>Ga0172382_10001756_pt1 | contig 37923 bp, 38 predicted proteins | sample Leawel138RmetaG_FD_122245 | JGI IMG/M metagenome (GOLD analysis project Ga0172382, IMG submission 122245) | Leachate microbial communities from a municipal landfill in Southern Ontario, Canada - Leachate well 138R metaG | ecosystem: Engineered > Solid waste > Landfill > Unclassified | place... | reverse complement strand
GGTCTCTTTGTTTGTGGATGGGAATTATAGGGGGTTGTAGCTTAATCGCTTCTTAAAGATGAAAGAAGTTCTTTATTTGTTTTTACTATGTGCTTTTTACATATATATTACTCGCTTTTAGCTAGCTATTTTTAATTTATAATATGTGCGTAACCCGTTTCTGGCTCAATTGCTATTACTATACTTCCTTCACTGCTTGTAAGTGTTATTTCACAAGGATCTCCACCAGCATCTGTTTGAATTAACCTCCCTGCATGATACGCAGTACCAGTTGAACTCATATCTCCAGTAAAAGGTCTTCCCATGTGATCAAATGCTATGCGTGCGTTTGAGCATCCTTTATCTAAAGAATATGATGTAATACCATATGTTTCTCCTATATTTAGTTCTTTAGTTGCTTTTGGATCAGAAGTGTGTAGTTTGCCAGTAAATCCACCAGTTAGTAACTTGAATTTATTCATTGGGTTTATGGCTATCTCTTTGTTATCAGGGTTTCCTGTACTATTCCCACTAGTATCTGAAAAAACAGTATAGGCAACTCTATCATTTGTAAAGTTAGATGTACCAAATACAATTTGCCATCTTCCTTTATACCAATTATCATCTGTAGCATCAAACTTATCATCAACCATAGCTAAATGTTGAGTATATCTTATATGAGATATTAATTGGATAGCTGCTTCTCTTAGTTTGTTCGATTTCATCTCTGGCATTATGACTGCAGCTAATATACCAATAACAATAAGCACAAAAATCAGTTCCATCATAGTGAATGCTTTTTTCATAAGACACCTTTTTAGGTTTTTAAAGTGGCTAATTATAGCAAAAAATACTGAATTATTAAATTATAACAAAATTTGTAGGAAAGTATTTGAGGAGCTTTAACTCCTCAAATTTAGAAGATTAAAGCTCTGGAGCTTTTTGAACATCGTAAAGTATATCATCCATAGGATGTCTATACATTGGCATAGCAAGTCTTTTTTCATCTAAGATATGACCAATAAAACCTATAGATCTGCCTAAAATAAAGAAAGCATTTAAAGCACCTGCGTCTATAAATACATCGATTTCATCATCAGCATATGATAATGATCTCCACATATCCACCATCAAGATACCAATAGTTCCATCAACGTTTAGTATTAGGTTCTCTTTTTTAGATGTTGTTAACTGTTCTACAGTTAATGCATAATCTAACAATGGAGTTGATGGAAAGTTTTCTTTTGCAAATTTTTTAAGCCCTTCTACTCTTAAATCTGGGTTTTTAAGAGATTTTATACGATGACCAATTCCAGGGATTGGAACTCCCTCTTTTTTCATATATGCTAAGAATTCTTGTGGAGAAAGCTTATTATCATCAGCGTATTTAAAGTACTTAGCAGCACCATCTATCGCTCCACCAAATCTTGGACCAATTGTTAATAATCCTGCAATAAGTGAACTTATAACATCTTTGCCAGCTCTAGCTGTTACTTTAGCATTATGCGCACCTGAGACTGCAGGTCCGTGATCTGCAACAGTTTTAAGAACTGTTTCTAAAAAGTCAACTGCCCATCTTGGGTATCTCTTTTTAAACCAAAGAATACTCATTACATCACCTATTGTAAAGCCTGTATCTGGCGTTGCAACGGAGCTGATTGGATAACCACAATAGTGTGCTTCTTCACCTCTATCATCACTGATTGTACAGATAAACTCTTTACTTCTTCTTGTTTTTGGTACAATATTTAACGATGGCTCTTTAATATCTTTTATAATACCCTCAGCATGAAGTTCTCTATATATACCGCTTATTATCTCTGGTAAATTATTAAATGCTGCAGGAACATGAATACCTGCAGCTTTCATTGCAGCATTTTTAGCTTCTGCTGTTTCTTTATCATCATTTGCAGATGCACCAGCATGTCCAAACTGAACGCCACTATCATAGTGCTTAGCAATAGTACCAATACACCACGCAATAATAGGCTTTTTAAGTTTTCCTTCTTTAACTGCTTCTATAACCTTATACTCTTCAGTTCCACCAACTTCACCTAGAAGTAACATATATTTAACTTCAGGGTTAGCTTCCATTCTAAGTAGATTATCTATAAAAACTGATCCTACAAATCTATCTCCACCAATAGCAACGCCTTCAGCGATGCCATCAGCATTCAAAGAGATAATATTTGAAAGCTCATTAAACAGACCACCCGAACGAGTTACAAGTCCACATGAACCTGCACGATGAAGTTTTGACTGAACTATGTTTTCTATTGTTCCGCCAACATTTGCAATTTTAAATGCACCTGGAGCAATACCACCAACAGTAGCAGGTCCAATAACTGTTACACCTAAACTTCTTGCATGCGCATTCATAGCGCGTGCAAGTCTCTCTGGAATTCCCTCAGCTGTTATCATTATAGATTTAAAGCCACCAAGTTCTAATGCTTCCATAGTTACGTCATAAGCTGTTCTAAAAGATGCAAAATTTAAAAGTACGTCAGCTTGTGGTTGTGCAAGCTTTGCATCTGCAGTTGATTTATAAAGTGGTATCATGATTTCATCTGAACCATAAAAAAACTTCTCAAATTTGTTTGAACTAGTAGGTGCTACAATTGCCGCAACCGATGGAGTCTCTCTTTTTATAGTATAGTCATAATCTAACATTCTTTGGATTGCAGTTTTATTGTTGTTCCAAAAAATTGCTTGTGTTTTTTTAGTAAATAATTGTGCCATTTTCTCTCCCTACTTCGCTAAGGCCATACGCACAATGTCAGTAACATGTGTTTCCGGTCCATAAACTTCTATATAAAGCCCAAGTCTATCTGCTGCTTCTTTAATATCTTTTAGACCCTTTTCATAGTTTGGTCCACCACGGCGAACATAAATCTTAATCCCGATTTTTTTCATTTTATCTGCATAGTTTTCAAATGCTTGGATAATTCCTGTAAAAGTTTTAGCAACATCAGTAAAATTAGCGATAGCTCCACCAATAATTAAGATCTTATCTCGACCCTTTGCATCTTTTTTTCTAGTCATCAGATCAAGTAGTGTCTCAGCATAGAACTTTGTCTCGCCTGTAGTTGGTCCACCTGAATACTCTCCATAATTTGCCAAGTCTTCTATACCTGCAAGATCTGCGATAGTGTCAGCATAAACAACGGAAGCCCCACCACCGGCTACCATTGTCCAAATTCTAGCATCTGGTTTTAGTAAAGTAAGCTTTAATGAAGCTCCTGTTTTTGCATCAGCTTCTTCTATAGCTTCAACTTCTGGTGATTTTGATTCCATTCCAAATGAAGTGGGATATTCAACATTACCCCACTCTTCTACCATCATAAAACCTGCTGTATCATCAAGTTTTGCAACCATATCTAGAAGTTCTATTTTTTTGCCTTGAAGTACAAATGGGTTTATTTCAAGATACGCAAAGTTTAACTCTCTATATGCTTTAAAAAAACCTATTGCAAATTTTGTAAATGCTTCTTTATCTTCTTTTGCAACATCTTTAGGGATATTTGCTTTTATCTTTTTAGCTATCTCTTCTTCACTCTCTGTGATATCAAATGCAACTTCTGTTACTTTTTCTTCCCAGCCCTCTTCTACTTCCATGCCACCCTCTGCAGACATATAAAGCATATCAGCATCACCAACACAAGTAGCTGAGATATAGTACTCTTCTTCTTGTTTGTGTGGAGTAAATGGCTCAACAATAAAGTGAGTTAGCATATCAACCTTTGCTTCACCTACAGGAGTATCTCCATCAAATGAAAAATATACTGATTGTTCTTTTGATGACTTTTCATCAATCCAAGACACGGCTTTTGCTAAAGTAACATCTCCTGGCTTAGAGTCTCTAAAAAGAACTAAATCATTTTTGCCTCTTTTACCAAATAGCATATCCGGTTTTGCCACTAACTTTTTATCTTTTAACCATGTGTTTTCTTTTGCGGCTTTTTTTAATTCTGATCCATTTTGAACTATTACCGTTTCGTAAGCATAAGTAAAATCTGGAAAATATTTATCCCAATGCTTTGCTAAAATCGACTTTGCATCATATTCTCTAATCGCTTTTTGAGCCATTTGCAACTCCCTATTTTGTTATTTGTGTGCAATTCTAACACATGTTATTAAAATACTATGTCTACTTACTTAGCTATGCTCTATAGATTTAATTAGTGTTTACTTTAGTAACACTCCCGTAGTAAACAGCTCTATTTTTGTAACTAATTGTTACAGTGCTTTTATTTGTTGAAAGTTTTGAAACTTCTTTCAACTTATAAGTGTTGCAATTAGTTACACCATAGAAGCGCAATCTACTCGACATTTTATAATCAGTATCGACACACTCAACACCTCTGTTCTTAAGCTCTTTTGCCAACTCTTTTGCAACATGCATATTGTATGCAAAGTGATTTTGAGGTTTATTCATATATGGATAAAGTTCTTTGTTAAAAAAAACTACTAAAGTGTTTAACGCAAGAAAGATAAGTGCTATTGTAAATATTAATCTATACTTTGTTCTAAACATCTTTAGTCTGACTCTATATGAGTGATAAAATGTTTGAGCAGCTAATGGTAGTGCTAATATAAGATATGGTGCAAATACCTCTAATCCTATCCTTTGTCTAAAAGATAAAATCAAAGACAATAAAAATGGTATTGTTGCTATAAACCATAATATTTCTATATTTTTAGTTAAATATCTTCTATATAACACATAAAACAAGTAGATAAATACTATAGGGGTAAATATTGCAGTATAAACGCCCATTGCATCTAAGAAGTGTCCTTGCGGAGCTCCGTTTGAATCGACTCCATATAAAAATATTGAGATAAAAAACGCACTTATATTGAAGATGAAAAAGTTTTTCTCTTTTTTATAGATGGCATAGATACCAAGTGCTAAAAAGAGATAGACAAACTCTCCTGCTACTAAAACATAGAGGCTTAAAAGAAAATATGTGTATTTTATAGAGAAATTTTTATATATATAAACAAAAAGTAGAAGTCCAAATATAATGAGCCCTGCACTATTAAGTATGATGGCTGAGCTTACAACTCCTGGCAAAAGAACAAAAACAAGAACTAGCCATAGTCTATTTTTTTCTTTTTGCACATACTCTTTTGATATTTTATAAAGCAGTATTGCACTAAAAAGATGGAGTATTATCATTGGGAGTCTAAGAGCGAAGTCATTTGTACCAAAAAAGTAGATGGAAATTTTTGCTAAAAGGCTTAAAAAAGAGAACTCTTCATACAAAATCATGGATTCTGCATAGGAGATGGAGAGTGAAGATGTCTCAAAGAGAAGTATCGTGGCATCTATTCCTAGGATTAAGAATAAGATGATTTTATATCTCATAGTTTTAAAAAATTTCCTATTATTTTATGTCCATACTCACTCATAATGGACTCTGGGTGAAACTGAACTCCATAGATGGCTCTATCTTTTATCTTTAGAGCCATGATTTCTCCATCGTCTGTGCTATATGCTGTTGGCTCAATATCATTTGAGAGTCTATCTTTATCAACTATCAAAGAGTGATATCTTGTAGCTATAAATTCTTTTGGAATATCCTTAAATATCTCGCACTCTTTTACTACTTTCATTGTTGAAGTTTTTCCATGCATCATATTTTTTGCACGAACTACATCTCCTCCAAAAGTTTGTGCAATACTTTGATGGCCCAAACAGATCCCTAAAATCGGCACTATATCTTTAAAGTGCTCTATTACTTCAAGTGTTACACCAGCATCATTAGGAGTAGCAGGGCCAGGTGATATAATGATTTTTTCAGGTTTTAGTGCCTCTATCTCTTCTAAGCTCATCTCATCATTTCTAATAATTTTGAGATCTGCTCCTAGTTCTCTACAATATTCAACTATATTGTAAGTAAAGCTATCATAGTTATCAATCATTAAAATCATCTACTTATCCATTTTTTGTTTATCATAAAAGTAGTTTGTAGCCTCTACAAAACCATCAACACTACCACAATCAAATCTTTTGCCTTTGAACTTATAGGCAATTACGCCACCTTTTTTAGCTTGAGCTAGTAGGGCGTCAGTAATTTGAATCTCTCCACCTTTTCCAGCTTTTGTTTTCTTTAAAATGTCAAAAATATCAGGAGTTAGTATATATCTTCCTATGATGGCTAAGTTAGATGGAGCATCCTCAGGTTGTGGTTTTTCAACCATATCACTCACCCTTATGATATCCTCTTCAATAGTTTCACCAGCTATAACTCCATACTTACAAGTATCTTTTAGAGGGATCTCTTGGACTGCTACGATGCTACATTTATATTTCTCGTAAAGTTTAACCATCTGAGTAAGAACTGAATCTCCATCATTGTCACACAAGTCATCTGCTAAAATAACAGCAAAAGGCTCATCTCCTATAAGTGTCTCACCACATGCTATAGCGTGTCCTAAACCTTTCATCTCAAGCTGTCTTGTATATGAGAATGTACACTTTGTTATAACATCTCGGATCTCAGTTAGGTAGTGCTCTTTTGAAGTTCCTTTTATCTGATGTTCTAACTCATAAGAGATGTCAAAATGATCTTCAATAGCTCTTTTTCCTCTTCCGGTCACTATCGCCATAGTCTCTATCTCGGCTTCTATAGCCTCTTCAACACCATATTGCAGAAGTGGTTTTGTAAGAACTGGTAGCATCTCTTTTGGGATAGCCTTTGTAGCTGGTAGAAACCTTGTTCCATAGCCTGCTGCTGGAAAAAGACATTTTTTAATTTTTTCATTTGACATATTAAACCTTGAAATATTTTCAAATAAGAGTCTATCTTGATTACTCTTTTATTTTACTTTTTTTCTACCAAGTTATCCGCAGTACCTAGTAAAACAGCGATAAACTTTGTCTCTTTGTTTGAATCAAAAACAATTTTTGCCATCATTGTAAGTGGAATAGAAAGTAACATTCCTACAATCCCAAGTAGCCATCCCCAAAAGATAAGAGATAAGAAAACTACTAAAGTTGATAGTCCCAAGCCCTTACCCATAACTTTTGGCTCAATAACAGATCCAATCACAACATTTACTATTATATACAAAACACTCACCATAAACGCGCTAAGTGAGCCAAGTTGCACTAGAGTTAGGAGTACAACTGGAATTGCAGCTATAATTGAACCTATATTTGGAATGAAGTTTAACATAAAAGCCAAAACTGCCCAAAGAAAAGCGTAGTCAGTACCGATAATTAAAAGCGCTACATATATAACGAAAGCTGTAAAAAGAGATATAATAGCTTTTAAGACCATATATCTTTTAATCTTGCCAACTATCTCTTGTATATCCTCTTTCATACCTCTATTGCCACTTGCAAAGGCTACCTTATCTGTAAAGTGCTGAGATTCTAAGAGCATAAAAATCACACTTAGCAAAATCACAAAACCATTTGTAAACATAGATCCGATACCTTGAACTATTCCGCTTGAGAGTTGCATAATTTGCTTTGGATCTATGATACTTAAGAGTTCACTCTTTGGCAATTCAAAGCCCATGTTCATAAAAATTTCAAAAAGTTTATCAAAACTACTTGAGAGTTGTTGTTCATACACAGAAATATTTGAGCTAAATTCTTGAACTGATGAACCTATAAGCTTTGCGACCAACAATAAAAGTATCACAAACAAACTCATAACTAAAGTTAGTGAAAGAACATTTGGTAGCCCTTTTTTGTTGAAGTAGTTATAAGATGGTGAGAGGATTATTGCTATGAAAAGTGAGAGTAAAAATGGTACAACTATTTCTGAGGCACTTTTTATCCCCGCTAAAATCACTATAACACTTGCACTAACTATAAAAATATAACCAAAATTTCTCTCTTGCATTATAAACCTTTTAGCTTTGGATCTGTTTTTGATTTGTGAGTTGTTGAAGGAAGTTTGAGATATTTATAAGTGAAAAAGTTACTAAAAAAATCATAAGTCCTGGAAAAAAGCTAACCCACCATGCTATCTCTATAACTTCTTTTCCTCCGCTAAGTATTGTGCCCCAACTCATTTGAGGAGCTACAATGCCCAGACCTAAAAAACTAAGTCCTGACTCTGCAAGTATTGCTCCACCAACTCCAAAAGTAAAACTAACAAAGTAGATAGGAGCTAAAAGAGGTGCGTAATATTTAAAAAGTATTTTTATTTTTGAGACTTTTGCGATGTTTAGTATCTTTATATATGGCTGAGTTGTTATGCTAAAACTCTCAGATCTTATGAGTCTAGCCGTTGTCATCCAACCTGTAATTGAGATAATGATTATTAAAACCCAAGCAGAAGCATTTACATAACTCACAAGTGCTAAAAGTAAGAAAAATGTAGGAAATGTTAAGAACAGATCTACTGTAACTATAAAAGATTTATCTACTACTCCTCTAAAGTAACCAGCCATAGATCCAAGGATCAACCCTATAAAAGACGCTATAAAAGCACTTCCAACACCTATAATAAGAGAGATTTTTCCACCTTCTATTAGTCTAGCTAGTATATCTCTTCCAAGTCTGTCAGTTCCTAAGAGATGTTGGAATGATGGTGGAGTAAGTATTGAGTTGCTTTGAAGTGCGTAAGGATCTACGCCATAAAAAAAAGAGCCTAAAAAAGAAAAAGTAAAGATGCAAAATAGAATTGCAATACTAACTTTTGGCATCTTCTTTATTGCTTGATGCCAAGTAGAGTAGTCATCATTTGGTCAACTGTAGTAATAACCTTTGCTGCAGCACCATATGAAGTTTGATACTTAATTAGGTTAGTCATCTCTTCATCTAAACTTACTTTAGAAACTGAGTTATACTCCATCTCTGTGGCTCTAAACTGAGTTGTTATAGTTTCATTTTTAAGAGTAGCTGCCATTGTTTTACTACCAACTTCTGTAGCTACTAAGTCAAACATAGCATAGCTTGTTAATTCATACTTTTGAGAGCCAACTTTAAAGTCAAACTTTTCATATTGATGTTGAATCATATTTAGTGCTACAACATTATCCCCAGATGAAGGTGTCTGCCCAGCTGATGCCAATGTAGGATTATTAGCTATTGCCTGGTTTAGCTCTATACTTTGAGCACTATCTCCATCAAAATATCGATTTAGTCCCATCGCTCCTGCAAAGTTAGTTCCTGTTTTATATGAATCATTTTTTAAAGTATCATGAATAGCAAAGGTATATCCTTTTGACTCCGCAACAGAATCAAGTGTAAGCTCCATTGCATTGTTTCCATTTTTTAACGTTCCCCAGTTAAAGTTTATAAAGTCATCTATATCATTGTTAGCATTACCATCAGCATTGTCGTCTTTTTGCGCTTCTAATTGACCTTGAATTGAGTTTGAACCAACTGTTCCCGTCATAGTAGTTGCTTGATTTATAGTTATCTCTCTTGATGATGTTACATTCCCATCCAAATCATATATCACTACGCTAAACGTACCTGCATTTATATTTAGTGAGTTCATCATAGCGTCTGTAGGATTTAGAGTTATTTCATTTGACTCCATCCGAGTTGTAGCACCTCTTGCATAGATGTTGTTAGTTGATTCTATAAGACCTTTTGCAAACGAGTCCATCTGAGATATAACATTTTGGATAACTCCATCTGTTGGCATACCACTTGTCGTGTCGATGGAAGATCCACGAAGATTTAAAATCGAGCCTATAACCCCGCCAGTTATTTTTTCAGCCATAGGGATTAGAGTACCATCTTGTCTCTCATACGCTACTTCATAAAAGCCATTTAGATTATTTTCATTAGAGAGATGTATGGGGTGATGTGTATTCCCATCTACTATATTAAATCCATTTACATGGATGCTATAACTTCCAGTTTTTGTATTTGATGAACTACTTATTTGCATATTTGATGTTAGTTGACCAGAGTTTACATCAGCACCAATAAGTCTAGATAAATTTCTTTCCAAAACATTTCTTTGATCTCTTAAATCATTTGCTGTAAATGTATCACCAGCTTCTGCTATGTCTATAGACTTGTTTATAGACGCGATCTTTTGAGCTATGGAGTTGACTTCATTTATATTTACAGCAAGTTGATCATTTAACTGACTTTGAAGAGATTTTACTTGATTTTGAGTATTTGAGATATGTTTTGTAAGCGTATGTGTCTGAGTTGTAAGTGCTAGTTTTATAGCATCATTATCAGGATTATCAGCAAAAGTTTGCCACATATCATAATACATTGTCATATCAGCTTTTATACCGACACCATCAATCTCAGGAAAATATGTTGAGAGCTCATCGAGAGTTTTCTTCTCAAAATCACTAAACTCTTTGTCTCTAGATACTGCACTATATCTATCAAAAACAAAGTTATCAAAGATTCTTTGTATATCTTGAACTTCAGCACCATTTCCTACATTGCCAGGATAAGTGCTAAGTGGAGTAGCTGCTTTTACTACAACTCTTTGTCTACTATAACCCTCAATTTTATCACCTGCAATATTGTGACCAGTGGTGTTAATACCAGCTTGCGCTACTTTTAACCCTGAGTAACCAATGTGAAGTGCGTTAAATATAGATGCCATATTATGCTCTTACTTCCAATATAGTCGAGTTTTTAGATGCTACTTTATTGTAACCTTGCATTTCTGTTGGAACTATTCTCTCTAGAAATGTGTTGTATAAGTTACTAACTACTAGTACAAGTCTTGCGTAGTGTTTGTTTACATCTCTTAACTTGTTTAGTTCTGCTTTTAATTCATCGAGTTGAAGATGTTGCTCTTTACTTATGAGTTCTGGAAGATCCATGTCAGGATTTTTTGTCATTAAAGAAGATATTTCATGATCTATCATAGCTTTTTTATGCTCAAAACTTTTTAATTTTTCTTCTTTTAGCGACAATCTGTCAAACTGAGGATCGTTTTTAGCTTCTTTAATATCTGCTATATCAGACTCTGTAATTTGTATCAGATCTCTTAAATCGGCTAACGCACCTTGTAAATGATGAGACAACATATCTTACCCTTATCTTATTTTAAACCTAAAGCAACTCTTGTGCTATCTTTTTTGAGAGTTCTTCTAAGTTGATTTTATACTCGCCAGAGTCAATCGCTTCTTTAATACGCTCGACCTTGCTTGTATCGCCTTGTTTTGTTATGTTTGTATTAGTTTTACTAGCTTCTTTTGATTCACCAAAATTACTAGCGTACGAACTGCGAATAGCAGAACTATTTAGTTGAGAAATCATTACTCATCCTTTCTTTGTCATATAGAGTTTTTCTTATTACTTCTATATCGACAAAATCTAAAAATACTTCAACCAATTCTCTAACGTTTTTCGCTTAAAAAGTCATAAAGCATCTGTGAAAAACCAAATCCACCAGAGCTTGCCTTTGCAAGTTCATCCCTATACATGGACTTATAGATCTTCTCGCCTGGATCATTTTGCTCAGTAAAAAGATTTTTTTCATTTTCCATTGCATTATCCATTAGCATCTTAAGTATTACAGACTCAAATGCATCTGTTTGTTCTCTTAGTTTATCTTCTTTAGAATTTTCATTTATTTTTGGAATGTTCATATTCTTAGACATCATTTGTGCTTGAGCACCTATTGAATTACTATACATTAATCTCTCCTTATCATAAAGTTTTACATCACTTTTAGTTGTGCTGAGATACTTCCCGCACTCTTCATAGCTTCAAGTATCGCTATGATATCTTTTGGAGTCGCTCCCAACTTTTGAAGTGAACGAACTACATTTGCTACAGTTGTAGTTCCTCTTTTTGTATAAAGTTCATTTTGATTTAATCCAATGACCAAGTCATTATCTAAGGCTAAAGAACCCTCTGGTTGAGATAATTCATCTTGTTCAAGTATCTTTATAGTTATATCTCCATGAGTTAAAACTACAGGTTTTACTTCTATATCTATCCCAGCAATTATAGTTCCCGTTCTTTCATTTATAATAATCTTGTTTTTAGGTTTATAGTCCATATCAATACCTTGAACCTCAGCTAAAAACTCTATCATGCTCTTGTTTTGCGGTTTTTTAAGACGGATAGATCTAGGATCCATAGCAACTGCAACTTGAGTATTATAATAATCATTTATCGCTTTTTGGATTGCTACACTGTTTTTAAAGTTTGACTCTTTGAGTGAAAGATTTGCGTACTCTTGATTATAGAGATCTATATTTATCTCGCGCTCCACAAATCCACCCTCATAAACTATTCCAACAGTAGGATGTGACTCACTTCCCGCACCTCTGGTATTTTTTCCACCAATACTTATATGCCCTTGTGCAAGTGCATAGATCTTTCCATCTACACCTTTTAGTGGCGTCATCAAAAGTGTTCCGCCCTCTAGTGACTTTGCATCTCCAATAGAAGAGACTGTAATATCAAACTTATCTCCTTGTCTAGCAAAGGGAGCTAAGTTTGCAGTTACAACAACAGCAGCGACGTTTTTTGATTTTATATCTATGGGATTCATGTCAATATTCATAGCTTTTAACATGTTTGAAATGGACTGGAGTGTAAATTTTGAAGTAGTTCCATCTCCTGTTTTTTGAAGACCAACTACAAGTGAGTAACCAATAATCTGGTTTTCACGAACACCCACGATATTTGCGACATCATTTATCTTTGTAGCCCAAATAGCACTAAGTGTAAGTAAGAGAAGTAGAAATATTTTCATAGTAGTCCTTTTAACTAGCTACGAGTGAGCAATATTTATTCCACTTCCTAGTTTAAATCATCTTCTAGATATGTAAGTGTAGTTTTTCCAAATTTTTTAGTTTTTCTTACTTTATATATTCCTATCTTTTGTGGTATTTCTAAGCCACTCATATGCTCTATAATGATGAGTTCAACAACTTCTTTTGGTATTGAAGCGATCATCTTTATCATATTGTCATAGATATCTTCCATACCTTCTCTAATGCTAAATGGCGGATCTATGTAAAAGTAGGCTTTTTGTGAGTTTTTCATAAGTCTTGATACTACACTTTTCATATTAGTAAAACTATCTCCACTAAAGATCTCACAAGCACTTGGATCTGTTTGTTTTATATTCTCTTTTAAAACTATTAGTGCGTCTCTATCTTTTTCCATAAAAATAATCTCTTTTGCTCCACGACTCAGGGCTTCAAGCCCAACAGATCCACTCCCTGAGAAGACCTCAACAAAAGTCGCATCTATGATCTCAAACTGAATTGTGTTAAAAAAAGATTCTAGAACTATTGATTTTGAAGAACGTGTGGTTGTCTTTGATGGAAGTTTTAAAACTCTATTTTTAAACTTTCCTGAGACTATTTTTTTTGTTAGTGGTTTTGTGTTTTTATTTTTCATAAAATGCTCTAACTGCCTTTAAAAGATTGTCTTGATACTCTTTTGTTAAACTCTCTATTCGCCTTTGCAAGATGCTAAAATCCATCTCATCTGCATCTTCTAAATTATCTTCATATGCCTTTGGGCTTATACTTTTATATCTTTTTTGCAAAGCCATGATGAGATTAGATTTTGAAAATGGCTTCATAAGATCTCCATCACTATCTTTTGAGATATAAAATGCTCTATCATCGCCTAAAACTTTATAGTCACGAACTACTATATCAGAGTTTTTTATGGAGCTAAGATAGGAAGATAAAAAGATTTCTAATGATTTTTGCAACAAGGGAGATCTACACTCAACGGCAACTTTCATACTTTTCCTTGTAAAAATAGATGATATTTTTTTCACAAGAAGTATAACACATGAGACTTAACTTTTTGTAGTTTATTGCTTTGTTGGCTACTTAATAAGTACTAAGATCTCAGATGATTTTTAACATATATAGATCTTCACTTATCATTAAAATGAAGCAAATGTATCCCCTGTAATCGCATCGAACCAGCCAACAAGTCCTTCACCACCAGACTCATCATAGTATTTTCCATCGTCATTTACTTCTAAAGTTTCTCGAACCCACATATCATTATTTTTGTCAAATCCGAACTCTTTCATTATGTTAATGCCGAGCTTAAATGTTTGTGTAGAGACCATAGATGAGCATCCTACTACATATTTGCGTCTTGCTACAATGTAGTTTAGATCATCATCGATATCTCTATAAGTATCTCTTTAGTGTCAAAATCTACATCAAGTAGTTCAAAACCACCAACATATTCGATGACGCCTTCATAGAGATAGCCTCTTTATTTGTAAATACTTTTTGCTCTGTTTTATCTATACTATTTACTTCAGCATGAAGAACTTCATAACCATAACTGAGTTGTACTTTTCGGTAGTTAAAGAGGAAATTTTCCTTTTTAAAGTCAGAGTGACCGCTTAAGAGCGTATTGCTCACTGGACAGACAAAGTAGTATGGATTTTTCTCTATAACTAGCACTTCTATATGGTTATTTAGATCATTTTGTTTGATAGCTGAAGCTGTATTTAACCCTCCAAAACCACCACCAATAACTACAACTCGATACTTTTTCTTTTTATACGATCAGGTAAAACTCTTGTTTGTTTATCTATTTGTGGTGTTTGTAGATCTTTACATCCACTCACCGCTAAAGCACTTGCACTCAGTGCCCAAAGTGTTAAAAATTTTCTTCTTTCAATCATAACAACTCCATTCATAAGTAATTTATATAATATATATTAGTTTTATAAATGATAGTTTATAGATATGCTAGTAAAATTGTGCTTAATCTTTTTTTTAGTATTTATTATTAATTTGCAAACTAGATTCCGTGTCAAGCACGGAATGACGGGGGGGGGACCATCATGCTGAATGAAAGACCATCATGCTGAATGAAAGACCATCATCCTGAAAGAAAGACCGCCATTCTGAATGAAAACCCATCATCCTGAACGAAAGACCGTCATCCTGAACTTGATTCAGGATCTATCTATAAACAAAGATCTTATTTATAAACTTTATCTCACCTACCAAGATAGTAGGTGATGCTATATCGTAGATCTTCATCTAGATCTACTATATTTGCTAGCATCCACTCCAAATATCTCCTGTCACACAGGCTTATTTCTTCTATATATCTGCCGTTATATTTTCCAAACTCAAACTTCTCTAAGAGGACTTTTTCGCTTGTGAGTCTTACAAGTTCACTCTCATCTGCTAGATCTAGAAGCATCTCGTAGAGACTTTTTGCTGTCATGGCATCGCTTAGTGCCTGATGGGCTACTCTTGGCTCTTTTTCTTGTTTGTAGAGCTTTAATTCATATCTTAAAAATTGTAAAGAAAAAAACTCACACTCTTTTATAAGATGTCTTGTAGCTCGAAGAGTATCTACAACACTTCCAAAAAACTCAAACCCAGAAGCTCTTAACATCTTAAGATCAAAGTTAATGTTGTGCCCTATTATGGTTGTATTTATATCATTGTGCGCTTGTAAAAATCCATAAGCTTTTGTATCTTGTAGTTTTGGTTTGCCTTTTATCATCTCATTTGTTATATGGTTGATACTAGAGGCTAAAGGTGGGATTTTCTTACCTTCATTTACAAGCTCATATATGCTTTTTACGTCTCTGTCTTCTTCATATACAACTGCTATAGAGCATATCTTGTCAGTTGGATCTAGCCCTGTTGTTTCTGTGTCTAAAAAGATTAACATCTACTAATCTTAACTCTTTTACATCTAGCCGACATAAAGATAAAAGAGAGATAGCCACTAGCTAGGATAAAGAGATATAACCAGTAGATATTAAACCACTCAAAAACACCGCCATAGGAGCTAAAAAGATATGTGAAAACTAAGGAGATTATCATAAAAGAACCCACCAGCCAGATCATAAGCATAAACCATTTTCTCCAAACTTTAAGTAGATCTCCATAACCTATGACTTTAAGCTCTTCTTTTATATCACAACTTAAAAGTGTTAATTTGTATCCATAAATACAAGTGTTAAAAATGTACTTCATGCCTCTAAAGAGTGCTAAAAGTAGAGTTGCGTTTAAAAACAGGGCAAACCAAAAGCCAAAAACTTCTAAAAGTGCCTGTATCACTTGTTCATCTAAGGCACTCATGCCTTGAATCATATAGATATATAGTGTAACAAAAACAGAAAATAAAGCTGCAAATATAACACTACAAAATGTAAGTCTAAGCGCCCATCTAAGCCATAAAAAAAAGTAAAACTTAGCCATCTACTTCAAACTCTCTTATCATGTCATAGTAATTCTCTAATGTCATAAAACTCTTCTCAAATCTGTAACGAATTATAAATTCAACTACCATATCTTTTATCTCTATATTGATTTTTTCTGCCTTACCAAAGTAAGCTAATGAAACATTTGTACTTTTTTTAACAGCATTTTTATCATAACTAATTGCTAAGATTTGAAGATATTTTCCCTCTTTTATTTCACCTAAATTCTCAGCTAAAAGTGAAGCTCCTGAGAGGTTTATGGCTTTAAATTCAAATAGATCTTTAAACTCTTTTACTTTTTCATCTATCTCTAAAATCTTATAAAGCTTTTGTAAAATTTTTAAGTTTTCTTTTCTAGCTGTCTCATAAGATGATATTTTATTTGTTAGGTTTTTTAGTCTATCTAGTGCCGAACTCATCTTTTGCCTCTTTATTTTTTGCATTTTAAAAACATTAGCAGTATAACAAAAAAGCTATCCTTTATAAATAAAACAGTAGAATCATCAAAAATCACTCAATTGGTTTGTGCATGAAACTATCTTTTACTTCTTTAACGGTTAAAACTCTTGGGCTACTTTTTTTATCATCAAGTGTTTTCATACTTTTCATACTTTTTATAGCCAAAGACTCTTTTTCAGAGGGTTATATCTATCTTGTCAAAGAAGAAGTTACTTCCATAGAGAAGAAACTTCATGATGAAATCTCAACTAACTTGCAAAACAGAACTTTTGACAAACTTGAAGTCATAATCAAACCTTATCTCAAACACAAAAAAATCCTACTTATTAAAATAGACTCAGATCTACTTGATAAGCCTCTTGTTGTTTATAAAAAAGAAAAATCAATACAAAAACTACAAGATGATAAACATTTTTCATTTACTAAAGATATTTTCAAAGATGGCACTTTAAATAAATTAGCAAGCGTTACACTAATATACTCAAATCATTCTTATGAAACATATATGCAAAACTTCTACAGATACTTCATCGGTGGCGTTTTTATCTTTGGACTTGCTATCATTTTTCTTGGATTTTTACTATATAACTCTTTAAAAAAACTCAGAGTTCTAGCCAAATCACTTGAAAAATTCAATCCTTATGACACCGAAGTTAGTATTGTTAGCATAGACACAAATGATGAGATAGGGACTATAAGTAAGTCTGCTGGCATTATGGTAAATAAACTAAAATCTTACATACAAAGCACTAAAGAGTTAAATGAAACCATAAAACAAAAAGAAGCACACCTAAAAGAAGCTCAGAGGTTAGCTAAAGTTGGGAGTTGGGAATATAATGTTGTAGAAAAAGAACTAACTCTAAGTGATGAAATTTATCGTATTTTAGGAGTGAGATTTGGAACTGTAATAACTTGGGATGACCTTTTAGCTTATATCTCAAAAGAAGATTCTCAAAGGATTTTAAATATTTTAGAAGAGGCCATAAAAAATGGCTCGAAGTTTAATATTAAGTATGCTCTTACGCTCCAAAGTAAAAAAGAAATTTTTGTTCAAACAAAAGGTAAGGTTAGAAAAAAACAAGGTGGTCAAGTAAGAATAACTGCAATTACTATGGATATAACAAACGATATAAAAAACAAACAAACCATAGAGAGACTCGCTTATTATGATGCTCTGACTGGACTTGCAAACAGAACACTTCTCCAAGATAGGATGGAAAAAGCCCTACAATATGCAAAAAGACAAGAGACATGTCTAGCTGTTATGTTTTTAGATTTAGACCACTTCAAACTCATAAATGACACACTCGGACACAGCGTTGGGGATGAACTTCTCATACATATATCAAAAATATTAAAAATCCATCTAAGAGAGTCCGATACCCTCTCAAGACTAGGGGGAGATGAATTTATCATACTCTTACCATCAGTAAAATCCCATGAAGATGCTAACATCATTGCAAACAAAGTTCAAAATACTCTTCAATGCAAACACGATATCGGAAAGCATCAACTATACATAACTTCAAGTATGGGAATAGCGCTATATCCAGAGCATGGAGAGAGTGCTGATGAGCTTATAAGAAATGCAGATACTGCAATGTATGAAGCCAAAAGTAGTGGCAGAAATAGTTTTGCCATCTACTCTAAGAGCATGGGAAATTTCGTAGATAAACAACTTAACTTAGAACAGGACCTAACTCAAGCAGTTAAAAACAAAGAGCAAATAGAAGTATATTATCAAGTAAAAGTCAATGCTAAAGATGGGTTTATTTCAGGGGCAGAAGCTTTAGTTAGGTGGATTCATCCAACAAATGGCATCATAATGCCCGATGATTTTATTCATATTGCAGAGAGTACAGGCTTGATGGTTGAACTTGGAAATATAGTTATAGAAGAGTCTATCTCAAAACTACAAGAACTAAATAGACTAGGACTAAGCGGACTAAAAATCGCCATAAACCTCTCAGCAAGACAGTTTCAAGATCCAAGACTCATCTCTTTTGTATCGACTATGATTGAGAGATATGAAGTCAATCCTGCTCAAGTAGAGTTTGAGATCACAGAAACACTCTCAATGATAAATATTAACAATACTCTTAGAATTTTAAAAGAACTTAAACAAACTGGCGTATCTATAGCCATAGATGACTTTGGTACTGGGCACTCTTCTTTATCATACCTCAAAAAATTTCCTATAAACAGCCTCAAAATCGATAAAACTTTTGTCTTAGATATCATAGATGATGCAGATGATAAAGCAATAGTTCATGCTATAATCTCCATGGCACACTCGTTAGGTTTTACTACAGTTGCTGAAGGCGTTGAGACTAAGGAGCATGTGGACTTATTAAAAGAGATGGGTTGCGATGAACTTCAAGGTTATTATTTCTCAAAGCCTGTTGCAAAAGATGAGTTAACATCTTTTATGCATAACTTTACACCAACTAAGTAACTAATTTAGATATAATTTCATCAATAAAATATAAAAGATATAAATGGACTATTTACAAATAAAAAGAGTTAAATCTCTAAGTGGAAACATCAAAATCTCAGGTGCTAAAAACGCTTCTCTTCCTTTAATTGCAATGACAATTGTTGCAAAAAATAGCGTAAATATAAAAAATCTGCCTCATGTTGCAGATATAAATACACTCCTAAAACTATTGTCAAATCTTGGTGCATATTGCGAATTTTGTGATGATAGAGTTATTGTTGATACTTCAACTCTCACTCAAACCAAAGCAACATACGACATAGTAAAAACCATGAGAGCATCTATCCTTGTCTTAGGTCCAATTTTAGCCAGATTTGGACATTGTGAGGTCTCTCTTCCAGGTGGTTGTGCCATTGGTCAAAGACCAGTTGATTTGCACTTAAAAGCACTAGAGCAGATGGGGGCGAAGATAAATATAGAAGCTGGATATATTCATGCAATTGCACCAAATGGACTTAAGGGTTGTGAGATTATCTTTGATAAGATAACAGTAACTGGAACTGCAAATATAGTTATGGCTGCAGCCCTTGCATCTGGAGAGACAACTATCGTAAACGCTGCAAGAGAGCCTGAAGTGGTTCAGCTTTGTGAGATTTTAAATGCAAGTGGCGTCAAGATCGAGGGTATCGGAACAGCTGTGTTAAAGATACATGGCACTAATGGAGAGTTAGTAGATATAGAAGAATTCTCAGTTATTCCAGATCGTATAGAAGCTGGAACCTATCTTTGTGCTGGGGCAATAACTAGATCTGAACTTACTCTTACTCATGTTAATTCTCATCATTTAGGCTCAGTATTAGCAAAGCTTGAAGAGATGGGCTCAACTTTTACTATTACACAAGAGACTATAACTATCCATCCATCAAAAGTCATAAAACCTATAAAAATAGTTACACAAGAATATCCTGCATTTCCTACAGATATGCAAGCGCAGTTTCTAGCTCTTGCAACTCAAGCAAAGGGAACTTCTATCATAGAAGAAAAACTTTTTGAAAATAGATTTATGCATGTAAGTGAGCTCCAAAGAATGGGTGCAGATATCTCTTTAAATGGTAATGTAGCAACTATAAATGGCGGTACAAAATTAAGCGGAACGGATGTTATGGCTACAGATCTAAGAGCTTCAAGTGCTCTAGTTTTAGCTGGTTTAGTCGCTGATGGGATCACAAATGTACATAGAATCTACCACTTAGATCGTGGCTATGATGCACTAGAGAAGAAGCTAGAAGCTGTTGGAGCAAATGTAAAGAGATTAAAAGAGTAAAATTACTTAAATATAATCATCTCATAAATGCTTTTTTTAGTTACTAGTGCCTTATCTGGAGATACCGCGTGAGAGTTTTGTGCGCGCGAGACTTTATGTCTTAGATCTAGTATCTCTGATTCCATATCATCTACATTCTCTTTAAGTCTCAGTATAATATCCACACCTGCTAAATTTACACCTAGCTCACGAGTAAGTCTAAGTATAAGTTTGATCTTATCTATATCTCTTTGAGAATATAATCTTATGCGACCATTTGAGCGCGAAGGAGATATGAGATTTTCTCTCTCATACTGCCTTAGAGTTTGCGGATGAATATCTAAAATCTTAGCAACAATGCTTATTAGATAAACTGGTTCATCATACTTATGAATCATATTTTCCCCTTTTTCATATATTTATTCTTTTGGAAGCTTTTCTTTCATAACTTTTACTAGATCTTCGTCTAGATCTTCAATCTTAGGTAGGACTATATTTGCTTCAAGATATAAGTCACCACGAACTTTAGTTTTTCTGTTCATCGCACCCATCTCTTTAACACGAAATCTTTGTCCATTTTTAGTGTTACTAGGAACTTTTAGCTTTATCTCTTTTTCTAGGGTTTGTATAGAGATTTTATCACCAAAAAGAGCAGCTTGAAGAGGGACATCAAAACTTTTAATCAAGTCATCATCTTCTCTTATATAGTCCGGATTTGGAGCTACGCTTATCTTTAAAAACAGATCCCCTGCTCTTCCACCTTGAGCGTGACCTTTGCCTTTTACTCGCATCTTCTCGCCACTTTTTACACCAGCTGGGATCTTGATATCAAATCTCTCCCCATTTACAGATACCGAGTGTGAACCACCAAGGATTGAGACACTAAAAGGGATAGTGACACTTGTCTCAATATCTAGATTTGCTTGTTGCTGCTGCCCTCTAAAGCCATCAAAACTACTAGAGCCTCCAAATCCACCAAAACCACCGCCTCCAGCAAACATCTGACGAAGGATTTCATCCAAATCAGCACTACCACCTGCTTGAGAGCGAGAAAAATCATGGAAATTTTGACCACCAAACATATTATCACCATGTCTATCATACTGCTGTTTTTTCTCTTTATCGCTTAGTATTTCATAAGCAGCATTTATCTCTTTAAATTTATCTTCAGCACCTTTATCTTTGTTTACATCTGGATGATACTGACGAGCAAGCTTTCTATACGCTTTTTTAATCTCGCTCTCGCTCGCATTTTCCGATACTTCAAGAGTCTTGTATAACGATTTAGCCATTTATTTTTTCCTATATTTTGTATTATAATTGTTAGATTAACTAAGCGACAGTATATCATAAGAGTTGAGTGGATGTCAATCAAGGTGTTCATTCAGAGATGCTAAGCACATAAAACGGCTTCATGGTGGGTACCCCAAAATCAGAGATTTTGACCCTTCCACTGCAGGGGTTTTACTTAGCTTAACATCTCTTGGCTTTGGGGCATTAAGAGATAAACCTTAATGTAAAAAGTGTCTAACCTCTGAAAAGTAAAGACTCATGCCAAACTCATCAGCTGCTGCAATGATCTCATCATCACGAATAGATCCACCTGGCTCTATGACACTCTTTACACCAGCCTCTGCTGCTGCATCTATAGAGTCACGAAACGGGAAAAATGCTTCACTCGCAAGTGCAGCTCCAGTTACATCTAGTCCCATCTCCTTAGCTTTTTTAAGTGCACATTGACTTGCATCTACACGACTTGTCATTCCCATACCAACTGCTACCATTGCAGAGTTTTTAACATAAACTACACAGTTTGACTTTGTAAGAGATGCTACTTTATATGCTATCTCCATATCTTTTAACTCGTCTTCACTTGCCGCTTTTTTACTAACAAGCTTTGCATCTCTTACTTCATTGTCATTAACTTTATCTGCATCTTGATATACAAAGCCGCCATCAATATGCTTGAAGTCCTTCTTATCAAGTGCTAAAATTAACTTATCACTCCCTTGCTCAAAAAGCTTGATACGCTTTTTAGATGCAAAAACTTCTTGCGCTTCTTCGGTTATACGACCTGCGATTATAACTTCTAAAAAGATCTCATTCATCTTTAGTGCTAACTCACGAGTCACAACGCCATTAACCGCTACAACTCCACCAAATGCAGAGACTGGGTCACATTTGAGGGCTTCTTCATAAGCTTCGAGTAGTGTATCTTTTATAGCAAATCCGCAGGGATTTCCGTGTTTTGTGATACAAACAGCATTTTCATCGCCAAATGCAGAAGCGATTTTAACAGCACCGCTTAAATCATTAAGGTTGTTAAAACTAGCCTCGCCTTTTAGAGTTTTAAAGTTATCACTGTAGTGTTTGCCAAATTCATACAAAGCACCTTTTTGATGAGGATTTTCTCCATAACGAGTATCCATAACTTTGCTTCCAACTATAAACTGTTTCTTACCAAAGCCACCATTAAAGCGCTCATTCATATAGTTTGCAATCATAGAGTCATAAGCGGCAGTATGCTCATAAGCTTTTATCATGTAAGATCTGCGAAACTCTTTTGTGTTTTTCTCATTCTCTATCGCGTCAATTACCTCATCATAATCAGTTACATCTGTAACAATTATAACGCTATCAAAGTTTTTTGCAGCACTTCTAACCATAGCAGGTCCGCCGATGTCGATGTTTTCTATGATCTCATCAAAATCATCAGTTCTTTGTATAGTCTCTTTAAAAGGATAAAGGTTCACACAGACTAGATCTATAGACTCAACGCCTAACTCTTTTGCTTGGCTGATGTGTGATTCTTTATCACGGCGATATAAAATTCCACCATGAACAAATGGATTTAGAGTCTTTACTCTTCCTTCAAAACACTCTGGAAACTTTGTAACCTCATCGATCTCTATAGCTTTTACACCATTTTCTAGCAGTATCTTATATGTTCCACCTGTTGAGACTATCTCGTAACCATTGCTCACAAGTCTCTTACAAAACTCAACTACGCCACTTTTATCACTAACACTTACTAATGCTCTCTTTGCCAAAAAACTATCCTTTTATCTTCTAATAATACATTTATCGCAATTTTAGCTAAACTATTATTATGAAACTATAAGCTTTGAGTTCAACTCTCTTAAAGAATAGTTTAAATACCCTTTCGTAATTTTGTAGAAGAAAATATTTATAGAGGTTTTAATATGAAAAAAATTGCAATTCTTTGTTCTGGTGGTGATGTATCTGGGATGAATCCTGCACTCAAACACTTTGTAGAGTACTCCATACAAAAAGGTTTGATTCCACATCTAATCTACAACGGATATGAGGGTTTGATCGATGATGAGATAAAAGAGGCTAGCTACTCTGATGTCTCTGGGATTATCAATCGTGGTGGAACAAATATAGGAAGTGCAAGAAGCAAGAGATTTCATGAGAAAAAATATAGAGATATCGCAAAACAAAACCTAGATGCTAGAGGTATTGATATGCTTGTTGCCATGGGTGGTGATGGTTCCTTAAAAGGTCTCGATATCTTTTACCAAGAGAGCGGCATAAAATTTTGCGGTATTCCTGCAACAATTGACAACGATATAAACGGAACTGACTACTCTTTGGGGGTTGACACCGCTCTTAACATCATAAAAGTCTCTATAGATGCCATCAGAGACACTGCATCTTCATTTAGAAGAGCTTTTGTTATAGAGACTATGGGTAGAGATTGTGGCTACTTAGCTCTTGTCTCACATCTCACCTCTGGATCTGAGTTGTGTCTTATTCCTGAAGTTGAGTATGATCTTAAAAAGTATGAAGAAGAGTTCAAAAAACAGATAAAAAATGGCAGAAGATACTTCATAGCTATAGTTTCTGAAGGTATAAAAGATAAGTCATCAGATATTTCACAATGGTTTGAGAATGTTATTGGCATGGAGTCAAAGGTTAGTATCTTAGGTCATGTTCAACGAGGTGGTAACCCTAGCACATATGATAGACTCATGGCTTATAAGTTTGTAAACCACGCTATAGATGGGCTTCTTAGTGGGAACAATAGAAGCGTTATCTGTTATACAAAAAATGGGTTTGAGTTTAAGACTATAGAAGAAGTTACTTCAAAGAAAAAAGAGTTAGATCCAGAGTTAATCTCTTACTTAAAAAATAACTCTTAAGAGAGAGTTTTTAAACTCTCTCTATTACCTTTTTAAAGGTGTTGAAGTAGTTGTCTTGCAACTCTTCTAGGCTCATTAAAACATCGTTAATTTTAATGTTATCTCCGCCAACTACTCCGATTTTCTCACATGCCAAAGACTCATCAAGCATAGCTTCAAAGGCTTCACAATTTTCAGGTTTAACCTCTATAATAGCTCTACTCATAGACTCCGCAAAGATATCTCTACTGTCGCTCACACTCATCTCAACATCGCAACCAAGACCTGAAGTTGCAGCCATTTTAGCAAGTGCAATAGCTACACCACCACTACTCGCATCTTTAGCACATTCAAGTAGATGTTTTTTGTTGGCTTCGATGACTAGATCCCAAAGAGCCAACTCTTTTTTGTAGTCAATACTTGGCATCTCTCCAGCTACTTTGTTAAAAAGTTCTTTCATGTAGAGAGATCCACCAAATTCACTTTTTGACTCACCTACTAAGTAAAGGGCATTGCCCACTCCGCCAAAGCTAGACATAAGAACATTGTTTTGGTCATCGTTTACACCAACTGTTGCGATCGATGGAGTTGGAAAAACAGATACACCATTTGTCTCATTGTAAAGTGAGACATTTCCACCAATAACAGGAGTGCTAAGTTCTAAACACGCCTCTTTTATACCAAGACAAGCTTGTGCAAACTGCCACATAACTTCTGGATTTTGTGGGTTACCAAAGTTCAGACAATCTGTTATCGCTAAAGGTCTAGCTCCGCTCATAGCAACATTTCGCCCAGCTTCTATAGTCGCAGCCGCAGCTCCGGCTTTTGGATCTATGTAGCAGTAACGAACATTACAATCAGCACTCATAGCAAGAGCTTTACCGTTCTCTTTTATGCGGATAACTGAAGCATCGAGCATGCCGCCTTTTTTGATAGTGTTAGTTTGAACCATAGAGTCATACTGACTATAGATCCACGATTTATCTACAACTTCCATAGACTTAGTAAGCTTCTCAAATGCATCTTGGTTTGAAACAGTTTCAAAATCGTTTATAGTTACGCTCTTTAGTTCATCCAAATAAGTTGGACGACTCATAGGGCGGTTTAACTCTGGTGCCTCTTCACTCACTGGATCTACTGGAACCTCAGCCACTTTTTCTCCGTGCCAAAAAAGTTCCATATTTCCAGTATCAGTTACTTCACCAATAACAGCAGCATCAAGATCCCATTTTTCAAAAATATCTATAATAGCTTGTTCAGATCCAGCTTTAGCACAAAGAAGCATACGCTCTTGGGACTCACTAAGCATGAAGTCATAAGGAGTCATGCCCTCTTCACGTGCTGGAACACGGTCAAGATGCATTATCATACCAGCACCCGAGCGACCTGCCATTTCAAAAGATGAAGAGGTAAGTCCAGCTGCACCCATATCTTGTATCCCAACAACATGATCAGTTTTAAAGAGTTCCATACAAGCTTCAAGTAGAAGTTTTTCAGTAAAAGGATCTCCTACTTGAACAGTTGGACGAAGAGATTTTGATTCCTCTGTAAAACTGTCACTACTCATAACAGCTCCACCTAAACCGTCTCTACCAGTTTTTGCACCAACATAAATTACTGGATTGCCAACACCATCAGCGCGACCATAAAATATCTCATCAGTTTTTGCAATACCTAGGTTAAAAGCGTTTACTAAGATGTTGCCGTTATAGCACTCATCAAAACTAACTTCTCCACCAATTGTTGGAACTCCCATACAGTTTCCATAACCACCGATCCCGGCAGTTACTCCGCGAACTAAGTATCTCTGATGAGCTGAAGTTTTATCGTCGTTTAGGATATTTCCAAATCGCAAAGCATTTAGAGATGCAACAGGTCTTGCTCCCATAGTAAAGACATCACGCATAATCCCACCAACACCAGTAGCAGCACCTTGATATGGTTCTATAAAGCTTGGATGGTTATGTGATTCCATCTTAAATACAGCAGCATATCCACCACCAATATCTATAACTCCAGCATTTTCTCCTGGACCTTGAATGACCCATGGAGCTTCTGTAGGAAAGCCTTTTAAGTGTACTTTTGAAGACTTATAAGAGCAGTGTTCACTCCACATCGCAGAGAAGATCCCAAGCTCAACTAAGTTTGGCTCTCTTTTTAAAATCTCTTTTATATGTGCATAATCATCTTGAGAAAGTTTATGATTTGCAAGCTGTGTCTCTATATCTGGTAGTTGTTGGCTCACGGAAGATTCCTAAAAATTGATTTTTAATGGGGGATTATATCTAATTTGTTCTAATAACAATTTTAATGAAAGGCGAAGTCGGTTTTTGTTCTCTTGTTTTTCTTTAGAGAGTAGATATCTTTATACTCTATGCTTAAAATTTCATAGTGTTTTGTCTCATTTGGAAGTTTGACATAGAAGTCATCATCGACCTCTTTTGTAAGCATCGCTTTTGCTAGTGGAGAATTCATTGAGATAAGACCTATCTCTGGCTCACTCTCTACAACTCCGCAGATTGTATAGTGCTCTTGCTTCTGGCTATTAATGTTTAAAACACTTACACTACTTCCAAAACTCACCCTATCGTGATTAAAGAGAGATGGATCTATAATTTGTGCTTTTTGTATCATTGAGTCGAGGAAAAAAAGTCTTTTATCTATAAAACGAAGTTTCTCTTTTGCAGCGTGATAGTCAGCATTTTCGCTTCTATCACCTTGTGCAGCAGCTACAAGTTTTTCTTGTGCAGTTTTTGGTTTTTCGACTTCTAGGAGATACTTAAATTCTTCTGTGAGAAGATCGTAACTCTCTAAAGTCATAGGTTCTCTGGTCATTTTATAAAGAGCCTACTTTTTTTATCATAGCTTAACTCTCAAAACCTAAAATATAATAGGTCTCTTTATTATCAAGTTTGTTTACTCTCACTTTAAACTTGTCGCTAAAGTGCTTAATTTTTTCATGTGCTTCAAGTGCTGACTCTGAACTTGGAGCCTCAACTTTTATCTTAAAATAGTCATTTGAATTTGATAGTGCTACGTAAGAGCCATCAACTTTTAAGTGATCATGAAGATCCATAATATGCTTCTGGATCTTGTCATATCCAATAGTATTTTTCTCGATCTTCTCAAGTTGGCTCAAAAGAGCATTGTTTGGTGCATAACCTAGTTGAGTAAGCATAGCGTCTCTTTGCATGTCAGTCCTTTTGTATGTGATACAAAAATAGTATCACTATATTGTAAATATTAAGTTATAATTGTACCAATAACTTAATTTCAATCAAAGAGAGCATTTATGAATGATGAGATACTAAAAAAAATCAAACAATTACCTCCGCTTCCAGAATCTGCACTACAGATAGAAGCTGTCTATCAAGATCCAGATAGTAGTTTTAACGATATGGTAAAAATTTTAGAAAAAGATCCCCTTTTAACTGCTGACATTTTAAAAGCTGCAAACTCACCACTCTATGGTTTTTCAAGAGAGATAAATGCTATATCTCAAGCTGTAGGACTTTTTGGAATGGGAACAGTTAGAGGTTTTGCACTTGCTAGCATTGTTAAAAAAAGTTTTTCACTAGATCTATCTCCCTACAACATTAACAACGATATGTTTTCAGCACTATCAAAAAAGCAACATGGGCTAACTACCGCATGGTGTTTAAGAAAAGAGAACAAACTTCTTGGAGTTCTCTCTCCAGCTGCCTTTCTTGTAGAAATTGGCAAAGTTTTAATATCTCAACAAATCATAGCTGATGGAAAAGTAGAAGCCTTTAAAGATGCATTAAATGAACTTCAAGATGTTGAAGCTGCTGAGAGAAAAATCATGGGTATTGATACACCAGAAGTAAGCTCATCTATTTTTAAGCACTGGAGATTTGAAGAGGGACTTGTAAATACCATAGCATTTTGTCAAGATCCAGACAAAGCAGAAGAACAAGATAAGAGACCTGCACAGATCTTGCATGTTGTCCGCACAACTGTTCCAATAGACGGCATCGTAACAGATGCAAGTGTAGAAGCTGCAAAAGAGTTGATAAGCAAATATGGGCTTGATATGCCAAGCTTTGAGCAAGCTTTAGAAAACATTAGATAATTCTGCTTTGAAATCTCTTCTAATAAAACTCACTCTAGGTTTGAGTGAGCAAGACATAAGCCCAGACGAACTCCCTCATATAAATAGTTTTTTAACAAAAGGATATATCACTAGAAAAGATAATCTTTACAAATTTAACTCAAAATTTCGTGCTGGAACTCTTGGACTTGTTCAAAATTCAACTGCCTACTTAAATGTCATAGGCGAGAATGTTCGAGATCTCTTCATTGGTGAATCGGACTTAGCAGATGCTAAAGAGGGAGATCTCATCATCGCTCAAAGGCTCTTAGGAGTTAGAGGCACTCCTAGTGCAAAAGTAGCTGAGATCGTTGGTCGTGCTGAGAGTTATAGCATAGCTTATGTAGTTTTAAAACATGAAAGAAAATCATTAGTCAACCTTAAAAACGACCATCCTGTTGGAGTAGAACTTACTCAAGAAGAGTTAGATAAATATGAGATCGATGATGTTTTTAAAGTTAGCAATCAAGAAAACACTATTATGGAGAGACTTGGAAATCTACAAGATCCAAAGGTCGATGAGAAGATAGTTTTAGCACAATATAACAAGCACGATGCCTTTGATGAAGAGGTCTTAAAAATAGCGAGTTCATTTGAAGAAGTAGATGCATCTAAATACCCATCAAGAGTAGATCTGCGAGAACTATCTTTTTGTACTATAGATCCAGTAACTGCAAAAGATTTTGATGATGCCATCTTTTGGGATGATAAAAACTCAACTCTTTATGTCGCTATAGCTGATGTTAGTGAGTATGTAAAACCTTTTGGAGCGATTGATAATGAAGCTATATATAGAAGTTTTAGTATCTATCTTCCACATCGCTCTATCCCTATGCTTCCGCGGGAACTAAGCGAGACTCTCTGCTCGCTCCAACCTAACAAAGATAGACTCTCTTATGTCTTTGAGATGAAGCTAGATCTTGACTCACTTGAAGTTAAACAATCTAAAGTTTATGAAGCCATTATTCATTCAAAGAGAAGATTTGACTATGAAGAGATAGATGCACTATTTGAGGGCAAAACTGATCCAAAAAATGAAGAAGAAAAAGAGATCTTTTCATGGCTGAAAAAACTTCGAGACATAACAGATGCACTCAAGAAAAAGAGATTAAAAGTTGGTTATGACTTTCACTCTAAAGAACTTGAACTCAACATCGATGAAGAGTCAAATATAGTATCAACATCTTATGCAGAGGAGACTCCATCTCACGCTCTTATAGAAGATTGTATGCTTCTAGCTAACAAAGAAGCTGCTGCGAAATACTCTCGTGGGATCTTTAGGATCCACGAAGAACCAAGCCAGGGCAAACTGCAGATCTTGTACCAAGAATTAGCTGGGATTGGAATGTCCATAGACATCAAAAACTCTATGAAAGAGACCATCACAGATATACAAAACCAAGCTAAAGAGATGGATCTAGAATCAGAAGTAGATACTCTCATTATCCGCTCTCAGATGCAAGCAAAATATGCACCGCTTAACTCTGGACACTTTGGACTTGGCTTTGAGGCTTACACACACTTTACATCGCCAATTAGACGCTACTCAGACTTAATAGTCCACAGACTTCTAAAAGCTATTAACAACAATGATACACAAGAAGGCTCTTATGTTTTAAGAAACATTGAGGCACTTACAATGACCATCAGTGAAAAAGAGAGAGAAGCTAGTAGTATCGAAGCTGAATTTGCTCAAAGAAAATTTGCTAGATGGGCGAATGAAAACTTAGAGAAAAATTTCAAAGCTAGAATAACAGCTACAAAACCAGAATACAAAGCTGAGATCTTAGATGAGATTAGTGGAGCTAGACTTCTTATAACTGCTGCAGATAATGCAGTCCTATTTCAAGATGTAGTCGTTTGTATAGATAAAGCAGATATTGCAAAAGCTAAGATCTATGCTCATGTAGTAGAGAGTAGTGATGTACAGAGCTGAATTTGACAAACATCTTCAAAACAACTCTATCTCAAACAGTTTTGTTCTTTTTGGCGAGAGTGCTTTTCTTATAGAGAGTTATGTTGATAGACTCACAAATATAACAGATGCATCTACTTTATCACTTTACCATGATGAGTATGATGCGAAACTCGCAAAAGCTCATCTATCTCAAGCTTCATTATTTAGCGATGTGAATGTTCTCATTATTAAAAGCGAGAAAAAAGTTCCAAAAAAGGATCTAGATGAGTTAGTAGAACTTTGTGAGAAAAACAAAGACAATATATTTGTTTATGCTTACTTTGGAGATGATCATAAATCTTATGGCAATGCTTATAAAAATAAAAGCACAATGTGTGTAAGATTTTTCAATCCAAACCATAATGAAGCACTGCAAATATTACTACAAATCGCAAAAGAAAAAGATGTAAATATAGATAAATATTCTTTAGCTCATCTACTAAATATTCACAACTCTGATATATCTTTAGCTGCAAACGAGATGGATAAATTTCGCGTTTATGACAAAGAGATAACTACAAAAGATATAGACAACCTTGTATCTGGACTTGGCGAGATAAGCTTAGATGACTTTATAAAAAAGATACTCTCAAAAAAAGAGTTCAAAGAAGACTTACTCAACATCCTAGAACACGGCGAAGATGAGATAAGAGTCCTAACTATGATCTGCTCATACATAACACAACTCTATATGTTTAACATATACATTAGAGTAAATGGCAGACCAAACGCGTTAGAGATCCTAGGATATCCAGCTCCTAGTTTTGTGGTAGATGAAAAAGCGGCCCTTAGCTTGAAGATAAAACCAAATACTTACTACAAACTACATAGCTTGCTACTTGATAGTGAACTAAAGATGAAAAGTTCTCATATAGATAAAGGTGCTATTTTGCTCTCCACGCTTATACGAGTTCAGAAGCTACTGTAATTAAAGTTTCGCCATTATTTGGAAGCGAGGTTTCAGTTGGGCTTTAAAAGATATAATAGCTTTGAACCCATGTAGTGCGAAGCTGAAGCATCGCTTCCGAAAATCATGTGAACATTAAAACAATGTTATTTAAAATATGAATTTTGAAAATGAAAAAAAGTGTGTAGTTACAAGGTGCTTGTTGAGGAAACATACTTTAGTATGGTAACGAGATAAATTCATTTATATTTTGATTTTTGGAAAAACTAAAAGAGTGATGTAAATTCAAGGAGTCTAACGATGAAGCGCACTGCTGTGCGTGAAGAGTGTAACGACGCAGAAGTTGCGTCGCTATTTTAGTTTTTATCTTGGTTTACTATCTTATTTGAGCCTATCCACGGCATCATTTCACGAAGTTTATTACCAGTAACAGTAATTAACTTAGTCTTATCGTTATTTCTCTCAGCATTCATACGAGGATAACCAGCTTGACCTTCTAGGATGAAGTCTTTAGCAAATCTACCATCTTGGATCTCTGTTAAGATATCACGCATTGCTTGTTTACTCTCAGCATTAATAACACGCTTACCTGAAACATAGTCACCATACTCAGCAGTGTTAGAAATTGAATATCTCATATCAGCAATACCACCCTCAAACATTAAGTCAACGATTAGTTTAAGTTCATGTAGACACTCAAAGTATGCAAGTTCTGGAGCATAACCAGCTTCAGTTAATGTTTCAAATCCAGCTTGAACAAGTGCAGTTGCACCACCACATAAAACAGCTTGCTCTCCAAAAAGATCAGTCTCAGTCTCATCTTTAAAAGTAGTTTCGATAATCGCAGTTCTACCACCACCAATAGCTGATGCATATGAAAGTGCTAACTCTTTAGTTGTACCTGAAGGATTTTGACCAACAGCGATTAGATCTGGAATACCACCACCACGAACAAATTCACTTCTTACAGTGTGTCCTGGAGCTTTTGGAGCTATCATAGTTACATTTATATCAGATCTTGGAATTATACGACCATAATGGATGTTAAACCCATGACCAAATGCGATTGTAGCACCACTTTTTAAGTTTGGTTCAATCTCATTTTTGTAGATTTCTGATTGGTTTTCATCTGGTAAAAGAATCATAATAACATCAGCTTTTGCAGATGCTTCTGCGATAGTTAAAACTTCAAAATTTTTAGCCTCAGCTTTAGCCCAAGATGAACCACCTTTTCTTAAACCTACACATACCTCAACACCGCTATCTCTTAAGTTTTCAGCGTGAGCGTGTCCTTGAGAACCAAAACCTATCATTGCTACTTTTTTGCTCTTGATAAGTTCGATATTACAATCTTTGTCATAGTAAACATTTAATGCCATTATTTTTCCTTCTCTTAATATTAAGCCTTAGCGCTCAATCATTTTTGCGCATTATACTGAAATAAAGCAAAAACTTTTATAATACTCCTTATATTTACAGATAAAAGGCTTAAAATGAAAAAGTTCAACCTATTTAAAGAGATAATCACAGTAGATAAAAATGCTCTGCTTTGTGCCATAAACTCTTCAAAAAACTTTGCCATTAACATATATGGAGAGATTAAAGAATCACCATTTAATAGTAAAGAGATACTAATCTATCAAGGTAAACCTGAAAAAGTAGAGAAGTTTGAGAGTGTTTTAGGAAAAAACTATCAATTAGTAGAAGATAAAGATAGAGTTTTGATAAAAGCTTTTGCAAATTGGCAAGAACTTATAGGCGTAAATATGCCTCGTGCATCTTATGATGACACAACTGCTGATGGTGTAGCTGAGTTTTCAAACAAGAGTCTTGAAGACATTGGTTGGCATGCTACTGAGTTTAATATCAACTATAGAACCTTAGTTGAAGTCTTAGAAGAGAGATGTAAGGGTATTATTTACTGTATAGAACAAGAAGAACCATACCAGTTTAGCGGACTTGGATTTTTAAGTGATGATGAAGAGGCTAAAGAGGTTTTGTTTAATTATTGTCAAGCTAAAATAAAAGATATGATTGAAAATGATCCTGACTTTAAAAGAGATGAGTTAACTGACGACGAAGAAGAGGCTGCGGAATTTTTTAATCTTTAATGCTGTAGAGATATCTTTGAAGTATTATCATAGCTGAGATGGAGTCTATTCGCCCATCTCGGATCTGCTTGATCTCGCCTCTCATCAAAGTCTGTGCTTCTTTTGAACTTCCAGCTTCATCTTGAAAAAAAACTTCACCCTTAAAATCTACTAAATTCATAAAATGTTCTATTCGTCGCCTCATCTCATCTTCGCTACTTCCACCAAGTGGGATGCCAATGACTACTGCATCCACCTCCCACTCTTTTAAAACTTTTTTAACTTCATCGGATGCCTGATTACGATTTTTTCTTATAATTGCAGGTAGTGGAGTTACTAGATCTTTATGAGCGGAGTAAGCCAAACCAATTCTTTTTAGTCCTAGATCTATAGCGATATACTTCAATCTATTTTCCTAAACAAAAAGAGCCAAACATCTTATCTAGCATCTCATCATTTTCAAACGGTCTGGTTATTGAAGAGATCTCTTTTATAGCCTCATTGAGATGAAAAGAGAAGATCTCTAACTCTTGATCACGCAATGGTTCAAATGCTTCTTCTATGTTACTTAGTGTGTTTTGTACAGCCAAGACTTGTCTTTGAGAGATAAGCATTATCTCATCAGAACTATTACTCTTGTCCATAATAGACTTTAGTACACCTATAAGTGAAGTTACACTCTCTTTTGAGTTTAACTCTAGATCAAATTTTCTCCCTTTAAACTCAAAAAGAGACTCTAGATCTATCTTGTTTTTTACAAATAAAATTTCTTTATCTTTTGTGTTTGTCTCTATCAAAGAGAGTATCTGTTTATCTTCATCGTCCATAACTCTTGAACCATCAAAGAGTGCTATAACAATATCTGAGTCTTGTATTGCTTCTAAAGATCTCTCTATACCTATGCGTTCTATCTCATCGCTTGACTCTCTTATACCTGCAGTATCTACTATGCGAATAAGATGCGAGCCAACTCTTACTTGCTCTTCTATGGTGTCTCTTGTAGTTCCTGCAATATCGCTAACTATAGCTCTGTTGTAGTTAAGTAGTGAGTTTAGCAACGAGCTCTTGCCAACATTTGGTTTTCCAATGATGGCAACTTTAAAGCCTTGCATCAAACCCTCTCGCGATTTTGAAGCTATAAGAGTTGATTGTAGTGAATTTTCAAGTTTGCTGAGTTTACTCTCAATCTGATCTATGAGATCTTGTGGTAGATCTTCTTCTGCATAGTCAATGCTAACTTCTGAGTAGGCAAGTATATGTATCATCTCATCTCTAATGTTTTCTATATACTCTTTTAGTGAGCCTTTCATTTGCCGAGCTAAGATCTTTGCTGCGTCTTCACTTTTTGCTTCAATGAGCCCAGCTATCGCCTCAGCTTCACTTAGATCTATGCGCCCATTAAAGAAAGCTCGTTTAGAAAATTCTCCAGCGGTGGCAAGTCTAGCTCCAGCGTCAAGTGTAGCCTTTAGTATGCTTTGGGCTACTATATAACCACCATGACACTGGATCTCAACTACATCTTCTGCAGTAAAAGAAAACGGAGCTTTAAAGTAAATTATTATCGATTCATCTATAAGAGTGTTTTGCGAGTCATATAGTGTGCTAAGAGTTGCGTATCTTGGAGAAAAGTCTTGTTTTTTGCTTAGTTTTTTTGCAATCTCTAAGGCACAATCACCACTTATGCGGATGATTGCGATAGAACCTATGCCATTAGCTGTAGCTATGGCACTTATTGTTTCAGTCATCATTATGAAGTGTGATAATCATTTATAATGATATATTTGAGTCCATCACGAGTTGAACGGATAGCTACATATTTATCAGGGTAGATCTCTCTTAATTCTCTTAGAGCGATTTGGACTAATACACCATCAAGTATCTTAGTTTGAGCTCTTCCATCTCTCTCAACACTCTCTTTTACCCCGCCCAAATATCTTGATATCGACTCTTCTTGATTTTTCAAGAACTCTGCAATTTCTAGGCGAAGTTGTAGTTGGTATTTTGTGTTTATCCAGTTAAATATCATGTATGAGAGTGCTTTATACCGATAACCCTCTTTACCGATAAGCAAAGCTGCATCTTCACCTTTAAACTCAACTAAAAGTGTATTTTCATCATAAACGCTTACTTCAATCTCATCTATATCAAAACATATTGACTTAAAAAGTTGATTTATATCTTTTTGTACGCTTTTTGCTATCTCTTGATTTGATGGCAAATCATTATTGTCATCATATTCATCATCATAATCTGCAAGATACGAATCTATGTCATCATCGTATTCTTCATCTTGAGTGCTTACAAAAGACTCCGGCATAATTGTATCGTTTATGATAGTTTGACTTACTTTAAATGTTTTAGTTCGCTTTGGTTCTTCTTTGATCTCTTGCTTGATCTCTTGTTTTTTTATCTTAGAAATTTTTTCTTGTTTTTCTTGTTTTATGACTCTATCTAGCTTAACGCTTGTTTCTTTCTCACTTGAGTTAAACTTCTCTTCTTCTTTTATAGCAACTATGATAGCACTCTTTTTAAAGAGTCCTAAAAAGCCTTTGGATGGATACTGAACTACTTCTATTTTAAGCTGTGTAACAGAACACTCCAACGAAGAAGCAGCATCTTTATAAGCTTCTTCTAGAGTTGCAGACTCTATTTTAATCATCTTTTCTTCCATTAGATTTTTTTGAACTTTTTTCTTCTTGCGCTTCTTTATGTTCTACTTTTTTTGCGTGATCACTAACAGCTATCTCTGCTTCTTTAGCATTTTTAAACTGTAAGTTTACGATAGATTGTTGAGCTATTGAGAAGAGGTTATTTACAAACCAGTAAAGAACTAAACCAGATGGGAAAGTTAAGAAAAATAGAGTAAATATAACTGGTAAATACTTAAATACTTTTTCTTGCAATGGATCAGTAAAGTTATTTGGCGTAAGCTTTTGTTGATAGTACATAGATGCACCCATTAAAATAGGTAAAATATAGTACGGATCTTTTAATGAAAGATCACCAACCCACATGATCCAAGGTGCACCTTGTAGTTCAACTGCATTTAAAAGTACGCGGTAGATCGCAAAAAATACTGGGATCTGTAGTAGCATTGGCAAACAACCACCAAGCGGATTTGCATTGTGTTTTTTATACATCTCCATAACTGCAGCATTCATGCGTTGTGGATCGCCTTTATGTTTTGCTTGAAGCTCTTTGATCTTAGGTGAGATCTCTTTGATCTTTTGCATAGAGACCATACCTTTATATGTCAAAGGATACAAAATAGTTCTAATAATCAGAGTAAGGGCTATAATAGACCAACCCCAATTACCAAAGATCCCATGAAGCCATGAAAGGAGTTGAAAAAGAGGCTTTGATGCAAAAGTAAACCAACCATACTCTATAGCGTTTGTAAGAACTGGTTTAATATTTTCTAGAACTTTATACTCTTTTTGACCAACATATCCACTAAAACTCATCTCTTGAAGTGCATCAAAGTAGATCACAGGGTTGTCTTCTCTATCTCTCTCAAGAGTAATTACAGTATCTTTTGCAAAACCATACATTATAGTTGCAGAATACTGATCAAATGCAGAAATCAATTCAACTCCGCTAAAAGTTTTTCTACCCTCAGCATCACCATCTTCTACGATAGTTGCTATTTCATCATCTGTATAGACCATAGCACCAGAAATAGTCATCATCTGCTCTGTTACTTGTGGTCTTTGACCTAGATATATATAGTATCTTTTGTCATCAGATAGAGAAATCTTTGCATCGTAATGTCCATCAGCATAAAAAGTGATCTCTTTTGTAACTGTTAGTGATGATAGTTTTTGAGTTAGTGTAACTTTTTGAGGGCTTCCATCAAGTGCAATTTTCTCTACTGATGCGCTATATGCAACAGTTTTTGATTCATTATCTATCACTTCGTCTAAAAATCTTATATATAGTGGTTTCATTCCAGTTTCTGGGATGAGTTGTGAGTGCCCGCCATCTTTATTGTTAAACTTTGCCTGTAAAAGCTCTTTTGAACTAATGCGACCTAGTGTATCGATTTTTAAGATAAAATTTTTGTGAGTAACTGTTGAAATAGTGTTTGAGCGACCTGCCACTTCGCTAACTTCTTTAGTTATAGAGTGTCCAGTTGTTGGTTCAACTATATCTTGTGAGTTCTCTGTTGTATTTTGATGTTTTAGTTCAACACCTTGCTTTGCTTTTGCCACTTCTTGTTGTGGCTCCTCTGGTGGAAAAATTGCTGTATAAGCTACGAAAAAGATTATAGACGCTGCTACTGCTAGCATAAGTCTTTGATTTGGTGTCATTTTATCTAACACATTCACCCTTTGTAAGAAAAATTTTTTATTATATAAAAGCGGTTTTTTTTATCTGGAACCAGCCAATATTTTATAGAATCAACATCAAG
>Ga0172382_10001754_pt1 | contig 37945 bp, 32 predicted proteins | sample Leawel138RmetaG_FD_122245 | JGI IMG/M metagenome (GOLD analysis project Ga0172382, IMG submission 122245) | Leachate microbial communities from a municipal landfill in Southern Ontario, Canada - Leachate well 138R metaG | ecosystem: Engineered > Solid waste > Landfill > Unclassified | place... | reverse complement strand
TAACTGATCCAAGGATTCCGCACATTAGATTTCGATTAAATTAGACAGTACTTTAAGCTCTTTTTTTCCTACTTTTTCAATGCTGATATCTTCCATTTTTCTTCTTGCATTTTCAATAATCGTCCTGTATTTTTCAGGATTAGAAACAACCTCTGTGATTTTATCTGCTATTTCTTTTGGTGAATTTGCAAGGATTCCATTTTTACCATCTTTTATAAATTCAGGTATTGCAGTCACGCCATTGCTTACTGTAAGCAAACCCGAGGCCATTGCCTCACACATAATTACACCCTGTGAATCAAACCGTGTAGTTGCAATGAATCCTCCATATTTCTTAAAAGTATTTGGAATTTCGTACCTGTCAATATATTTATTAATTATCACAACTCTTTCATTCAGCCCATATCTGTCAATAAGGTTTCTGCAGTAATTTTCGTATTTCCCCTTTCCGTATATAGTTAGTTTAAATTCTGAGGGAAGGTGTTTAACAATCTCAATTGCAATATCAAATCCATATTTTAAATCCGTAAGGGGTCTTATCATCAATAGTTTATGCCTGTTTTCATATGAATCTAAAAACTTAAATAAATCTGTGTCAATTCCATTTGGAATGATATTAGAATTTTTTAGTTTTAATTTCAAAATTGATTCAGTGTGTTCTTTCATCCAATTAGAAGGAAAAATAAAAGCAGCATTTTGTCTTTTGTTTGCGTCATTTATGAAGCTTCTCATTTTTGCAGAGTTCCAGAAATTTAAATAAATATATTTGAGAATACCTCTTGGTGAAAATGAAAAATCAAATAAATAATCAGGATACTTCATAATCTCAGATCCGTGAATAAAAATGGCAAATGTTCTTTTGTTTTTTCGTATATCATTGTAAATCGGATAACAGCCACTTTTACTTCCAAAATAATTATTCAGCAAATGCAAATAAAGCAAATCAAAACGATCAAATTCTTTTATAATTTCTTGATTTGACATTAGTTTCACATCAACACCCTCGTAGCTGTATGAATTTCTTTTTGATGATGGAACAAAGATTACGACTTCATTTCCCAGCTCTTTAAAATATTTTGCCCTGACATGAACAAACATATGATTATAGGGATCATTTTCTTTTGGGTATCGGGGTGTAATAATGGCAAGTTTCATTTAGTCCTCAGTTTTAAAATTAACGAACATGATTGAATAAAGAAAACCAAACATTAACAAACCTGCGCTTCTTCCAAAATAAGATTCAGTCATTGCAAAAAGAGAAAAAATCAGAATAAAGGCTTGAGCGATTAAACTTTTTCCGGTTTTCAAAAAGAAGAAGAATAAAACAGCTAAAAAAGCGAGAAGTCCAACAATTCCATTTGAAACAAAAAAGTCGAGATATTGATTATGAGCATTGTAATGTTCTGTTAATGCCTGATTAAATCCTCCTTTGAAATAGGCTTCGTTATATATAAACTGAGCGTCTTCTTTTCCGCTGCCTATCCAAAAATTACCCAATAAATCATTTTCTTTTATGATTGCAATCCATCTTGGATATCTATCCAGGATTACATCACCTTCGGGGGTAAGAATTGATGTTAGTTTGTTGCTCAAATAATCAAACTTTAAAATGCTGAGTGCAAGAACAACCAATACCGCCAAATATTGAAAAATTGATTTTCTGGTAAATCTGGAAATAAAATGATAGGTCAGAAATAAAAAAAGACATAATAACGAGATTCTGCTGTTTGTCTGAAGGATAAAAAACGCTTGAACAAATAGAAGTGTACGATACAGCACTTTTTCTTTTCTAAATTCTTCAAACCCCTTATACTTCATCAGAATTATAATTAACAGGACAACCAAAATTCCAACATAGCTCGGATGCGTATTGAAAGGCTTTAGCAAATTAAAATCCGTATAAATCCATTCAAAGAAATACCCCGCCTGATCCAACGGATTCTTTTTTGACAGAATATCCCAGATTATCCTTATCCAGCAAATAAGGATTGTAACAACCGTTCCGGCAATCATTGCCGAAAAAATATTGCTTATTTTATAATCTTTAATTGAGGTGCTGAAAAGAATCAGCGGAAACAAAATCAATGGACTTGCTTTGACAGAAAGATCGATTGCAGCTGATTTATCATCAATGAACCAAAAGTTTGAGAAGAAAAGCAGGAATAGGGCAGTCATTAGGAGAAATGCTGTCAGATTTTGTTTCAGAAGAAAAAACTTTTCTTTCCAATTATTTTTCAGAACCCATGCAATTATCACCGGATAAACAGCCAATGTGTTGATGTTGTTCCACATGAGAAGCGTAAATGCAAATAATGCCAGGCTGAGCTCAAAAAATCTATTATTATTTAATAATTTCATCAAACCTTTTTTTGTATGTGTTTTCTTCTGCAGTGCGTTCCAATTTTTTAAGATACACTTTTCTGTGAATGGTTGCGTCATTTGTTTTTTTCATTACACTTTCAGCATCCTCCCAATCAACAAATAAATTATAATCTTTTCCCATAAGATTTTCCATCGGTTTATGTCTTTCTGTCAGAAAAGGAAGTCCAAAATTAATAAAATCCATTACTTTAATTGGAAAAGTAATGTCATCATAAAAATTTCGCGGTCTGGTGTGAAATGCAACTGCAACGTTATTTTCTTTTAGAAAATCCGGGATCTGATTTCTTTTCAAACTTGAAACAAACAGTTCTTTTGGAATTTTATACCTATTGTTCAAGTCCGTATCGGGTGTCAGCACAAAGAAGTTATAACTTTCTGAGTACAGTTCAGCATATTCAATAAATTTTTCAAAACCTGAATTTACGTAGTGTGTACCTCCCAGATATAAGATTCCGGGCTTTGTATCCGTACTTATTTCATATTGAAATATGGCACCGGAATCTGTTGCAGGCGGCAATTCAAAAAATTCTCTTTTAGGATGATATTTGTTTTTTTCAAAAAAAAACTTTCCCATCTCATAGGTTGGGAAAGCAAGTTTTGATGATATTAAGGTGAGAAAATAGTTACTGAACTGATTGCAATATCTGGTAATTGATTTTCTGGGGCCTTTGTATTCTTCAGGAAATAATTCTATATAAATATCTCTGATAAAAACGATTAATTTTTTGGATTTTATCTTCAATATTAACAGCGCAATCAAATCATCAAAGCCAATCCGATTGGTTGCTGACTCAACATACACCACATTCAGTTTTTTTGTTGCGAGAGCCTTTGATATCTTATTATTTGATATTATCAAATCTCCATTAGAATTAAATTCCTTTTTAAAATCTGTAATTCTGGAAACCGGTCCGCCATTAATCCTTTCAATATTGGGAACTATGTAAAGAAGGTTTTTCATTTCTCTTGATTATCTTTTGTTAAAATTACAAATGGAATCAGCAGATAAAAGAAATAGTTGAAATAGTGAATAGAAAGAAGGTTGGTCATGATAAACATTAAAATAAATCCAAGCTTGGCTTTCAAATTTGGAATTCTATATGTCAGATAGGCATGAGATAACAAAAAAATTGTCATTAAAGAAACTCCGCCTCTGTGAAATATATAATAAAATCCATTGTCAATTTCCTGAAAGGTATAATAACCTCTGAAACTCACAGCAATTTTATTATCTCTAAAAATTCTGGTGCTTGCACCAAACCCTTTGCCAAATATATTTTCCAACGTTGTAAAATTTTCGCTTCTAAAGGCTTTTTGCAAATCTGAAATTCTGATTCTTAAACTGCTGTATTCCCAAGGCCTGAATACATATTTCAATTTGGTTTGAACCAATTCCGGAACTAGAGATGATTGTAAATAGACTATTCCGCAGACAATCAAAATACCGATTACTGAAAAATAAATAGGGTTGAAGAATCTTTTGAAATTAATGATTACCAAAAGAATCATACCTACAGCTATTCCTAAATTCATAAAATTAGTAGTAATTGCAATATAGGATAGCGCCAGTGCAGCCGAAACTCCAAATTTCCAGTCAAACTTTAGCCCTCTGTATAAATAATAAAAGCCTATAAGAATGAATGCGGTAATGGCCGGTCCGTATATACGTCCTTTAAACCCGAACGCATTTTCACTCCAGAGACTTGGCAATAATTTTACCTTGAGGAGTATGTAAATAATGAATACAATTATATTTATGATGAATAAGAGCTTAAGAAAATCAATCTTATAACGCTGGTTTAATAGCCAAAAGTAAAAGATAAACGAAAAGATTTGGAACTTTATATCAATCGTTGGTTTTATATGGTTGTAACTCAGTCCGATTCCCAAATAAAATAAATAAATAAGAACTGCAATTGTGTAATAATTCGGCAACTTGAATTTAATTGATTTAATTGAAATATTTGTTGCCAACAACAGCAAAAGTAAAAAGATAACATACGCATTATAGGTATTCGTTCCCTGCAGAAGAAAAAGTATAACCAATATTATCTGAACAAAAAGTTTCAAAACGTAAAAGTCTTAATATTAAAAGTAAATTTTTTATCTGTTTATCAGAAAAGAATTAAATTTCACAAAAGTAATGCTTTTCATTTTGAAATATTGCTTCAATCCTTTAAAATAGAGAATCTGAAATGTTTGATTAAAATTTTACTGATTAGATGTTACTATCTATATATTTGTTTTTACAAACGTAAATATACCATTATGAGAAACAGTTATTTTATAACCTTATTGGTTCTTTTGATTGCTTCATGTGCCTCTCCTCAGGAAAAGAAAGAAAAATTGTTAAAAGAAACTGCAGTCAACATTTCCTTAAATGATTCTGTGAAATATTCAGTCAATCTTTTAGAAATCAGTAAGTCAATAAAATTTATTGAAATTCCCCGAACCGTACCCAATTTTTCACTGGAACAGATCAAAGGGTATTCAGATAAAATTCTTAAAGATTCTATTGTGGTACTGCATACTTTTAAGCCTTTTTACAAACCTTTGGATGAAATAACATGGAAAGAAAATCCTGAAAATAATACAACCTGGCAGCTTTACTATGAAAATTTATTGTTTGTGTCTTTTTTAAACCACACTTATCAGGATACAAAGGATATTGCCTATCATGAGCAGGCAAAAAAATATGTGAATAACTATATTTCTCACCATCCTTCTTTGGATCAAAAAACATCAGAATATACCTGGTACGATCATGCAACAGCATTCAGGACCCTCCATGTTCTGCAAACAATTGCTGATGAGCTGGAGCTTGATGTTCCTGATGTTGATTTTATTAAAAGGGCATTTGACCATATTTCTCTCAATGTCATTTTTATGACAGATCCGGCTCACTATTCGGTACATAATCATGCTATTATGATGGATCGTACTTTACTTTATCTTGCGAAAATCACAAAATCCAATGCAGATTTGTCAAATTCTTTGCGGAATTTAGCAGCTACAAGGTCACTGGATAATTTTAACAAGATTATTGGCCCAACGGGATTAGCCAGAGAGCACTCAACCACGTATCATATTTTTAATTATAATCTTTACAAATCCATTTTTGACCTTATTGGAAAAGAAAACATAGACCCTTCTATGATGGTAAAATATTTGAGGATGAATGATATTCTTTTGCAATTGGTAAAACCGGATCTGAAATTTCCATTGTGGGGAGACAGCCAGATAGAAATGGTCAACCAGGAAATGATAGAAAAATTCGGGAACGACAAGCGGCTTCGGGATCTTACAAAAAATTATTCTCTTCCTTCTATGGTAAGTTTTGAGAACAACATAGCCACTTTGAGAACCAATACACCCGACAAGGGTTATTTATGTCTTTTTGCGAACTATTATTCCAAAGTTCATAAACATAACGATGATTTATCTTTCATCTTTCAAACGCTCGGCACCGATATTTTTACAGATCAGGGGTATTATGCCTATGACCAAACCTATCGCCCTCAGTTAATATCCGCTTTGGCACATAATACGGTGGTGGTCAATAATTCAGATTATTCACTTGATGGCAAGGATAAATTTTCTAAACTTATCAGTTATACGAGAGAAGAAGATTATGAGATAGTGGAAGCTGAACACAATTTTTATGACGGTATTCTTTTAAGGAGAAAAATAATCTATATCCATCCGAACGTAATTATAGTACAAGATAACAGCGATAATGTCAATTTAACAAAATCCTTAACTCAAATATTTAATTTGGGAGAAAATGCAACGGATATTTCGGTAAATGGTAATTTAGCTAAAGCATCTTTTCCCAATCAAATTTCATTAACGATTCAATCATTAAATGGAGGGGACAAGGTAGCCGTAAAAGACTTTTTCAGGAGTTTGTCTCCCAATAAGAAAACAGATACCAAGCAAATAAATTTAGAAACAAAACAGTCTAACATTACCTCAATTATTACCATTGAGTCGCCTAAATATATAAACCCGGTTGGAAATGTAAGCGTTCAGGGAAATTCGGTAACATATTCTAAAAAGGGTGTAAATAAGAAGATAATAGGTTTGTAAGTAATTTTCTGATATGTAAATATTTATGTTCTTTTTAATGTGCCTATCTCTTAATAATTTTCTTTGTTATGACCTTGGAAGGTTTTAAGTGTATTTTAAGTAAATAAGTTCCAGAGTTTAGATTTGCAATATCTAATTTTTCAAAATTAGAGATAAATGTTTTAATATTCTTCCCCGAAAAATCAGTTAGATAAATCCTGTCTATATCTAAATTTTGATAATTTTTCAAAAACACCACACCACTGTTCGGGTTTGGAAATAGATCAATTTCATTCTTGAGTTCAACATCGTTAATACCTAAAAGGCAAGATGTATCTCCTTCATTTTCAATAAATATTGCTTCAGGGTCTACATCAGTCCAGTTGTTTGTGCTGTAATTGCAATCATCTACAAGAATAAAAGGTAAATTAGGATTATTTAGAAAATTCACACTGATAATATTCTGATTATTTCCATTTCGTAAATCTACTATTTCAAAATTACCACCATATAAAACGATCTCTCTTAAATTAGGATTATTTGACAAATCAAGTTCCAATATGGGTGTATTACCACAGTAAAAATATCTAAGATTGGGATTGTTGCTTAAATCTAATGTTGTAATATTTGTATTAGATAGGCTCATTTCACTTAATTGACTGTGAGAAGATAAGTCTATTTCTGATATAGGATTATTATTCAGTATTAAGAATCCTATATTTACATTAGGGTGAAAAAATATTTCAGTAATTTGGTTGTATGAAAGATTTAAAGAAATAAGGCTTGCGAAATCTTGAAGCCCTGTTAAATCTGAGATATTTACCCCAGACATAAATAAACTATTTATACTTGCGATGTTGTCTGTCAGCACATAATCGTCAAGTACGCATCATATCCCAAATCAATAAGTTTTTGTTCAAAATTATCGTCTGGGACATAGGTCGTTTGAGAAATAACAAATTGACAAAATAAAACAGAAGTAAGGATAATAAATAGCTTTTGCATTGCGATAATTTATGATATTGCACAAATGTAATGGAAAAAGGCTTTCATTTAGTGTAAGAATTGTTAAAAACACGCCCTTTTTTATCAACTAATGTAATTTGATAAAGATCGTTTTTAAATAGAGATAAGTCTAATATTATTTCTTTTTTATCAACTTCAGATTTTAAAAGAACTTCTCCGGTATTACTTATCAGGTAAATGTTTTTCAGCTTGGTTTTTGATTGAATGTGAAAAGAATCGGCTGAAGAATTCAACTCAATCTTTACTTTTTTGTCTAAATTTTTTTCCGGCTTTTTAACCTTAATAAAATCAGACCTGCCTGTATTTAAGTGTGAATAGATATCCTTTCCGTTTTCCATACGGGCTGCTTTTACACTTATTTGATACGTTGCATTTTCTTTTGTTCCTGAAATTCTGCTCAGGTTCAGTGAATTTATGTCCTTTCCGTTTCCCGGTATCCATATTTCGTTTCCTGGATTCTGTGTATTGGTTATCTTGAACAAATAATCGGTTGCGCCGGGTAGCGGATAGGCATATATGGTTTCGTTTCGGCGCATTATATAAGGATTGGAAATTGATTTGGAACTATAATAATCTTCCAAATTTGTATTTTCCGGTATCTGAACCTTGCATGATCTGCCGTAATCAAACCCACTGCCATTGTTTAACCGGTTTACAGCTCTCACACTGACTTCATACTTATCATTGGCTCTTACCCAGTCCTGATTTGTTAAATCAATATAATTACTGAAGCTCTTGATTTCGTTGATCTGTTTCTTTGCTTCATCTTTAAAATTGAAGGTATAATAGTTCGAAGGAGCAATTTCATAGGCCTCGAGTTTATATTCCTGACCGGGCGGTAATTCTTTGTTACAGAATTTATCTATCAAAGAAGTTGTAAAAGGTTTGGGTGGATATTCGGTTGTGATTCGGTAGTTATCAATGAGGATAGTATTGTCTGAATCATAGTTTTTTCTATAGTGACCTAATTTTTGATAGTTCTGTTCAATAATTTCAATTCCGTTTTCCACGCGTGTATATAGCAAGGGAACTCCACCAAGTTTTGATGCCTGAGAATTTTCACTGCCTAGCCGCAAATCAGCGTTTACACCTTTTCTTTTATATTGTTCAATGCTTCTGTCATTTATGATTGGCAAATCGTTTATCCACATTCGAATAAATGCAGAATCGCCAACAGTACTCCATTTGATCTGCGTTACAATATGGTTCCATTCTCCAATTTTGATTGCTTTGCTAATGATATATTCCCGATATCCTCTTGAATACGGGTCCTGTGGACATATATCTCCATCGTTACTAGAATTACCCGGTCCATAGGTTGTGCCATATTTTAAATGAAGATCCATTCTTGAGTCTTGACTGAGAGATCCGGGAACTAATCTTAAAGACACAGGAAAAGCTCTTACTTTTCTTATATCATCGCCCTTCAAACAATAAGTAGGAATCCCTTCTCCTGTCTCATGCCACTGCATTATCACATAATAGTTATCTTCGGAAGAAAATAAATTCTTTGTAAATACCTGATCTGCCGGTAAGAAAATGTCCCAACTGTAATAATATTCATCATTATTTTTAATTTGATGATTCAGAAGTGCAATTTCCGATCTGGTTCTGCCATCTGTAGTTACTTTCATTGAAGGGTGATCATTTCCCTCTACAGTAATTACAAGTGAATTTGAATAAAAGTCATAAAAATTTTCAATTTCAATTCTGCTCGATTCCTGTTCTTGTATTTGCCAATTATTAGTAAATGAATAATTTTCAAAAGGTTCATAATATGGAATTTTCAAATTCTGTGCAAAAGAAAAATTTAAAAAAAGTATAAATAAGACCAATGAAAAATTTTTAATTTGAAATTTCATATATGATTCAATTATTTTTGACAACTCTTAAATTCCCAATTTCTGAGTCTCTTTTCAATGTTATACTGATGGTACCTTTGTTTATTTGTTCTGATTTGACCTTTTGATCATTCCAATAGGCGTCATAATTAAATTCGGGATTCAGACATAACAGTACAGTAAAAGGCTTATTGTTTAATTCCAGAAGCCTGAGTCGGGCTTCAAACGCATTAAAATCTTTATTAAAGTCCTTTTCCATAATCCATACATCAAATCCTGTTGTGAACGTCCCTATTTCGTAATAAGAGCTGAACCAGGATAATACCGGTGCAGATAATCCGCCAAACTGATACCATCCTTTGCCCTTCCCTGTTTCAATTGAAAAGTACTCATTGCTGTTGTATGTGTCCTCTGTTTCTTTTTTCCACAGATTCAGCGCTGTATCAGCAATTTCAAAAGCAAAGTCATCCTCACCCAAATCAAGCATTGATTTCCAGATGAACCATTGGTGGGGCATCCACACATGGCCATTCCAGTATCCATCCTTATTATAATAAGGAGCCGATTGGTCTATTGTTGAAAGACCCACATCAGACCAAATCTTTCCTTTTGTCTTCAGGTTTGCCATCATTTTAAGAATCTGCTGATTATTTGAGATTCCTGATATAATCGGACTGATTCCATCCAATCCCATATTATAGTTTGCGTGATTCTCAAACATAAGTTTTGCTTCTGCATTCCCGCTTTCATTATGAATTACATAACTGTAATACCCTGAATCATCATCCCAGGAATATTGATTCAGTGCCACTGCCCATTTATCAATATCATTTTGATAAGTTTCAAAATCCTGTTTGATCTGAAGTTGACGAGAGGCAAGTCTCATGATCTTGGCGATTCGAATAAGATGCGCGGTACTGATAACAGGTGTTACTTTTTTAGTCAGTTTGTTTTCGTGCACAAATTGTTGGGCGGGATAATCATCCCAACCCCCCGAATTATAAAAATAATCCCAAGTTCTGATTAAACCCGATTTTAGATTATTGGTGGTCGATGTTTCGATTTTTCCGGAAAGAAAATCATAATAGTATTTCAACTTTGGATATTCTTCAGCAAGAAAATCCTTGGATTGGGTTTTATTCCAAATTTCCAAAAACTGATAAAATTGGACGGGAAGAGGTGTTCCGTGGTCAATAAAAGCAGACTGCTCCAGAGGGTCGCTTAAATATACATTTAAATTTTCAATGCTCCGTTGGGTATCGAGTTGATTGAGTCCGATACCGATAAAGCCTGAATCCCATGTATAAAGACAATCCCACTTTCTCCCGGGCGCAGAATGTCTGATGTACTGATTTTGAGTATAAATGGGGTAAACAATATTACTCAGCAGCACAGCTGACATTCTTTCCTGACTGAAAAGATATTTTTCTCCATCCGGAACCACATTAAATTTATGAAGATTGCTTTTTGCCTCTTCTTTAATTTCATTAAAGTTCAGGTTTTTAATGTTTGCAAGATTCTCTCTTACCTGATCCAAAGTTCCTGAACTTATATAAGCATGAATTGTCTGAATTGAATTTGATGGAACGTTAATCGGTGAAAGCACAACATCTTTCAGAAATCCATTTTCTGATTTTTTTTCCTGATCCTGAATTCCAACTGATGAATTTGTGTTGAAATCTGAAGGCAAATCTTTTAATTTGAAATCAATTATTTGAGAATTCGGCTGGTCCCAATACAGACCGTAATAAATATCTGAATTTTTATATTTTAAAATGATTGAGTTACTCATTTCCTGATTATCAATAACCTCAGGCACAGGATTCCACTCCACATTTGAAACTTTAACCAAGTCGTCATCTGTCTTGTTAATTATTGCAAATCCGTCAATAACCACTCTATTGCCCGACTGAGCTTCAAATTCCATGATGACATGTTTATCTGTGATTTTCCCCAATTCTTTTTTGATAAAGGTATATTGATTTGAAGATGTCAATTTAAAGGAAGTTCTGACTGTTCCTGAAACCCCAACTTCGGTATCATTTTCGGAATCTGATTTATATCGAATATAAAGTACTGGTTCTGCCAGGTTTTTAGGAATATCAAATTCATATATAACTTTGTCACCTCTACTTTTTGCAAATTCAATTCCATTTCCATTTATTTGACCGTTCTCCCGAACTTCTCCTCTCAGCATTCCGTCATAGGCCAGCTGATTTCTGTGTCCCGGATTTTTATATGTATAAGTTTTATAATCCAGACCATCAATCCAGATCCCATTTTCCGGCAATTCTATTTTTTTAATTAAGATCTCATCTTCTGGTTTGTGAGGAGCCAACGGAGGGAAGTGCATTGAAGAAACCATATGAATCGACATTGTCTTTTCAATATCAGTATTGTTAATCAGATTCATTGTAATCAATCTCGAATCTTCATTCGCAAATGAATAGGAGATGTCCGCATAAACCCGATCTTTCCATTCCAACTCGTGTCTGTATGAATAATATTTTAAATTTGGAGCGGCCTCCCAGATAAAGAAATTTCCTTTCTTCAGCACGTCGGGTGGAGTAGCCTCCTGATTATAAATGGTTGGGAAAACACTCAGGTCATATCTTAATCCCTGATCAATATTGGGGATGTGTGAAATCCCGACATACTTTTTTGTATAGGGGCCCCAATTCGGAAGATTTAGATCATGTGAAATTTGAGAGTCAATATTTATTGCAGAATTATACGCCACATCTTCTTTTTTCTGACAGTTTAAACTGCATAATCCTATAACCAATAAAAGGAAAAAATTAATAACCCATTTCATAATGTTACTTTTTTTGAATATATCTGCGAATTTCGGCATAATTGCTTTTTGGGACCAAAGAAAATATAAATTCACTTAAAGAAGCGGGAATCATCTTTCGTATTAAAAAATACCAACTGGGAACAACCAGTATAATCATTCCCAATGTAATCAGGATTGCAATCCAAGTTGTTGAATACTGTGCTCCAATGAAAATTAGAACAGGCATAATAATTAATGTAAACAAATTCCAATAAAATTCCAGATGTGTCTTTCCTGTCGCAACAACAAGACTGCCCACAGGATTTCCGAGGGCTCTGACATACATATAAATACTCAAAATCCTGACCAGCGGCACAATTTCCGAATAGTTATTACCATAGAATAATTGAACCAAAATCGGTGCAAAAATAAAAATCAATAAATATGCAACAAAGTTGACCGATGAAACCAAATTAATCAGCTTTAAATAGTTCTCTTTCAAAACATGCAAATTACTCTGAATTTTTGCCAATGCGGGTGAGGCTACTTGAGTCAGAATCGGATTAATTATCTGAGCCGGTCGGTATACCAGTTGTTTTGCAAGGCTGTAGCCCCCCAAAACTTCGGCTCCAAAAAATTTACCAATCAATAAAATATCCAAATCTCTGTTAAAGTAATTTAAAATCTGGGAGCCTACCTGAAAAATTCCGATCTTTAAAAAGCTTTTGGTTTCTTTAAATTTAAAATGAAATTGGATCGGATGTGTTTTGAAACCGGTAATGAGATAGGCAAAACTAACGATGATATAATTCAACAGCAATGAATAAATTAAAGACAGAATACCAAATTCTTTTATGGCCAAAACCACAGCTGCAACCAGTGAAATAACTGCGGAAATAATCTCAATAACAGCAATCCTTTTAAAGTTTAAATCTTTCTGTAAAATGGTTTTAAATTGTCGGCCAATCGCAACAATTATAATGCTTGCACCTGTGAGAGGAATAAGTTTTCTCAATATTTCCTCATCATAAAAATCAGCTATAAATGGGGTAATTACTAATATAATCAAATAAACCGCAATCGAAAAAATAAAATTTATCCAATATAAACTTGAATATTCATTTTTTGAAATTTTTTGTTTATGCAAAATGGCAATACTGATTCCCATGTCCATAAACAAGTCGACAAAGCCCATTACAAAGGTAATAATGGCCATCAGTCCAAAATCTGATTTGTCTATTAGCCTCGCGAGAATTGAAATCTTCAACAATGTGCAAATTGTTAGAATAAGCGTGTTGAGAGTGGTCCATTTGACTCCTTTTATCGCTTTTTGCTTAATAGACATTTAAAAGTGAATTATTTTTTCAAATTTAAGCAAGAAATCATTCGCCAAACTACCAAAATCGTTTCCAGAAAGATTTTGTTTCAGTTCTTTCAATTTTGAATTATTATTTAACAATTCCAGAAGGGTTTCAAACAGTGACTCTGTACTGTTTTCAGCTATAATCCCGTTTTTTTCATTTTGAACAAACTCAAGCGAAGCCGGAAAATTCGTTGTAACAACCGGTGTACCTAAAAGTAAGGATTCGCTGAGTACCATTCCCTGTGCTTCATAAGAAGATGTCAGGACAAAAATATCAGCATTTTTGATATATGGAAAAGGATTGGGTTGATAACCTTCAAAAACCACGTATTTATTAACCCCAAGAATCTCTTTTTCTTTTAATAAAGTGTTTAGATCCGGTCCATTGCCGATTATATGCCATTTGAACTCAATTCCTTTTTCAATCAGTCTTTTTGAAATTTTCAGGATTCTGTCAATTCGTTTTTGTTGGTTATCTATCCTTGCAACTGTAACGATTTTTACCATTTGAACTTCATCTTTATAAGGATTAAATTCATCAGCTTTAATTCGCAAAGAGTTACCATCAATGTAATTTCCCAACAAACATGATTTGGAAATAAATTCTGGAGCCAATTCTTCAAACCGGTTCTTGCAGCTGTTCGAAACATTTACAACCTTGTCAAAACGAGCATATTCTTGCAAGATATAATCTCTGGTCATACCTAACCGATCTATGTCATTATGAATCCAAGCAATCTTCTTTTTTGCAGTTACAACCTTCTGAACAAAATAGTTTGAACCTAAAAAAACATAGTTTAGGGGAATATCATTTGAAAATGAAATTGCAACATCATATTGCATTCTAAAAAGAGTGTTATGAATGACCAATTTCCTTAGAAAATTAGTGCCCATAATTCTTTCAATTGCTTTAACAATAATATAGACCGATAACCTGCGCAGGTTATAAAAGTCTTTTGCTTGTTTAAAGTTTATAAATAGGCAACTCAATAGAAAGGTAGAATGAATTTTTGTTTTATTTCCCAGATCCTTGTATTTATCATCTAAGACAGGATTGAACAAAAATAACTCTATTTCGTGAGCAGATTTTTCTTTGTTTAAAATATCAACCAGATTATACAATGAAGCTGATATTCCTCCGATTTTCATGTGTGGATTTACAATTAAAACTTTCACACTTACTTTACTATAAGTTTTTCAAAACTATTATTTTCATCTAACCCGGTAGAGCCATTTTCGTAAAATAAATTACTCTCAAAATTCTGAAAATAAGGGTATTTAAATTGAGCAAGAGATACATTAACCAAAAAGGAAAACAAAAGAAAAGTAAAGGATTTCATAATCTATAAAATAAAAGCTTTTACAAAAATACGAAATCCCTCTGTTAAGCTGAACTATATTTAATACTGCCTTTTTACTCCACAAAAATCCAAGACTGTTCTTTCGGGAGAAATATTTAATTCAAAAAACTCCCGATGTGCAACTAAAAAAGCAATGATATCCGCTTTTTCAACAGCTTCCCTGTAATCGGTCAGCTTAAAGATATTGTGCTCTTTGATGTTGGGTTCAACGATAAAATATTCTTCATCATTTGCATTTTGCAAGACCCGTTGGACAATGTATTTGGCGGGAGATTCTCTCAGATCATCAATATTCGGTTTGAACGCAAGACCCATTAGTGCAATTTTTGGCTCGCGATTGTATTTCAGCTGGAATTCCTTTTTTGACTGATTGATTTTCTCTGCACACCAGAATGATTTGTAATTGTTGACTTCTCTGGCCTTACCGATGATTCTTGATTCCATCGGATAATCGGAAACGATAAAATAAGGATCAACTGCTATACAGTGACCGCCTACACCACAACCCGGCTGGAGAATATTGACTCTCGGATGTTTGTTTGCCAGTCTGATCAGTTCCCAAACATTGATTTCGGCTTTGTCACAAATCAGTGAAAGTTCGTTTGCAAATGCAATTTGAACATCACGAGATGAGTTTTCAACCAGTTTGCACATTTCTGCAGTTCTTGCATTTGTTTTGTGCAGTTCTCCTTTTACAAACTGACTGTAAAATTTTACAGCCTTTCCGGTTGAAGTCTCGTCAACTCCGCCAATCACACGGTCATTATGGACGAGTTCGTACATTACATTGCCCGGAAGCACTCTTTCCGGACAGTAAGCCATAAAGATTTTGTTTTTTAACTCGGGCCTTCTGGTGTAAATCAACTCCTGCATCTTTTCGGTTGTTCCGACCGGTGAGGTTGATTCAATGATATAAAGATCTCCCATTTTCAGATATGGAATAATGGTCTCTGTTGCTGCCTGTACATAAGATATATCGGGCTCATGATCACCCTTGAAGGGGGTTGGAACTACAATCAGATATACATTTGCAGTTTCGGGTTTCAAACCGGCTTTCAAAAAATTATTTTTTACAGCTGCTGCCACTGCAGTATCCAAATCGGGCTCTACGATATGAATTTTGCCCTCATTGATTGTGTTGACAACATTCGGACTGATGTCAACTCCGAAAACTTTGATATTATTTTGTGCAATCAGCGCAGAGGTGGGCAATCCGATATACCCCAGACCTATTGTCACCACTTCAGGATTATAACTCATCGGTTTGTTTCATTATAAATTCTACAATTCTTTCACTTGCTTTTCCGTCTCCGTAAGGATTGATTACCTTACTCATTTGATGATAAGCATGTTCGTCATTTAACAAACGTTCAGTTTCAGAGATTATTTTCTCTTTGACCGTGCCGACCAAAATAACCGTTCCGACAGTTACTGCTTCGGGTCTTTCGGTAGTATCTCTCATTACCAGTACCGGTTTTCCCAAACTCGGTGCTTCTTCCTGAACTCCGCCGCTGTCCGTAATCAACAGATGTGCCTTCTCCATCAGCCAAATAAATGCCGGATAAGCCAGCGGTGCAATCAGCGAAATATTGTCAATCCCGGAAAGCAATTCATAAACCGGCTTTTTTACATTTGGATTCAAATGGACCGGATAGATGATCTGGACATCAGGATGCTGCTCTGCTATCTGTTTCAGCGATTCACAAATTCTGATGAATCCTCCACCGTGATTTTCTCTTCTGTGACCGGTTACCAGAATCAGTTTTTTATCATTTTTTATTATTTTTTTCAAATAGTCAATTTGAGCATCGGTGTAATTTGGGGCATTTACCTTTTCAATTCCGTAAAACAATGCATCGATGACTGTATTTCCGGTAACACAGATACTCTTTTCGCTTCTTCCTTCGTTGATCAGATTGTTTTTTGAAGTTTCTGTGGGGGCAAAATTAAAGTTGGCCAAAACGGTGGTTACCTGTCGGTTCATTTCTTCGGGAAACGGAGACTGGAGATTATAGGTTCTAAGACCGGCCTCAATATGACAGACTTTAGATCCGTGATAAAAAGAAGTTAGGGCAGCTGCCATCGTTGTGGTGGTATCGCCGTGAACATAAACAAAGTCAGGTTTGAAATCTTCCAAAACCGGTTTGAGATTCAAAATAATATCAGAAGTGAGATTGTAAAGATTCTGATTTGGTCGCATCAGATTCAGATCGTAATCGGGTTTTATATTGAAAAAATCAAGAACCTGATCGAGCATTTCCCTATGCTGTGCAGTAATACATACTCTGGTTTCAAACTTTACACTGTTTTTTTTGAATTCGTGTATCAAAGGCGCCATTTTAATGGCCTCCGGTCGGGTTCCGAAAATAATCAGATTTTTTAATTTCATTTTATATGCAGAAATAATTGTGCAAATGTAAGCAATAGTATTTTGTTTTGTTTCACCGGACCGGAGTTTCGGCTTTTAATTTTCAGTAGGTTTAAAGGGAATCAAAAAATTCTGTTTTTTGAAATGAATTAATAAAGTTATCTTTACCCAAATTTTTTTACTCATGAGCCAGGAGAATCAAAATCATTCAAAAAAAGAAGAAGTTGATTTAATACAATTATTCAATTATTTTAAAAATGGGATCAAATCTGTATTCAGTTGGATTGGTGAATGCTTTTCTTATCTGTTTTATTTTATATTTCTTATTCGAAAAAATTGGATTTTGACCGTTGGATTGGTTTTGGCAGGATTTATTTATGGTGCCTTTATCAAACCGGCATTAAAAAATACTGATATCAGAACCTACGAAATGGTCGTCAAAGGAAACCCCGTCAGCAATATTGAAATTTATGCATTTGGATCTGAAATTAACAGTATGAAATCAGATGATTTAAATTCAAACGAAGAAGGTATTCAATTGGCAAAAAGTTTGGATATTTCTGATGTAAGTATTGAGCCGATTCAGAAAGAGGAAGATATGGTCAATCATTATTTTGAGCAGATCGAAATGAATACACTCAGGGGAATTGAGACTGACACACTGTTTTTTCAGGATTTTAAATTAAAGGATCACAAATCAAAAATGGAAAATTCTGACTTTTCAATGCAAAGAATCAAAATTACAATTAAGAATGCTCAGATCAACCCAAATGAAGTTCAAGAAAAGCTTTTAAACTATTTTAATAATTTACCAAGCGTTAAAAACAATCAGGAGGCTCAACTTTCAATTCTCCAAAACTATGAACGTGAGCTGAAAAGAAGCCTGGTCAATATTGATTCGATTATGTATTCAAGGTCAGTTGCAAATAAAAAATCTGTTTCATCAAATGGTGAACAGTTAATGGTTAACACAGCTTCCAGAGGTAATGTTGAATGGGATTTGCTTCGTTTCACAGAATATTTTACAAAAAGATTATACGGAACCCAAAAACTTATCAGCTCCTATCAGAATGGGGTGAATGTTGTCTCAAATCTGAGGTCGGTTAAAGAGGAAAGTTTACTGGGCAATTCGGGCACCAAATACGGAATATTGGGATTCCTTTTGGCCTGCTTGATTATCCTCGGACTTCGTTTCGACAAATATCTTGATAAATACAAAGACGAAAAGATTTAATAATAAATCGGTAAGATATACAAAAACCCATCTCAATCTCTGAAATGGGTTTTTGCGTTTTTATAAATTCTCTGAATCTGTTGTCTTCGGTCAATCACTCCCCCAGCACACTCCACTTCGGCCTTACCGCCGGTGTCGGATACTGAGTAGTCGGAATCGGATTGATTCTGGTTTTGAAACCGTTTTCTTTTGCAATCTTCTGCGCAAATTCATACCAGGACATTTGCTCCTTTCCGGCGAAATGATAAATTTTCGGTTCGCTCTGACCGGATTCGACGAGGTGATACAGAAATTCTGCCAGATCATTTGCATCGGTCGGTTTTCCGATCTGGTCACTGACCACATTCAGTTCGTCTTTTTCTGCCATCAATCTGAGCATGGTGGTATAAAAGTTTTTGCCGTACCGCGAATAAAGCCAGGAAGTCCGCACGATGATCGTTTTCGGATTTTGGTTGACAGCACGTCTTTCGCCCTCTAATTTTGATTTTCCGTACACATTGACCGGATTGGGCAGATCGTCGGGCAGATAAGGATAGTCTGCATTTCCGTCAAAAACATAATCGGTCGAAATATGGATCAGTACTGCGCCCTGTTCTTTGCATTCTTCGGCCAGAAATGCGGGTCCGTCCGAATTGACACTGAAAGCTTTTTCGACTTCTGTTTCGGCCAGATCAACGTTTGTGTATGCCGCGCAGTTGATGCAGTAATCGATTTTGTTGCTGAAAAAAAAGGTTTCGATCAGTTCTTTTCTGGTGATGTCCAACTGCTGTTTGTCCATAAAGACAAACTGAAATTCTTTGTTGCCGGATTTCAGCACAAAATCCTTCAGACAGCGGCCGAGCTGACCTTCTGCACCTGTCACCAGTATTCTTTTCATTTCAGAAAACTTTGGATTTCAGAAAACGGAAGTGCATTCCTGTCTTTTTCGGAAATAATCATTTCTTCTCTTGGGATTTGCCAGTCTATGGCCAGTGATTTGTCCAACGGATAAATTCCGGCTTCAGATTCTTTGTTGTACAGCTGACTGCATTTGTATTGTACGATGGCTTCGTCGCTTAAAACAGAGAATCCGTGCATAAACCCTTCGGGTACAAAAAGCTGTTTTTTGTTTTTTGCGCTCAGCTCGATTGAAAAATATCTGCCAAAGGTTTCCGAATCGGGTCGGATGTCAACCGCCACATCGAGTATTGCACCCCATTGTGCTCTGACCAATTTTGCCTGTCCCCATTCACCTCTCTGAAAATGGAGTCCTCGGACCACACCATATTTTGAAAGCGATTCGTTGTCCTGAATAAAGTTGAAGGAACGACCGACTGCGGTTCTGAATTTTTCGAGATGAAAGCTTTCAAAGAAATATCCGCGACTGTCTTCAAACACAGTCGGATCAATCACAAAACATCCTTTCAAATAAGTTTCTTCAAATTTCATTTTGGGAAAATATGTGCCAATTTAAAAATAAAAAGCCGCTTTTTGTATAAAAGAGCGGCCTGTATTTGATTTTTTGTGCCTATCTATCAGTTGATTCCCAAATCTTTTTTGACATCCGCAGTGATATCTACACCGTTCGAATAAAGAAGGATATTCTTTTCGATCACATATTTCAATCCTTTTGCATCAGCAACTTTCTTGATTGAACCTTTGATTTTGGTTTCGATCGGCCCCATCAGCGCTTCCTCTCTCTCATTCACCTCTTTTGCAGCTGCCTGCTGATAGTTGACAAGATCCTGTTGTTTTGCCATATAGTCCTGCTGTTTTGCTTCCAGTTCGGGCATGATTGCCTGAATTTCTGCCTGAGATTTGCCCTCAGTTTTTGCTTTCACGTCATTCTCAATTGCCTGAAGTGCATTTTGCTTTTCCTGCATTTTGGTCTGATGTGCCTTTACCATTGCATCCAGTTCGGCGTCTGCACTGACTTTTGCAGGATAGTTGTTCAGAACATCCTCGATGCTTACCACTCCAAATTCCTGAGCAGAAAGACCTATTGTTCCAAAGAACATAAATGCGAAAATGCTAAATAATTTCATTTTTTTCATCTTTGATATAAATTAATTTTGGTTATCACTTTAATGATTTGGTTCCGGTTCCTGTTCCAAGTTGTCTGGGTGCATTTGACCGGTTTGCCGGTGTTGCCCCTTTTGTCGGGGTTGCTCCTTTTGCCGGTGTACTTCTTCCTTTTGTGTTGGTTCCTGTACTCTTCGGTTTTGGATTGGGTTGTTTGGGATCTTTGATGACTGCATTTGGATTCAGCTCAAGCAGTACGTCGCGGCTGATATCAAATTTGGGGTCGGTATAGATCATAATCAAATCGCTTCCCTTGTCAAATATAAATGAGTAATTTTTCTTTTTTGCCACCTGGTCAACTGCCAGATAAATCTGATCCTGTATCGGTTTTACAAGCGATACTCTCAGTTTGATCAGATCACCGCCCTGTCCGTATCTCTTTTCGCGTAGATTCTGAATCTCTTTTCTTTCAAACTCCAAGTTTTCCTCTTCTTTCTTGATCTGTTCTTCTGTCAGCAGTACTTTCTCGTTCAAAAAATCTGCCTGTCTCTGATTCAAAATATCTTCACGGGTCTGTATTTCACGATTCCACTGTTCTGTTTTTGTTCTCAGATTATTCTGCGCCTGAACATATTCGGGGAGATTTTCCAGTATATAGTCAGTATCTACATATCCGAATCGCTGTGCTCCGACAGGAATCAGCAGGCTGCAAAAAAGTATGCTTAAAAAAATTTTATTCATGTCTGTAGTTTTATCGAAAATTATGCCACATAAGATTTTGCAAAATTACACTATTTAAAATTCCTGACCAATAATAAAATGAGTTTGCCAACCCGACCGTTTTTCACTGTAAATCGGTTTGTCAAAGCCATATCCGAAGTCAAACCCGAGCATTCCGAATGCAGCCATAAAGATTCTCACCCCAAATCCGGCAGACCGCTTCAGCTGGAACGGGCTGAAATCTCTTGTGTCCGACCAGGTGTTTCCTGCCTCTGCAAATGTGAGTGCATAGATTTTTGCCTGCTGACCCATCGTGATCGGGTATCTCAGCTCAAACATAAATTTGTCATAAACGCTTCCTCCTCCGGCAGGTGTGATATCGTCCACGGTTCCGCCTCCCTGAGTCGAGTCTTCGTATCCTCTCAGCGGAATGATCTCACGACCGTCAAAACGGTTGCCCATCAGACCGGTGCCGCCCAGATAGAAACGTTCAAACGGAATGGTTCCAATCTTGCTGTTGTATTTGCCCAGATATCCGAATTCACCACCGACTTTCAGAACCACTTTTCCGGCGAGTTCTTTGTACCAGTATGATCTTGCTTTGATTTTGTAGTATTCGAGCCATTCAAATTTTTGAACCGCGTCCATGCTTTGGTAATCTTTGTCTCCAAACAATGAGTAGGGGATGGTAAATGTAAATGACAGCCCCATGTCGGAACCTCCTGTTGGGAATACCGGATCAGGACCTGCAGAGTTACGGGTCAGACCGATTGTGTAATTCAAATCGTTGGCTGTACCGTTGTCATATCTCAAATCGCCAACCTGAAGCGCATAGTTTTCAAATTTATATCTCTGATAGGATATCGAACCCTGAAGTCTGAAATAGTCATCCGGCCAGGTCAGCAGTTTGCTCAGTCCCACGCTTGCGCCGAGTATATTCAAAGTCGATTCCTGTCTGAATGCGTCCATATAGTTGTATCTCGAATAGAAAATTGAGGTGGTCAATGCGGTAGGTCTTTTTCCGCCGATCCAAGGCTCCATAAACGAAAAACTGTAATTTTGATAACCACGGCCTGCCTGGGCTCTCAAAGAAACCGACTGTCCGTCTCCCATCGGAACCGGTCGCCATGCTTTCTTATTAAACATATTTCTGACCGAGAAATTTCCAAAAGTCAGACCCAGCGTTCCCAGGAAAGTTCCAGCACCATAACCGCCCTGAAGTTCAACCTGGCTCGAGCTTTTGTGAACCAGCTCCCAATTGACGTCAACTGTATTGTTTTCGGGATGCGGCTGTATATCGGGATTGATCTGAGTCGGTTCAAAATAACCGAGACTTGCCAATTCAAAATAGGTTCTTTTGATTTCTGATTTTGAAAACAGATCGCCGGGTTTTGTTCTCAGCTCTCTTGCAATCACATGGTCATAGGTCACATCGTTTCCGCTGAAGGTCACTTTGTCAAAAGTTGCGGGTTCTCCTTCCATGATCTTGATTTCCAGATCGATGGTGTCATTTTTTACATTCTTCTCGATTGGAATCAGATTTGAAAACAGATAACCTCTGTCCATATACATGGTATGCAGGTCATCGTCTTTTTCTGAACCGTCAATTTTTTTGTTGATCCCCACCGCATCATAACGGTCTCCTTCCTGATAAGCGAATCTTCTTTCAAGCACTTCGGTAGGAAAAACAGAATTTCCGGTAAAAGTGACTTTACCCAGATAATACGGACGGCCTTCTTCCAATTTTATCTTAATGACCATATTTTTCGGGTCTTTCTGAATCACAGTGTCGGATACGATTTTTGCATCTCTGAATCCGATTGATTTGTATTCGTCAATTACTTTGGTCAGATTTTCATGATATTTTTCGGGAACGAATTTGGAACTTTTAAAGATATTGAGCGATTTCTGATTGGTACCCTTCATCGCTTTTCTTCTCAGCTGCCCGCTTCTCAGCTCTTTGTTTCCTTCAAAGATTATCTTGTCGATTTTGACCCTTTCGCCTTTGTCTGCATTGATTACAAGATTCACCTTTGACGGATCTTCCGGGTCTTTGTTTTCAATAAATTCAACCTTTGGCTGCGGATATCCTTTTGCGATAAACTGTCCTTTGATGGTATTTCTCAGCTGGTTTTTAAGGTTATTGGTAATCTTGGTCCCGGGATTGAGTGTGTAATCCTTGATCAAATCATCCTTTTTTCCTCTTCTCAAACCGTTAACTTTGACTTCAGCCAGTTCGGGCAAACCGATCAGATGCATTCTCAGCCAAATCTTGTCGTCCTCGGTTTTTACCACATAAAGATCAACATTTGAAAACAGACCCGAACGCCACAATTTTTTCAGCGCATTGTTGGTCTTGGTTCCGGGTATCTCCATAGTGTCTCCCAGTCTCAAACCTGTAAATCTCAGAATCTGGTTTTTGCTGTAATGGGTGTCACCGCTGACTTCCAAATCGGTCAGGGTATATGTTTTGGGGTTGTTGTATCCCGCCACCGAAAGATCCGGCCCTGTCTCGGTCTGAACAGCGGTAGAATCAATTTGAGCAAACAAACTTCCGCTCATTGCAAAAATCATAACAGCATATATTTTCCTCACAATCAATTTTTTCTGCATTTTATTCTGTTTTAATTTGCTCTCCGGTTTTTCCGTATCTTCTTTCTCTCGAACTGTACTCCCGAATCGCTTTTAAAAAATCCTCCTGTCTGAAATCCGGCCAAAGCGTTTTTGTGAAATAAAGTTCAGCGTAGGCAATCTGCCAAAGCAGAAAGTTGCTGATCCTGTATTCACCGCTCGTCCTGATAAGCAGATCAACATTTGGGATATCTCCCGTATATAAATTTTGTTCAAATAAATTCTGATCAATATCCGAAACTTCAATATTTCCGGATTTGACATCTTCTGCAATTTTCTTTGCCGCATTTACGATTTCATCTTTTGAACCGTAATTCAATGCGATGATCAGAGTCGCCTTTTTGTTGTCTTTTGTCCGTTCTATTGCTTTTTGCAAAGATTTCAATACAGCCGACGGCAGTTTGTCGGTCTGACCGATGATCAGCAGACGGATTCCTTTTCTGTCCAATTCGTCAATCTCTGATTTGATGGTTGATGAAAGCAGTTTCATCAGAAAATTGACTTCTGTTTTTGGTCTTTTCCAATTTTCGGTCGAAAAAGCAAAAAGAGTCAGATAAGGGATGTCCAGATCGCCGCATACCTCTATGGCCGCACGGACCGATTCAACCGCATTTCGGTGCCCAAAAGTCCTGTCCAGGCCCTGTTTTCGGGCCCAGCGCCCGTTTCCGTCCATGATGATGGCTACGTGTTGGGGCAAATTTGACTTGTCGATTTTGGTTGTCGGTGATGGAATCATGTAAGTTAATTACAATAGCAAGGCGGCCTGCCGAAGGTATAGGTCAATGTCAGACCCGTAAAAACATACCAGTCGTAATTTGAAGTATTGCCCACCTGACGCGATTTGATAATGTTGTTGTTCAATATTTCTATCTGCTCCGGATCCAGCCCCGGTTCAACATTGAATGTAAAATCCTTTTCGTCAGAAAAGCTGAAATCAAGATTATCGGTCTTGGTGTATCTGAATCCAACCTCGGCTGCGATTACAAAATTTCTGTACTTATATTTGTAACCTGCACCGAAAGGTACAGTGAATTTGGTCTGCTTTTCAGCTCTGGTCTCAATTTCCGTATGTATGGAAGGCGGATCGATGATGACTCCGTTTACGTCTCTTGTAAAGGTATGGTTCACATCATACAGCAGTTTGTCATACATAAAGGCGGCCACACCCGCAAATATAAAAGGCGAATGTCTGCTGCCGTCAAAATCATTGATGTTCAGGAAGTTGTATTCAAAAACAATTGAAGCTTCCCAAATTTTATTTTTATAAGTATAATCTCTTCTCCTTTTGTACTGTTCGGGTGCTGCATAGTCCGCACCGATTACTCGGCCAAACAGCGCATTGAATCTGAGCCCCATATACGGGTTGACATTGAATCTGTATATTCCTCCAAGACCGTAGGCTACCCTTCCCACTCTTTCAGCGGTAAAATAGGGAACAGGTGCAGGATTTATGAAATTTGCTTTTCCGATGTCGCCAATTACGTTTGTACCCCCAATAAAGACCCCAATTTCGTGTCTTTGTGCAAAAGACAGTGAACAGATAAGCCCCAAGGTTAATAAAAATATATTCTTCATATTTTATTTTAGAATAGATATGCAAGAAAATCAACGGAAAATTAATAAAAATGTTGCATATTCTTTCTATTAAGCGACAAATATAAACAAATATAGCAGGTCGCTATATGCTTTAACAAAAATTAAGAAAAAAACTTTAATTTTTTAATTCCTTTTGTCAGAACCCCAGAACATCTTGTCTCTTAGCGTGATGAGGTAGGTCATCTCTTTTGGGATTACAATATTCAGTTTGAAATCTGCCTTTTTCAAATGCAATTTCACATTGGATGGCAGTGGAATATTCCTGGAATCGAGCGACAAAAAGTATTCGCCTTCGCGACTGTCAATTTTCAAATCCAGTTCGCTGTCATCAGAAATGATATAAGGTCTGATATTCAGATTGTGAGGTGCAATTGCGGTCACCACAAAAACCCGGTTTCTCGGATGTACAATCGGTCCGCCGCAACTGAGCGAATAACCTGTCGAACCGGTGGGTGTTGCTATGATTAGTCCGTCACCCCAGTAGTTGTTCAAATATTCACCGTTGATCCAGGCTTCGACCGTGATCATGCTTGTGGTTTCACGCCGGGTAACCGAAATTTCATTGAGTGCAAACGGAAATTCAAGATCGATTTCGTTTGAATGAATCCCGATCATCGTCCGACAGCTGACCTGATACTTTCCGCCGAGTATATCGTCCAAAACGCCAAAAAGAGATTCTGAGTTGATGGTCGCCAGAAATCCAAGCCGGCCGGTATTGACACCGACCACCGGAATCTCTCTGTCCTGAATTACAGTGGCAGCACTCAGTATGGTGCCGTCTCCGCCAAAGGTGAAAAAGAAATCGAGATCGGCAGGAAGGTCTTTGTATGCATAAAAGGTTTCATAACTTTCTACGCTCAATGCCAATTCGTTTTTTAAGATTTGTGCGAGTTCCGAAAAAATATATATTTTGATGTTTTTGGCAGCCATCCTTCTGAAGAATTCTTCAAAAAGAATCCTGTGCTCAACAGTTGCTTTCAGACCGTAAACCGCTATCCTCATCTATATATTCAGGTATTTCATCAGTTGTTCGAAACGCTCTTTCATTAGTTCTTCTTTTTCGTCGTTGAAGAATTTATACACTACCTTATAGTCAAAACGTTCAAAAGTTTCGCCGACAGAAGTCAGATTTTCAGACACCAGTTTGAGCGCCACTCTGACATTTTCGCCCTGATAAGCAGTTACAAACATTCCGATGATCTTTGCATTGTTACTCTCGACTATGTTTGAAATCTCGCTGAACGAAAGTTTCTTTTGTGGAATTTCAACAATCATAATCGATCCGGGTTCTATGATCAAAGGCATTGATGAAAGACCCGAAATCACATCATCAAGCATCAGCATGCCCATATAATGATGGGTCTGATTCAGAATCGGAAGTATATTTGAAGTGTGATTGTGATAAACCTGAACCGCATCCAATAGCGACGCTTTTTCATCGATAAAAAAGTTCTCAAAAGAATCTTTGAGCTCTGAAAGCCGGATCGAAGCTTCGTTTTCTTCCAGAATTTCTTTTGACAGATTTCCCGCAAATTCCAGACCTTCAAGCACCGGAATATGTGTCAGATTGAATTGATCGATCAAACCAAGCGCATGACCGGCCGTTTGACCGATTTTGGCGGGTGCGAAATCTTTGGTTATGTAATCTTTTACCAACATTTGATACAAATGTAGTAATTAGAGTGCACAGTGAGAAGTATTCAGATTGAATTATTTAAAATATTCGGTATGGGGTGACGGTTTTAGGGATTGGGAAATTTCTCCAAAGTTCAAAATATTGGAAAAGTTAAAATTCCGAATTTGGATTCCTGATCTTATTTTTCAATTAACACTCCTTCAAAACACAATAAACAAATCTCGCACTGAAATCAATGAGATTCAACCAATTAATGTGTCTTCTTCCTCAGTTTTACAGTGAAATGTCTCAGAATCTCAGCCTGCCAAACGATTTCAAGACCCGATTTGATTTCATCTCTGCGGTCAAAAACATTTTTCAGCGCGGCTGCGATATAATCCATGTGTCTGAAAGTGTAGGTTCTTTGCGGAATCGCCAGTCTGAGCAGCTCCATTTTCGGGAATCTTTCTTCGCGTGTCACCGGATCACGGTCTGCGAGCAGTGTGCCGATTTCAACTCCTCTCACACCACCTTCCTTATAAAGCTCCACACCGATCAGCTGAGCCGGATATTCTGATTGAGGGATATGCGGCAAAAAGCTGAGCGCATCCACAAACACGGCATGACCGCCAATCGGACGTTGAACCGGAATTCCGTATTCGATTAGTTTGTTGCCCAGATATTCGACCTGGCCGATTCTTGCTTTTTGGAAATTATATTCGGTGGATTCATTCAAACCTTCGGCCAATGCGCCCAAATCTCTTCCTGCAAGACCACCGTATGTCAAATAACCTTCATAAATGATTCCCATATTTCCGCAGTTGCGGTAGAGTTCCTCATTTCTGAAAGCAAGCAGACCGCCGATATTCACCAGTCCGTTTTTCTTGGCTGACATGGTAAATCCTTCGCCGTAAGAAAACATTTCCTTTACGATTTCTTTGACCGATTTGTCTTTGTAGCCTTCTTCTCTTTCTTTGATGAAATATGCATTCTCTGCAAAACGGGCTGCATCAAAAAATACAGGCACGCCATACTGATCAGAAAGTGATTTCACCGCCTTGATGTTTGCCATTGAAACCGGCTGACCACCCGACGAATTGCAGGTTACGGTAATCAGACAAAGCGGAATTTTTTCTTTTGGATGGGTTTTATAAACCTGTTCCAGTTTTTCCAAATCAATATTTCCTTTGAAAGGATGAATGTGATCGATAATGAATGCTTCGTCTATGGTGCAGTCAATTGCACTTGCTTTTCTGAATTCGATATGTCCTTTGGTGGTATCAAAATGTGAATTTCCGGGAACGACATCGCCTGCTTTTACGATCACGCTGAACAGTACATTTTCGGCTGCTCTTCCCTGATGGGTAGGCAGCACATAAGGAAATCCCAGGATTTCATTGACCGCATTTTTCAGTTTGGTGTATGATCTGGATCCGGCATAACTCTCGTCGCCGATCATCATTTCTGACCATTGTTTGTCTGACATCGCACCGGTTCCGCTGTCTGTGAGCAGATCGATAAATACTTTGTCACTTTCCAGATTAAAAAGATTAAAACCTGCTTCCTCGATCCATCTTTCACGTTCTTCACGGCTTGAGATTCTGATCTCTTCGGTCATCTTGATTTTATAGGGTTCTGCCCAGGGTAAATCCATTTTGTGTGATTTTAATTGTTAAAATTAATGATTATTTCATAAGGACAGACTTTTTGGGAATGTCTAATTGTTTTGTTTTGTTTTCACCGCCCGGAATTCTTTCAGATAAAAAGGCTCAAAATAAGCCACATCTTCAAATTCTTTGTTTTTAAACTTGGTTTCGGCCAAATCGATCATATTTTTTGCCGAAGGATAAACCTCTTCAATGAAATCGGCATTTGGAAGCTGAAGAATTGTTTTGCTTTTTTCGACACCGTCGCCCACAAATGCAATTTTATTGTCTTTGAAATCGGAAAATGAATTTAGGTCCAGAATTTTTGCTTCGGTTTCAGAAATCTGCTTTCCGTTTCCGTCAAATACCGCAGTATAAACTTCCATCCTGCGCGCATCAATCATCGGGATGACCAGATCATAATTTTTTCCGATCCGGGTCTGAGTCAGAATTTCCAAAGAAGTCAGCGAAAGCAGCGGAATGTTCAGACCGTAACAAAAACCTTTTGCGGCAGAAACTCCGATTCTCAATCCGGTATAGGAGCCGGGGCCTTTTGAAACACAAACCGCATCCAAATCCTTCATTTTGATTTCTGCGCCTTCCAAAGCCCATTCTACAAACTGATGCAGTTTTTCGGAATGACCGTATTTGTCGTCATATTCTTCGCAAAGACTCAACAGTTGGCTGTCTTTTGATATCGCGACCGAACAGTTTTTGGTCGAAGTTTCCAAATTGAGAATTGTCATTGGCTGTGAATTAGAACCTCATCGGCAGACCGATAAAGATTTAGTTTGCAAAATTAATGAATAAAACGGCAAAGCTTTTTCAGAATACTGAATTTTTGATCTTCGAATTATTCCAAACCGACGGTAAGCGGAATTCCGGCATAGAAATCAAGCACCTTCATTCTGAAAGCAAAATTGTATTTTGACTGTGCCAGCTGAGATTTGGCAACGATCAGATTGTTTCTTGCGATATTCAGATCGTACAGATTCAATACGCCGGCATCAAAACTTCTTTGTGCAAAATCTGCCGAAATTTCATTTGAGCGAACGCTTTCTTTTGCAGCTTCATAGGCTTCAAAGGTGGAATTTGCATCAAAAAAAGCAGCCTGCACATTTTCACGAATGGTCTGTTTTTGCTGTTCCATCTGATTCTCGGCCATCGAACGACTGATTTGTGCTTTTTCAACATTGAGTTTGTTGTTGTGTTTTTCAAAAATCGGGATGCTCACGCTTACGCCAATTACATTTGTGAGATTGTCATACCACTGACTCAGCCAAGCGTCTGTCATCAGTCCTTTGTTGAAATAATCGGCATAGGAAGTCCCCAGATTGTAGGTTCCGCTGATGGTTGGTTTGAAACCGGTTTTTGCAATTTCAATGTCTTTTTCTGCAACTTTCAAATCGGTCGATGCTTTTTTGATCGCAGGTTGGTTCGCATATGCTGTTTCAATCACCTGATTCAGATCGTATTGAGGCATTGTCAGATTTTCAGGAAGTGTAATTGTCTCCACATCAAAATCGCGATAATCCGGTAACTGCAGCAAAACCGAAAGATTGAAAAGCGCTCTGTCCACTTCGATCTTTGCATCGGCTACATTTTTCTTTTCCTGTGCCAGACTTGCTTCTGCCTGAACCAGATCTGCCTTTGCGGTTCGTCCGGCATCAAAGAGTTTTTGAGATCGGTCTAACTGCTGTTCACTGATCTCGAGATTGCCCTGTGCGATTTCCAGTAACTCGCGGTTGAGCATCACATTCAGATAATAATTGACCACCATCAGTGAAATGTCATCTATGGTTTTATCGGTCTGAAATTTTTGAGATTCTAAATTCAGCGCAGCTTTTTGGTCATTCAAACCCAGCAGTCCGCCGTTGTAAATCGTGATTGAAGAATTGACACCCAGACTGTTGCCGTACTGTTGATAGCCTTTGTTGATTGCCGGATGGTTGGTGCCGACCGTCAGTGAATTGTCAAAATAACCCGAAACCGTCGGCAGCCACTGGTTGTTTGTATAACGCTGATCGTTTTCAGCCAGTTGTTCCTGAATTTTGCTTTGGCTGACTGTAAGGTTTTTCTCGGCTGCATAATCAACGCACTGTCTCAAGCTCCATTTCTGCTGACCGTATCCGAGGCTGAACAGCAATATCAAAAAAAGTGAAATCAGTCTTTTCATAATCTATCAAACTGCTCCATTAGTCTTTTTGATTTTGTTTTTGTTACAAAAATTAATTTTTTGCAGTTTTTATTTGTCAGTCGTAAAACCTTTCAGAAAATCCAGTGTCTCATTTGGTTTTTCAAGATAGGACATATGGCCGCAGTCGATTTCGAGTATTGAAATATTGTCTTTTTTTGGAATTGCATTTTTAAAACCAATCGGATCGACTGTCCTGTCTTTTGTGCCGAGGATTACTCCGATTTTTCCTTCAAAACGTTGTAAAATTTCTGTCCGGTCGGGTCTTTGGCTCATTCCTTTTAATGCAGCAAGCACACCCGGAATTGAGGTTTCGCGCATCATCTGTCTTGCAAATTCTTTTTGGCTTTCGAGTCCTTTTGAATTTTCGGCAAACAGCATCGGGATGCTCATTTTGATCAGTGTTTCCATATTTTTTTGAGCCACTTCGGCCGCTCTTTTTCTCAATTCCTTTTTTTCATCGGTATCGGCCAGCGAACTTGAATTCATCAGAAAAAAAGATTTGACTTTTTCGGGAAACAATTCTGCAAAAGCCAATGCGATATAGCCGCCCATCGAATGACCGACAACTGAAACTTCTGACACACCCAGACTTTCAATCACTTCATTGATTTTTTGTGCAACCAGTTCCATGCTGTGGATTTCTGAATAATTTGGCGATTTGCCGTGACCCGGATTGTCGCAGCGGATCACCAGATGGTTTTTTGACAATTCGAAAGAAATATCGTCCCACATTTTCAGATTTTCGAGATAACCGTGTATCAGCAGCACCGCGCTGCCATTTCCTGAAGTTTGATGATAAAGCATGATTTTAAATTGAATGTTTGTTACTCAGATCGAAGATTATTAAAATTAATCTTTGTTTTTTTTCGATTAAAGTTTTAGAGTGTAATCGTTATATCGACTTTTCCGCCCAAACCTTTTTCAACAATATCATATAAGGTTTTTAGTGTGATATTGCTTCCGTCATTTTCGACTCTTGAAATGTATTCTCTTTTTTTATGAATAATTTCAGCAAGCTGATTTTGAGTCAGCTCTTTTTCTTCACGTGCCTTTTTAATCAGAAGACCTAACCTAAAAGACTCAAAATCTCTTTCAAGTCTGGACCGTCTTTCAGCCCCTTTTTCTCCGTAAACGTTATCCTTTATTTCCTTCCACGTTTTGACTTCCATTTTTCTGTCCTTTAGTTCGAAATTCAGCGGTAATTTACACAATATTTAACCAAAACTCATTTGAATGAAAACAGGATCTGGTTATTCAGGCTTTAAAATTCCATTGTCATTCAATTCTTTATTAATCTCACCATAATATTCCGAATCAACCGCCTGCATTTTCAATAAATTCAAACTTAAATTGTTTCTAATTTTCTCAGTCTTTTGAGTCAAACGATACAAATCTGTTGAAGCCGGCGGTTCCGCCCATTCAATTGTAAACTGAAATCCGTCGGTTATCAGATTGGATTTTGGGTTCGTTTTTAAAATTAAATAATCATGAAAAGTTTTTCGGGTGCCGTCAAATGAATCACCCATAAATTCTGAAATAAAAAAATATACAGTGTGTTTTCCGCTTACAGGTTTGAATGCATTCTTCAAACCATTATTTTTATAGATATCAAAATCGTCAAATCTTTCAAATGACTTATAATCGATATCCGAATTTTCGGTTTTTGAAATCAACCGATAGATCTTTTCCTGACCAAAGGCCAAATTAAAAATCACTATAAAAGTAATCAGAATTGATTTTCTCATTTTCGTTTTTTTAAACAATTATAACGACAATCTTAATTTTGTGTTATCACTTTTTTTAATTTCAATTCCCGCATTAATTCCGTTCAACATCGTAAATTTACCCAAAGTTTTTAAATCATGCGTTTACTGTCCGGAATCCTGGTTTCTGTATTTCTTTTTGCATCCTGTCACAAAGAACCCGAAATTCCAATTTCAAAACCGGTGCAGTTTGACAAAAAAGAATATACGCAGGAGCTGATCAGCGAAAGAAACAACGTTAAAAACGAACAACAGGTTCGAAAGACCTCAAAAAAATCAAACCAAGCCGAAACCGTCAAAAAAAACAGTTCTCAGAAAATTACAGAACAAAAAAATACCGTAGAGCCGCCGGCAGATACCGTAAAACTGCAGGTCATGTGGGCAAAGGCAAAGTCTGATACCTCAAAACTGGCGAGACAAAAGACTGTGTTTGAATTTGATTCGAGTACCGCCACCGGACTGTTGCTCAAAGTCACGCCCGCCGACAGCACTGCCAATCTGAGAATCAGCCGGATCATTGATCCGACCGGAAAATCGGACGGACCGTTTGGGCGCGAAATCGACTATCCGATCACAGAGAAAGGAATTTACAAGGTCATTGTCTCCGAAAGTCTGATGCAGGGCGATCCCTATTCGGGCAGATTTGAATTTGATGTGAGACTCGTTTGGAAAAAATACAAACCATAGCAATAAAACTTCGGCTGTTTTGTAACAAATACGGTTTCAGCCTGACTAATTGAAGACATTTAACAGATATAAGAATGAAAAAAATTGGATTTATGTTCGCATTAATGGGAATGCTTGGGGCGAGCAGCCATGCCCAAAAAATCGAATTTGAAGAATACGATTTGCCAAACGGTTTGCATGTGATTCTGCATCAGGATCATTCTGCGCCGGTTGTTGTAACCTCAGTAATGTACCATGTGGGCGCAAAAGACGAACAACCGGACAGAACCGGTTTTGCACACTTTTTTGAGCACCTGCTGTTTGAAGGAACCGAAAATATCAATCGCGGCGAATGGTTCAAAATCGTTTCGTCAAACGGCGGACAGAACAACGCCAATACCACTGACGACAGAACTTATTATTACGAAGTTTTTCCGTCAAACAGTCTGAAACTCGGTTTGTGGATGGAGTCCGAAAGACTGATGCATCCGGTGATCAACCAGATCGGAGTGGATACACAAAACGAAGTGGTGAAAGAAGAAAAAAGACTGAGAATCGACAACCAGCCGTACGGAAATATACTGAAAGCAGTGAAGGAAAATATGTTCAAAGTTCACCCTTACCGATGGACAACCATTGGTGAAATGGAACATTTGGATGCTGCTAAACTCGATGAGTTCATTTCGTTTTTTCATAAATTCTATGTGCCGAACAATGCAGTACTGATCGTTGCCGGCGATTTTGAAAAAGATCAGGCGAAACAATGGATCTCAGATTATTTCGGCCCGATTCCAAAAGGAACGGTTACACCCAAAAAACATTATGAAGAAGCACCAATCACAAAACAGATCAATGCCGACTGGGAAGATCCGAATGTTCAGATTCCGATGGTGATTACAGCCTACCGCACACCTTCAATGAAAACCAGAGACGCAAGAGTACTCGATATGATTTCGATGATTCTCAGCGACGGAAAAAGCTCAAGACTGTATAAAAAACTGGTTGATGACGAGAAGAAAGCACTTCAGGTGGCTTCATTCAATTACAGCCAGGAAGACTACGGAACCTATTTCATATTTGCACTTCCGCTGGGCGACACTTCGCTTCAGGAACTGGCAAACGATTTTTCAAAAGAGGTCAAAAAACTTCAGACAGAATTGATTTCTGAAAGAGAATATGAAAAACTGCTGAACAAGCTTGAAAACAATTATGTGAATTCGAATTCGAATATCGAAGGAGTGGCGCACAGCCTGGCAGAATACTATCTGCTGTATGGTGATGTAAATCTGATCAATAACGAAATGGATATCTACCGTTCAATCACCCGTGAGGAAATCAGGGATGTGGCGAACAAATACCTGAATGACAATCAAAGATTGGTTTTGATCTACGGGCCCGAGAAAAAATAAGCTGTAAACCGATAAAATTAGAGAAATGAAAAAATTAATATATTTAGTCGTTATGACATTTTTAGCCGCAGGCGCTCAGGCCCAGTTCGACAGGAGCCAGCCCAAACCGGGACCTTTTCCGGAAGTGAATTTTGGAAATCCTCAAACTTTTCAGCTCAAAAACGGACTGAAGGTGATGGTGGTTGAAAATCACAAACTGCCGAGGGTGGTGATGAGTCTGAGTCTGGACAATCCGCCGTTTGCAGAAGGAAGCAAAAAAGGAATCAGCGATGTAACAGGTGAGCTGATCGGAAACGGAACTTCAAAAATTTCGAAAAACAAATTTCAGGAAGAAATCGACTTTATGGGGTCGAGCATCAGCTTCAGATCAGACGGTGCTTATTCAAACACACTGTCAAGATATTTTAACAGAACGCTCGAACTGATGGCGCAGGGTTTTACAGATCCTTATTTTGACAAAGATGATTTTGACAAAGAAATCAATCGTGCGGTTGACGGTCTGAAAGCTGATGAGAAAAGTGTAACTTCTAATGCACAAAGAGTTGAAAATGTACTGGTTTTTGGTGCTGATCATCCGAGAGGCGAATTTATAACCGAAGATAAGCTGAGAGCGTTGAAATTGAGTGATGTGATCAGTTTTTACAAAGAGAACGTGGTTCCAAACAATGCCTATCTGATTATTTTGGGCGATGTGAAATTCAATGAAGTTAAGAAACTGGTTGAAAAGAATTTTGGAAAATGGAAGAAAGGAAATATTTCGGTTTCCAATTATCCTGACCCTAAAAATGTTTCAAAAACAGAAATTGATTTTGTTGATATGCCCAATGCGGTTCAATCTGAAATCGGAATCCTGAGTTCGGTGAATCTGAAAATGACTGATCCCGATTATTTTCCGGCCATCGTTGCCAACCGAATTTTTGGCGGTGATTTCAATTCATATCTGAACATGAATCTGAGAGAAGCACACGGATGGACCTACGGTGCACGTTCGATACTCATAGGCAGCAAGTACGTTGGGAAATTCAGAGCCGGCGCATCGGTCAGAAACGAAGTAACCGATTCTGCAGTTGTCGAATCGATGAAGGAGCTGAAAAGGATCAGAACCACAAAGGTTGAAGCCGATATACTGGCAACCGTTAAAGCTGGTTTGATCGGTGCTTTTGTGATGGATGCCGAAAAACCGGAATTTGTGGCAAGACAGGCGCTGCTTGTTCAAACTCAGAATCTTCCGGCAGATTTTTATCAGAATTACATCAAAAACATCAATGCGGTAACACCCGAACAGGTAGAAGCTGCTGCAAAAAAATATTTCAGCTATGACAATGCCAGAATCCTGGTTGTCGGCAAGGCTTCAGAAGTGCTTCCCGGGTTGGAGAAATTGGGTTATAACATCAATTATTACGACAGATTCGGAAATCCGACTGCAAAGCCGGAACCGAAAAAAGCTGATGCAAATGTGAGTGCAAAAAATATTTTTGAAAACTACATCAAAGCAATCGGCGGCGACAAAGTAAAAGAAGTCAGCACGATGACTTTAAATTACGAAACCGAAATGCAGGGAATGAAATTGAATTTGAAAACCATCAATACCGCAGACGGACGATCATCGACCATATTCTCAGGTATGGGAATGGAGATTCAGAAAGCAGTTTTTGACGGTACAAAAGGTTATTCCGCACAACAGGGACAGAAAACCGAAATGGGCGCAAAAGAAGTCGAACTGATGAAATACAATGCACTGCCATTCCCCGAACTGGCGCTGTCAGAAAAACCGGATGTGAAAGTAACCGGGATTGAAAATTTCAACGGCAAAGATGCCTATGTGGTTGAAGACGGCAAGACAAAATATTATTACGATATGGAATCGGGTCTGAGACTTGGCGTGGCAACCGAACTGGAAGCTCAGGGTCAGAAAATAATGCAGACCATCACCTTTGGCGAATACAAAGATCATGACGGGATCAAAATTCCGGATTCATTTACGATGAATGTCGGAATGGATATGGAATTTAATCTGGTGGACGTGAAATTCAATACACCGGTTTCGGACTCGGATTTTAAATGATTCAAACCATAAAATAATTGACAAAGCGGGCTGGATTCAGTCCGCTTTTTTGTTTTGATTTTCTCAATTGTAATTTGATTGGCAGGAACTTGAATTTCTCTTCGAATTAATTTTCAGCTGTTGAATTTGCATTTTTTTCGATTCAATTTCTCATATTTGCAGCTGAAATGAAACAAATTCTAATACATAGTAGCCAAATAGCAATGGAAAGTCAGAGCGATTATCGTACAGATCTCAAAGGATTCCGGACGAAATCGGTGCGTTATGTATTCATTATTGATCAAAAATTGAGGTAAATACCAATAAAATAAATTGAATTCAGAAGCGTCCGGTTGTTGAATCGGACGCTTTTTTGGTTTAAATCAAAAAATAATAAGAAATTTTTTAAAGATTTATAGAAACATATAATTTTTAAGTGTGACAGAAGAAGCAGGTGAGAGACAGACAGTTGCAGGAAAACACAAATATCCGCCAAATGCGGACAGGAATTCTATTGTTTGAAAATCAAGTCAAGTAACTGAATATCAGTAATTTAAATTGAATTTTTATTTGCGTAATTCAAAAATCTGTTTTTACTTTGCAACGCATTTCTGATGTTAGAAGTCAGAATTTCAAAATCAGAAGTTTTAAATTTCAATAAGAAAATTAAAAAGAAAAGGAAAATGAGATTAACAGTAATACATACAAGCGGCCAGCCAAATCAAAAGGGATTTGGGTTGAGTCTCTGCGACGAGAATCAGTTTGTAAGGGAGAAAACCTTGTTCAGGTGAAATCGACAAATTTCATCAGAAATCATCGAGCGTCTCCCAAAAAGAGGCGCTTTTTTTTATAGAATACGTTCATTAACTTATAGTGATTATGATACTGCAGCTCAATGGGAGAGCAGGAAGCTTTTAACTTCGGGGGCGCGGGTTCGATTTCCCCCGGTATCACAGCGGCTCCGTTGGTCAAGTGGTTAAGACAGCTGACTTTCTATCAGCAAACGGGGGTTCGATTCCCCTGCGGAGTACAAAAATGGAAATGTTGGTCAATTTTCCGGTTTACCTGACAGTAAATCAGGTCATTAATGATCATAAAGGTTCGAAGCCTTTTATTTCCACAGAAGGTTCATTGAGGTAAAGGCAACCTGCCCGACTGTCTCTCGGGCACTGCGGGTTCGATTCCCGCATGAACCGCAAAAAGCGGAAAAATCAATCCCGGATGCAATAGTGAGCATG
>Ga0172382_10001751_pt1 | contig 38015 bp, 39 predicted proteins | sample Leawel138RmetaG_FD_122245 | JGI IMG/M metagenome (GOLD analysis project Ga0172382, IMG submission 122245) | Leachate microbial communities from a municipal landfill in Southern Ontario, Canada - Leachate well 138R metaG | ecosystem: Engineered > Solid waste > Landfill > Unclassified | place... | reverse complement strand
GTGAGCAGGAAACTCGCCCCCGGACCCGGCCTCTCCTCCAATTCCAGCTTGCCTCCGAAACCGCTCATGATGCGGTGCGACATGGGCAGCCCCAGTCCGGTGCCCTGCCCCTCGAACTTGGTGGAGTAGAACGGCTCGAAGATGCGGTCCCGGGCCTCCGCGGGCACGCCCGGGCCGTTGTCCTGCACGCGCACCTTGAGGCGGTCGTCCGCCACCCATGCTTCGACCCGGACGCGTTTGTCCGTCTGCCCTTCCATGGCGCTCATGGCGTTCAGGAGCAGATTGATGAACACCTGCTGCAGGCTGCTCAGGCTGCCCCAGGCCTTGGGAAGATCGTCCGGGATATCGCGCTCGATTTGCACGTTGGCCTTGCGCACGTCGGCGGCGAGCAGGTCCGTGGCGCGCGTCAGCGCCTCGCCCACGTCCACCGCCACCAGCACCTCGCCGGTGGGGCGGCCCAGCACCAGCAGGTTGCGCACGAAACCCGCCATGCGCTGCAATTCCCGGGTCGCGCCGTCGAGCGCCTTTTGCGCCTTGGGGTCGTCCAGCTTGCCGCGTGCGTAACTGACGTAGTTCATCACGCCCATAAGCGGATTGTTGAGTTCGTGCGCCACGCCGCTGGCCAGCGTGCCGATGGCGGCCAGCTTCTCCGCCTGGATCAGGACCCGCTCCGCGGCGGTGAGGTCATTGATGGCCTTCTCAAGCGCCTGGTTGGTTCGCGCCAGTTCCTCCGTGCGCTGGCGCAGGGCCAGTTCGCTGTGCCGCCGTTCCGTGATGTCCTCCAGGATGTGCAGGGAAAAGAGGTACCGGCCTTCGCTGTCACGCACGCCGAAGGCACGGGAGCGGAAGACATTGCCGCCCGCCTCGATCTCCTGCTCCTCGGTGCCCCGCTCGGGACAACCCGGCAGCGGTGAGTCGCGCCGCGGAAATGCCTCCCAGTAGGGCCGCCCCAGCACTTGGTCCTCGCCTGCGAGCAGGCGGTAGGCCTGGTTGGCGCCCGTGATGTTGCCTTCGCTGTCGTGCATGAATATGGCATCCCGGATGCCGTCGAAGGCCGCGCGCCACTCCTGCTCCGCGCGCGCCAGGCGCTGGCGATCGTCATCCAGATCCTCGAGCAGGTTGAGCACGGCGCGCCGGGTGTCGCCCAGTTCCCTTGCCCGCGCCTGGTCGAGGTCGCGACGGAGACGTTCCATTTCGGTGGACTGTTCCATGGCTAGCCCGGGATCTTCGGCCCCGCGAGCAGGGCCGACGCAATGGAGCGGATCTGGTCCGCCGTAAGGGGTTTGCTCGCGATGCCGAAGCGCAATCCCTCCCGCGCCGCCTGCGCCAACTGGTCGAGGTAATCGGGATGAAAGGCCGTGACGATGTACACCGGCACCTTGGGGCAGCAACGATACAGCTCGCGCAAGGTGGCGATGCCGTCCATCCCCGGCATGCGCAGATCGAGGAAGATCAATGCCGGCGGATTCCTCGTTGCCTTCTCCACGCCCTCGGCGCCGCTGGACGCCGTCTCGACCTCATAGCCCGCCTCGCTGAGGGCCAGCACGAAGGCATCGCGCACCGCCTCCTCGTCATCAATGGCCAGAATGCGCTTCGTCATGAACGCAGGTCCTCGTGGGCCGCTGCTGGTACGACCACGGAAATTGTAGTGCCGCCCTGCTCGGGCCTGTGGTAGCGCAGGTCGCCGCCCAGTTCCAGCATGAGGGTGCGGGAAATGGAAAGGCCGAGGCCGGTACCCCGCCCCGGCGGCTTGGTGGTAAAAAATGGATCGAAGATCTTGTCCTGGATCTCGGTAGGGATACCGGGGCCGCTGTCCGTGAAATCCACCCGCACGTCACTGCCATCAGGCTCCGCACGGATATGCACCCGCCGTGTGACACTGGACTCCAGGGCATCGCGCGCATTCATCAGCACGTTGACGAATACCTGCTGAAGTCGGCCCTCGTGGGCCATGACTCCGGGCAGCGTGGCAGCGAGGTCCACAACCACCTCAATCCCGCGCGCGCGAAGCTCCGGCGCCAGGAGCGACAACGCGGCCTCGATCACCCGCTCGAGCGCGACCGGTTGCACCGGCTCATTCACAGGCCGCGTGAAGGTGAGCATGTTCTTGAGCAAATCCCGCATGCGCTCCAGTTCATGTGTAGCCCGTTCCAGCATCTCCTTGGCCATGGGGTTTACCGCGACACGGCGTGCGTAATCCACATAATTCATCACGCCCATCATCGGATTGTTCAACTCATGGGCGATGCCAGCGGCCAGGGTGCCGAGGGCCGACAGCTTCTCGGCCTGGATGAATTGGCGTTGGCTGATGCGCAGCTCGTCCATGGCACGCTGCAGCTGCCGGTTTGCCTGACGCAGCTGATCCTCGACCCGCTTACGATCGGTGATGTCGCGCGACAGGGTGATCACGCTGCGTACCGGACCATCATTTTCCCGTTCCGGGATGATGCGCGTCTCGAACACCCGCGTACCGGTCTGCACAGGCACAAAGAACTCCAGTGTGGCCGGCTCACCGGTGTCGAACACGCGCGGCAGCACCTTGTTCCAGAGTGTGAGTGGCGCACCCGGCATGTCCACCTCCTCACCCCGTGCACTGATGTAGTCCTCGGGTAAACGTCCGGTGTGCCGTTCAGCGGCGTGGTTGGCGTAAAGTGGCCTCAGACTCCGATCCAGGCGCGTGATCATGTCCGGTACGCTTTCCGACAGGGTGCGGAATTCCTCTTCCTTGAGGCGTAAGGCCTCTTCCATGTGCCTGCGCTCAGTAACGTCTCGCGCAATGGCAAGTACCGTCCCCACCTTCTCTCCTTCCTGCTGCTCCGGCACCAGGCACCATTCGAAGGTACGGCATTTACCATGCAGGTCCACCAGGATGAATTCCCGGTACCCCCGCACCTGTCGCTCGAAGGCCTGTGTCAGCAGGGCATCCCATTGATCCTGCTGGTCTGGGGCCATACCAAGTTCGTGGCAGGTCTTGCCCAACAGATAACAACGGGGGCGACCGGTGACGGACTCGACCTGACGGTTGACGTAAATGACCCGGTGTTCCCGGTCCAGCCGCACGATGATGTCCGGGGAGTTTTCGGCGATGGCCTCGAACTCCTGCTCACGTTGGCGCAGGGACTGCTCGGCACGCTTGAGGGCAGTGACATCGTGCATGATGCCGACGCCCCCGATGATTGCGCCGCCAAGACCCTTGAGCGGCACGAAATCGACGTCGTAGTAATGGTCGAGTCCCTGGTGCGGGAATTTGACGTGGCAGCCCTGGAGGCTGGCATGTTCGCCCGCCAGCGCACGCGCGTAGAGCGCATCGAAACCGACCTGCCTGAGGAACGGAAACAAGTCCAGGCCGTGGCTCCCGATGACCTCCGCGGCGCTCTTGCCTGTGAGCAGTTCCGCAGCCCGGTTCCAAAGCGTGGAATGCCCAGTGTCATCGAAGGCGAATATCACGTCCGAAACGCCATCGAGGGTGGCCCGCATCAACTCCCTGTCAAACCTGACCGCAGGTTCTGCACACAGCCCTTCGCCGGCGGCGGGCGTAGATGCGGCCTGCGGCGCTTGAACCTCGCGCCCCACCACCAGATCCAGCCTCGCCACGCGTTGCTTTCCGTCAGTGAGGGGCATGGCAGCCACATGCAGCCCTCCCACCTGCCTACCCTCCGCGAGGCGTAGACGGAGGGAGAAACTGGCGCCAGTATCCAGCGCCTGTTCCAGCCGGTTCAACAGTTCCGGTCGATCCTCTGGGTGAAAGGCCGTGACAAAATTGTGATAGGTGGGTTCGACCTTGTGTTCGTACTCCAGGAGCTGATACAGGCCGTCCGACCAGCTCATGCGATCCCGGCCTGGTTCCCAGCTCAAGGCGCCAACGCCGAGCAACCGCTCCGCCACCGTGTACCAGGACGCGGGTAGCATACGCGTGCCACGACACACACGCGGGGGTGACAAGCCCCCTGCACGACCTTCAGTGCATTCCGGCGGTGGTTCATTTTCGTTGTGTTTGCCCATACGTGTGATTTTGGATCCACTATTGATCATATGTGGCGCGTATGGGGATGCCGCTCTCCCCCGGCAAAGCAAGGCTTGGACGATGGTGGCATCGTCAGTTTATTGCGCACTGGCCGGTACGCGACCGAAGGAGGAAGGAGCGGAAGGGGACCACCGAGCGTGAAACGGTACACTGGTAAATGAATCCCGACTTCTGGGAAGCATGAGGACAGACATGCAGCGGCACATCCTGGTGATCGATGATGAGCAGAGCGTGCGGGACGCCTTCGCACTCGCGCTCGAGTCCGAAGGCTATGAGGTGGATACCGCGGCCGATGGTGAGGAAGGGCTCAGGAAATTCAGCGTGAACCCGCCCGATCTGGTATTCCTCGATCTGCGTATGCCGGGCATGGGGGGCATCGAGACCCTGCGCCGGTTGAAAGGTCTCAGCCCAAACAGCCCGGTTTATATCGTCACCGCCTTCTATCAGGCCTATCTCGAACCGTTGCAGGCGCTGCAGGAAGAAGGCGTCACATTCCAGCTGGCAAAGAAACCACTCGGCGCACACGATATTCGCGAAATTACGCGCAGTGTCTTCGAGGGTCCCGAGGCCGTTTTCCATGAGTGACGTTGCAGCCAAGTCTTATCAACTCCTGCTCTTCGTGGCGGACCACGAGAACTATGCCAGGCAATCCATCACCGCGCTGAGCGAAGTACTGGATCGCCTGATTCCTGGCCAATACCGGATCGAGCTGGTCGACGTGCTGCGGGAACCCGAGCGAGCCGAAGCGGAAAATGTGTTCGCCACCCCCATGCTGGTACGCAGCCGCCCCTCGCCTACCGTGCGTATTCTGGGTGATTTGAGCGACCAAGAAAAAATCGTCGCACTGCTCGGTCTGGACAAAGCCACCGATCCATGAGGCACCCGGGGAGACACGACAGCGCACGATTTGTACATAGCCACGAGGTTCGTGTTCATGGATATGCCGCCTCGCAGCGCTGATGATCAGTCGCTGGAACGGAAGACTGCCCTTGAACAGCTCATCGCCTCCTGTGCCGCCCTGCTGGTGGATCTGGATGAAGAAAACGCCCAGGCAAAGCTCTCTCCGATCCTGCGCCTCACCGGTGAATTCCTGCACGCGGAGCGCAGTCACCTGTTCCTGAGGAGTGTGGACGACGACCTGTTGCAGCGCACGCAGGCGTGGCATATACCGGACCTTGGTGACGGCAGCCGCCACCTGTACCCGGCGGCATATCCCTGGTTGTTCGCGCAACTGTCCAGCGGCGCGCTTGTACTGTCCGACGCCGCCGAGATCCCAGTGGATGCCGTGGCGGAACGCCGCTTGTTCGAGGCCCAACACATCAAGGCGGCCCTCGCGGCCGCGGTGACCTGGGGCGGGCGCTTCCAGGGTTTCGTCGGCGTGGAAACCGTCGGCGAGGCACGCCGCTGGACCGACCAGGACGTGCGCGTCCTAAAGGTCATTGCACACCTGCTTTCCAGCGCCCTGGGCGGGTTGCGCGATCGTGTGGCGTTGCGGCACAGCAAGGCCTTGCAGGAAACCACCGAAGCGTTGTCCCACGTGGGCAGTTGGGAATGGGATCTGACCAGCGACAGACTCAAATGGTCTGCCGAGATCTATCAGATCCTGGGCGAGACACCGGAACAGTTCAAGCCCACTCCTGAGCTCATGCTGTCACGGGTGCACCCCGACGACCGCACGATTTTCGAGGCTACCGTACAGGAAGCAGTGGCGCAGGCACGGCCCATGGATGTGACCGTGCGCCTGTTGCGGTCGGACGATACCGCCCGCAGTACCCGCATCCAGGCGCACCCGATCATCCATGCCGGTGGGCGTGTGGAGCGCTTCATCGGCACCGCCCAGGATGTCACCGAGTTGCTGCGTGTGCAGGAAACCATGCAGCGCACCCATCGCGCATTGCAGACCATCAGCGCTTGTAATACAGCCATCGTGCGCGCCACCAGTGAGCAGGAACTACGTGACCGGGTCTGCCGCATCCTGGTGGAACGCGGCGGTTATCGCCTTGCCTGGGTCGCCCTCGAACACGGTGACGGTCACACGTCGAACCTGCCGGACGCCTGGTTCGGCGATGTCGATGAGGCCTTTTTTCGCGAGTTGCTGAGCCCCAAACCCGGCATGCCGGAATGCGTCACGGCACCGACGCAGGCGGAGCCAACCGTCATCCGCGATGTGGCGGCCTCGGACCTGCCCGGCAAGCAAACCTGGGTCCAGCGCGGCCTGCTGGCATGCATCAGTCTGCCGCTCAAGGACAACGGCAGGAACCTGGGCGTGCTGGTGCTCCATTCCGACGAGGCCGCGGTGTTCGACACGGAGGAGATCGCCCACCTCAAGGAGCTGGCAGCCGATCTGGCCTATGGCCTTTGTGCCCTGCGCTCGCGGCGTGAGCGCGATGAGGCGCGTAACTACCTGGAAGCCAGCGAACAAAGCCTACGCGCGGTACTGGAGCGCGATACCGACGGCGTGCTGGTGACGGATCGCTCTGCGCGCATCCTGTTTGCCAACCCCGCGGCGCAAGCCATGCTGGGGCGACCCTTCGAGTGCCTGCTCGGCCACACATTTGCGTTTCCTGTTGTAGGCGGTGAAAAGGCTGAAATCACCTTGTTGAGACTGGATGGTTCCTTCGTTATCGCGGAGATGCGGGCCGCGGAAACCGAGTGGTACAAAATACCTGCAGTGGTGATCGCCATGCACGACGTCACTGACGAGCGGCGTGCCGAGGAGCAGTCGCGCATCTGGGCCACGGTATTGGAACGCAGTGGCGAGCTCATTTTCGTGACCGACGCCCAACGCCGCATCATTGCGGTGAACCGTGCCTTCGAGACCTTAACCGGTTATACCAGCGAGGAGGCCGTAGGACGTGATCCACGCTTTCTGGCGTCGGGTCTGGAAGACAAGACCTTCTATGCCGAACTGTGGCACGCGGTAAACACTACAGGACACTGGCAGGGCGAAATCCGCGACCGCCGCAAGAGCGGTGAAATCCTCCCACTCTGGCTCGCCATCACTGCGGCGGGGGATCCTCACGGCACCATCGAACACTACATCGCCATCGGCTCGGACGTAAGCGAGCGCAAGGCGGCCGAGGAACGCATCCACTTTCTCGCCTATCACGATGCACTCACCGGCCTTCCCAACCGGGTGCTGTTCAAGGACAGGCTCCGCCTGAGTACGGCCCACGCCCAGCGTACCGGTACCCGTGCGTCAGTGCTGTTCCTGGACATCGACAGGTTCAAGAACATCAATGACTCCCTGGGACACGAAGCCGGTGACGAACTGCTCAAGATCGTCGCTGAGCGACTCACCCATTGCGTGCGCCGGGAAGACACGGTTTCACGTCAAGGTGGCGATGAATTCCTGCTGCTGCTCTGCCAGATTGGTACACCGAATGACGTTGCCCAGGTGGCATTGAAGATTCTGGACGAGCTGGCGAAACCCTGTGTCATCGCCGACACCGAGGTGCAGGTAACAGCCAGCATCGGCATCGCCATGTTCCCTGAAGATGGGCTCGAACCCGAAATCCTGGTGCGCAACGCGGATACGGCCATGTATTACGCGAAGGAACGTGGGCGCAACAATTTCCAGTTTTTCGTCACCGATCTCAACCGCCGTGTATCCGAGCGGCTTGGCCTCGAGAACGCCTTGCGGCGCGCCATCGACTTGGCAGAGTTCGAACTCCACTATCAACCGCAGGTCAATGTGCGTACCGGGCGGGTCGAGGGCGTTGAGGCACTGCTGCGTTGGCGCCGCGACGACAGACTCGTGCCACCGGCGGAATTCGTCGGCGTGGCCGAGGAAAGTGGACTGATCGTCCCCATCGGTGAGTGGGTGGTGCGTGAAGCCTGCCGCCAGGGCACGGCGTGGCTCCATGCCGGTATGCCACCCACGCGCATCGCCATCAACCTCTCTGCCGTACAGTTCAACCAACGCGACGCCTTCGAGCGTTTGCGCGACATCATCTCCCAGGCCTGTGTGAAGCCGAGCAATGTCGAAGTGGAACTGACCGAAAACACCTTCATGCAGGAGGCTGAAAACAACCTGCTCACACTCAATGCACTCAAGGAAACCGGTGTGGGCCTGGCCATCGACGACTTCGGGACGGGCTATTCCAACCTCAATTACCTGCGCCGCTTCCCGGTCGATCGCATCAAGGTGGACCAGACCTTCGTCCGCGATCTCCCCAGCGACCCCATCGATCGCGCCGTCATCGAGGCCATCATTGCACTGGCCAAGAGCCTGAACGTGGACGTGGTGGCGGAGGGGGTAGAAACGGAAGAGGAACGCAAATTGCTGGAAGAACGGGACTGCGAAGTGTTCCAGGGCTACATCTTCAGCCCACCCCTCCCGGCCCACGAAATGACCGAATGGTGGCGCCAGCGACTCTGAAAGGAGAAAAGCCTAACCACGGGGGACACGGGAATGCATGTTGCCGTGTATAGCGGCCTCGGGCCGCTATGACCCTGCTCAGACGGCGCATCGCGGCCTGAGGCCGTTCCCACGGGCAGGAATGGCCATTGATGGATTCCCCCCCGTGTTCCCCGTGGTTAATGCTTTTTGCCTTTGTACGTCAATTCGGCACCACATGCACCGTGGCAAAGCCGCCGCCCGCGGTGCGGAAGTTGGCTCGGGAATGAAAGCGATGCTCATCAATGCATGGTTGTCGTTCAGCCACAACAGCCGGCACCGGGTCGCTTGGGCATCTCGGCAAGCTTGCGGAGATCGGCGGCGAACGGTAGATGCGCGGACAGACCCGCCGTGGCGGTGGCCAGCACCTCGCGTGCCCAGTCCGGGAGCTCCGGGTGGATACGGTAGTAAACCCACTGACCTTCACGTCGGTCCACCACCAGCCGACCGTCCCGCAACAGGCCCAGATGACGGGAGATCTTGGGCTGGATCTCAGCCAGTGCATGGGTCAGCTCGCAGACGCAAAGTTCCCCCTCGCGTTGCAGCAGTACCAGACAGCGCAAGCGGGTGGGATCGGCAAGCAGGCGGAAGAAGTTGTCAGCAAGATGCGTCACAGGTGAAATATATGCCTCAAGACATATGCTCTCAAGCGAATATTTCAGATCGAACACGAGATAACCGCGCGGGATGGTAGACATCTCGCGCGTGGAATGCTCTGATAACAGCGCTGCACCGCCCCGATTAGACCCTGTAAACCTTCGCAACAACAACGGGTTGGGTGTGTAACTTAAACCTGGATGAGGGAGTTCTTTTAAAGTGGATTCGAGCTTTAGCGGCGCGGATGAATTTCCGCTCGAGCCGGGCCTGATCTACCTGAACCATGCTGCGGTGGCGCCTTGGCCCCGGCGCGCCCGTGATGCCGTGCAGCGCTTCGCCGAGGAAAACTGTCGCTATGGCGCACGTGACTACCCGCGCTGGATCGGCAGCGAGGCGCGCCTGCGCGAGCAACTGCGTACCCTCATCGGCGCGCGCTCCAGCGATGATATCGCCCTGGTCAAAAACACCTCCGAAGGCCTCTCATTCGTGGCCCAAGGCCTGCCCTGGCGACCCGGCGACAACGTGATCACCACCAGCCAGGAGTTCCCTTCCAATCGTATCGTCTGGGAGTCGCTGCAGGGTCAGGGCGTGGAAGTCCGGGTGGCGGACATCGCCGGGCCCGATCCGGAGGCGACCCTGCTGGCCCTCGCCGACAGCGGCACCCGGTTGCTGGCGGTAAGTGCAGTGCAGTACGCGAGCGGCCTGCGCATGGACCTGGAACGCCTAGGGCGGGAGTGTCGCCGGCGCGGGATACTTTTCGTGGTCGACGCCATTCAAAGCCTGGGGGTGGCGACCATGGACGTGGAGGCCTTCTGCATCGACTTTCTGGCTGCCGACGGTCACAAGTGGATGTGCGGGCCCGAGGGCATCGGGGTGTTCTGGTGTCGGCCGCAACTCCGCGAGCGCCTGCGGTTGTTCGAATACGGCTGGCATATGGTGGAGGACATGGGCGACTACGAACGCCGGGACTGGGTGCCTGCCAGCAGTGCCCGCCGCTTCGAATGCGGCAGCCCGAACATGGTGGGTATCCACGGGCTGCAGGCCAGCCTTTCCCTATTGCTGGAGGTGGGTATCCCGCGTATCGAGGCCGAAGTGGCGGAACGCGTGAACGCCATCGCAGAACGCTGCAGGCGTGAGGGCTGGTTACTGCTCAGCCCCGCCGAACCGGAACGGCGCGCGGGCATCCTCACCCTGCGCCATCCACGGGTCCCGGCCACAGTATTGTTCGAACAACTACGTGCCCAAGGGGTGGTATGTGCCTTACGCGGCGGTGGGGTGCGGCTGTCCCCCCACTTCTACACGCCGTACGACGCCATCACGAAAGCCTTGAACACAATCGCGAATTCCGGTCGCGGCGTTTGAGCGGCATGCACCGGCGGTGATAGCATTTCGGCTGCCCTTGCACTCCCCTCTCCCGTCCCGAGCATGGCCGAAGAAAAGAAACAGGTCAGTATCCAGGTCCTGCGCCAACTCGTCCCCGTGAGCCAGCTCACCCAGGACAACCTGCGCGACCTGGCAGCCAAGACCCATGTCGAGACGCTCCCAGCCGGCAAACCGCTGTTCAAGTCGGGCGACAATGACAACCACTCGTTTTATGTGGTTTCCGGGGAGATCGGCCTGCTCAACGGCGGTGCCGAGAGGATCATTGCCGGCGGCACGTCCGCGGCGCGATTTCCGCTGGACCATCACCGTCCGCGCCAGGCCACGGCCATCGCGCGCACCGAAGTGCAATTCGTCCGCATCGACAATGACCTGTTGGACATTCTACTCACCTGGGACCAGAACGCCGGCTACATGGTCACCGAGATCGCGGCGGAGGAAAGCGACGCCAGCGACACGGACTGGATGACCAATATCCTGCGCTCGAACCTGTTCCACAAGATCCCGCCGACCAACATCCAGGCCATCTTCATGCGCATGCAGGCGGTACCGGTCAAGGCCGGTGAGGTGATCATCCGGCAGGGCGACGAAGGGGACTACTACTACTACATCAGCAAGGGCCGCTGTCTGGTCACGCGCGATTCGGCCAAGAGCGACAAGGTGATCAAGCTGGCGGAACTGGATGCGGGCGCCAGTTTCGGCGAAGAAGCCCTCATTTCAGGCGCCCGGCGCAATGCCAACGTCACCATGCTGACCGACGGTATGCTCATGCGCCTGGGCAAGGCAGATTTCGAGGCACTGCTCAAGGCCCCCATTCTTTCCAGCATCAACTACGAGCAGGCGCGGGACCTGGTCAACGGAGGGGCCGTGTGGCTGGACGTGCGCCTGGAGAACGAGCACAAGAATTACGCCATTCCCGGCAGCCTGCACGTCCCTTTCTACCTGCTGCGCATCAGGGTAGCGGGACTCGACAAGCACCGCAAATACGTCGTTTATTGCGACACCGGCCGGCGCAGTTCCTCGGCCGCCTACCTCCTCTCCGAACGCGGCTTCGATGCCTACGTCCTCAAGGGCGGCCTAATGGCGCTCAGGCAGGAACACACAACCTGAGGGGAAGACACAGCATGCCGTAGGTCACGTTGGTGCGTAGCGCCTACGTGACAAACGCGGTTCGAAGTGTCACGTAGCTTCGCAACGTGACCTACGGCAAGGCCTTTGGGGGGCCGTTCCTTTCAACCCCGCCTCGCAGCCGAAAACAGCCGGAAGAAATTCTCGGTGGTCTGTTCGGCCAGGGCCTCGTAGGGCAACCCGCGCAGTTCGGCGATGTGTTCGGCGACATGACGCACATAGCCCGGCACATTGCCCTTGCCACGATGAGGCACCGGGGCGAGATAGGGCGAATCGGTTTCCACCAGCAGCCGATCGAGCGGCACACGCCTGGCCACCTCACGCAAGGCGTCAGCGGAACGGAAGGTGACAATCCCCGAGAAGGAGATGTAGAAGCCCAGGTCCAGGGCACGCTCCGCCGTATCCCAGTCGTCCACGAAGCAGTGCATCACCCCGCCCACCTCAGCGGCGCCCGTTTCGGCCAGTACCTTCAGGGTGTCTTCCCTGGCATCACGGGAATGCACGATGAGCGGCTTCCCGACCTTGTGCGCAGCCCTGATATGCCGGCGGAAGCGTTCCCGCTGCCATTCCAGATCGCCCTCGCTGCGGAAATAGTCCAATCCCGTTTCGCCGATGGCGACGATACGCGGGTGGGAGGCGAGTTCGGCAAGTGTCTCCTCACCCGGCTCCTCGATGCCCTGCTCGTTCGGGTGCACGCCGACGCTCGCGAATACGTTGGCATGGCTCTCGGCCAGTTGCAGCACCGTCGGCGCATTGTCCAGGTCGATGGACACACACAGGAACCAGCCCACCCCCTGCTCACGCGCATGGTCCAGCACACCCTCGAGCATGCCGCCGAAGGGGGTGAGTTCAAGGCGATCGAGGTGGCAATGGCTGTCTACGAGCAAGGCAGTCATGGATAGGAGGCAGCGCGCTGTGGGTTACATGGTGTGGGTCTGGCGGTCGGACTTGAGCGCCCCGGCCAGGTAAGTCTCGATCTTGTTGCGGGCGGCGCCGCCGTCCTGATCGGAGAACTGTACGCCGATGCCCGCCGCACGGTTTCCCTGGGCACCCTTGGGCGTGACCCAGACGATCTTGCCGGCCACCGGCAGCTTTTCGTTCTCGTCCATGAGCGTGAGCAGCATGAATACCTCATCCCCCAATTCATAGGGCTTGCTGGTGGGAATGAACAGGCCGCCATTGCGGATGAACGGCATGTACGCTGCGTACAGCGCACTCTTGTCCTTGATGGTCAGGGACAAAATGCCCTGGCGTCCAACCATGCCCGCTTGCATCGGTTCACCTCGTTCGCGCCACGCTCCGGCGCGCATACAGCGCTGCCCAGTGGACGAGAATTTCTTCCAAGAGAATCTGTGGGTTGGTATTGCCGCGCAGCAGCCGCGGCGCTTCCTGCAGCCGATCCAATACCCGGTACAGTCCCGCCAAGTCTACCGGCTCGCCCAAGGCCTGCAAACGGCGCAATTCACTCCCGCGCAGGCTGGATGACCCGGTACCCGCGGCCTTCAGGCGAATGAGTTCCGAAACTGTGACGTAGGCCCAGTACACGGCCGCTTCCACATCACCGCTCCAACCGCCCGCAACACCTGATGCCAGCGCCCCCTGGGCGGCCGCTTCCAAGCCGTCGAGCACGGCCGCCCGTATGCCCGCACCGCCACCGGTGACCAATTGCACCGCAGCCAGCGGCGCGTGGTTGGCGAGCCTCAGCGCCTGCTCCGCGTCCGTGTCCGCCGGCAACTGCGCCGTAAGCCAGGACAGCGTATCGGCATCGGCGGCCGCAGGGGGGAGTTGGACGAGCTGGCAGCGGCTACGGATGGTGGGCAGCAACGCCGCGGGCCGATCGCTCACCAGGATGAGCAGTGTGCCGGCGGCGGGCTCTTCCAGGGTTTTCAGCAGGGCGTTGGCGGAACTCTCGTTCATGCGTTCGGCCGGGGCCACCACGATAACCTTGTGGCGGGCGTACTGGGGCTTGAGTTCCTGGAAAGCGATGGCCTCACGGACCTGCTGGACTGTGAGGTCCTTCTTGGCTTCCAGCAGATACACACGCAGCAGATCGGGATGATTGCCCATCTGGAACAGGTGACAGCCGCGGCAGCGCCCGCAAGCACCTTGCGTGTGTCCACTCTCGCACAACAGGCGTGCGGCAAAGGCCTCGGCCAGGTGCCGCTTGCCCAGCCCTGCCGGTCCGGCCAGCAGCAGTGCGTGGGGCAGCCGGTCATCGTCGACGCGGCGCAGCAGCCCCTGCCACACCCCGAGCTGCCATGGATAGGGCTGGGGCAGATCAGTCATGGTGCAGGATTTCGTCGATGACACGGTCGAGTTGCGCCATCACCTCGGGCAGCGAACCGCTTGCATCAATGACCCGATAACGCCCCGGCCAGCGCTGTGCGCGTGCAAGATAGACCTCGCGCACACGCTCGAAGAACTCCGTTTGCTCACGCTCGAAGCGGTCGGGCGCCGAACGCTCCCCGGCACGCGCCAGACCGGTCGCGACGGGCAGGTCGAGAATGAGGGTGAAGTCGGGCTGCAACCCACCTTGCACGAAGTCCTCCAGCGCGGCGATACGCGCCTCGGGCATGCCGCGCCCTCCGCCCTGGTAGGCGTAGCTGGCGTCGGTGAAGCGATCGGAAATCACCCAGGTGCCTGCCGCCAGGGCGGGCAGGATCACCTGCTGCAGATGCTGCGCGCGGGCCGCGAACATGAGCAGCAGTTCCGTATCCGGGTGCATGCCGTCATTGCGATGGTCCAGCAATAGCTCACGGATCTGTTCGCCGATGGGTGTGCCGCCCGGCTCACGTGTCACCAGCACGGGCTTGCCGGCCGTTTCCAGCCGTGCCCTCAGGTGAGCGAGATTGGTGCTTTTGCCACTGCCTTCGAGGCCTTCGAGGGTGATGAATCGTCCGCGCATGCAGGAATTCCCGATCAAAAACGCGGCTATGGTAACACCCGCGCAGGTGTGCTTCAGGCGGGCATACCACCTTCCTCGTCCACCTCGGGCTTCCTGCCCTCCAGCAGGTTATGGAACGCACGCCGGAGCGTCTTCACGGCACCGGGGGCCTCCACCTCCATAACGTGCTCGATGACCCATTTGTTCTCCTGCCCACCCATGAGCTGGTCCACACAGGTGCCCAGATAGCGCAGGAACGGATAGCTGGGCTCGCCGCCGGCGAAGCCGAACTCGGCATAGGCCTCAGCCCGCTCGTTGAGGCGCTCGACAAAAGGTCCGCTGTAATCACCCGGGCCTGCTTCGTCGGTCATGTTGTCGGCCAGCGTACCGGCGAGCCGCCGCGCCAACTCGGTCACGAAACGCACGCGGTCTTCCTCTTCCAGTTCCTCGTAGGCGAGGCGATCGGCCACCTGAATGAGGAAGATGAGGATCTCGCCGATGACCGCCAGTTGCTGCACGTTCGAGCGGTAGTTGAAACCGGCGTTGTACATCTTTGTCACCGTGCCCTTGGCGATGCGCCAGGCGATGAAGGCGAGCGCGCCCGCGATTTCCTCGATGGAGGCGGATTTGTCCTTCTTGTACCAACGGCTGCGTACGCGCATGCATTTATCTCCGGGAGGTTTGGCAGCGCCTTCCCTCCATGCTAGGTTTGGAACATCCAAGGATTTTACTAGGCAACCCTGCGCCGGCCAAGCGTCCCCGATCCCGAGGCCATCCATGACGCCCGATTTTCCCCAGCTACGCGCGAGCGTACAGCACAATTGCCACATCTCCGACGCCCTTTTCGCGCGCGATTATTCCCTTTGCATCTACCTGCTCAAGATGCGCGAGTACTTCCGTTGGGAGCGCGGCATCGGCTTTGGCGAATCCCTGCCCGACAAGGAACTGGGCCAATGGCTGGTCGAGCGCGAGCACCTTTGGCACGAACTGGAGGACGCGGAATTTGCGCGGGTGCCATTCGCGGGCCGTGAACTGGATCCCTTCGCGTCGGACGAGCTGAATGCCCTGCTCACGCCGGAGGGCCTGGTATACAGCGGTGGCTATGGCAGTTCAGCAAAACCCCACTTCTTCCTGGCTGATCTGCAACGGGCCGAGGTGCTGGATGGATTGCGCGTATTCGTCGCCGGACGTGAATATGCACGCGACATCACCGCGCCGCCCGCCATGAGCATCGGCGGAACCGTGTTCGTGCGGCGCGAATCCCTGCAGCGTACCCTCTGGGAACGCCTGGAGGAATGGCGCTGGCACAAGCGCGACAATGCCATGGGACGGGCAGTGGGGCATTATGATTTCGAAGGTGATTTCAGCACTGCGCTCAATGCCATGACGGAGCGTGAAATCGACACGGTAATCCTGCACGAGAGTGGTGAAGTGGAAGCCGGGCGGCGACTCGGTCCGGGATGGGAACAACTGCTTGCCGGCGTGTTCCGTACGCGCATGGAATACACCGCGCGCGCCGTGCGCGACCATCTTGCCGACTGCCTGGTGACGCTGCCTACGCTGCTCGCACGGAACACGGCGCCGTCGATCCATTTCTTCTTTGCGAACCTCACAGGGATGCGGCGTGCCCTGTTCCCTTCACTGGTCCGCGCCTATGAGGCTTGGCACGGCGGTGACGGGAACGCCCTGCCCCGTGCCGTGGCCGATGGCAGGGACCATTGGGAGGCTGTCGCCCAGCGCTTCCTGTCGGCCTTCGGGCGTGACGGTCAGAAAGCCCTCGAAGTGGAAGCCCGTACGATCGAGCTTTGATGAAGTGGGAACTACGGAGGCCACGGAGAAGAAGGGATCACGTTTTTATTTGACTTCTGTTTCGGCGATTGAGCGTTGGACCGCGGAATGTCACGTAGGCGCTGCGCGCCAACGTGACCTACGAACATATTCACGTTCATTGGCGGACTTTCCTCCGTGGCCTCCGCGGGTCCTGGTTTCTTCCTGCGATCCAAAAGAAAACGCCCGCAGGAGCGGGCGTTTTCTTGAACCGGGAGCGGGACGATCAATAACCGCCCTTGCGCTTGGTCTCCGGCAGGCCGGCGATCTTGCTCGCCTGCTTGGCCGGACCACGGGGGAAGCATTCGTACAGGGTCTTGGCGTCGATGCTCGCATCGTTCCAGAACTCCTTGAAGTGCTTCACCATATTGCGCTCATTGGGCTGGTTACCACCGTTATTGAAGTACTCGTCGCGCAGGTATTCGATGATGTCCCAGGCACGCTGGTTGAGGGTCACGCCGTCTTCCTGTGCAATCGCCTCGGCCACTTCGCGGCTCCAATCCTCATGATTGACCAGGTAACCGTGATCGTCGGTTTCGATGGTGTTGCCGTTAACTACGTACGCCATGTGCTCTCCTTGTGCAGAGTCTTAACTGATTTTTAAAGGAAATTTTGGGCGTCCGGATTATACCGACTTGTGTGCGATGAACAAGCCGCAACCGATGCGCCGGTGAGTACCGATCCCGCGCTCCTGCAGGCGCACGGAATCTTCCAGCGACAGGTCCGCCAACATGAGGCTGCGCGTCTCCAGCGGGCCGTCGTCGGTGTGCAGCGTCCGGGTCTTGCCGCACAGGATCTTCTTCGCCTTGATTCCGCGCTCCCGAAGCACGGCCGCACACGCGGCGAGGAAGTCTGCTTCGCTCCGCGTGTCAGCGAAACTGAGATAACGCGCATACAGTGTGGTGGTCTTGCAGAGCGGACGCGACTTTGCCGCACCTACCGTCATCTCATGGCCCGCCACGTCGAGCACATGCCCGCTCAGTGCCTGCGCTTCCTCCGCGCGCTCCTTGGGCAGGCGCAGCATCAGCCGCGTGCGGCGCGACAGCAGCAGCACATCTTCGGGCCGCTCCCAGCCATTCCCCGAATCCGCCCCATGGATGGAGTGGATCCCGGCTTCGGGTTCATCCGCCAACCACGGCAACACCGCAGCTACTGCCGTATAGAGTGCCTGGGCATGATCCACCGGAAGTGCACGACAGGTGATTGCAAAGGCCAGATCGATCACATCGTCGGGGACGACGAACGCACCGGCCTCGAGCTCTTCTTGCCAATACATGATCACTCCACCGGAAGCCGGGCCCGCAGGGCATCGCGGTCAAACCACCAGCCATCGGGCACCAGTACATCGAGAATTTTTGCCAGCCGTGACAATACCAGGGCAGGATCATTCAACTGCATGCGCTCGGTCCAGAAATCAAACAATTCCTGGCTGTCCACGCCGCTGTGCTGGCGCGCCACGTTGCCCAGCAGTTGTCCGGTGAAGAACACCAGGTCATCACGCTGCTTGCCTTCAGCCCGCAGGTCGACCACGTAGCGCGCAGCGGCGGCCGCGATGGCAGCACCGTCGGCCTTGGGCGGGGTTTCTTCAACCAGCCGCTGGAGGATGGCCACGGACAATTCCGGATCGATGGGATAGGTCACCCCCAGCCACACTCCGTGCGCCAAGGCCTTGGCCGCATCGGTGGCATCGGTCTGGGACATGACGTCACAGGACTGCACGGCCTGCTCCCAGTCCTCGCGCGGAATCGCCAGTTCGAAGGCCTCGCGGGCCCGGGCGTAAGCCTCATCCAGACGTTCCAGATCCAGCAGTATATAGGCGGCATCCAGCAGTGCCTTGCCGCGCGCCGTTGCATCCGGCCCAGCGGTCAGTTCTGCCTCCAGCTCACCAAGGCGGCGCAACAGCAACTCACTGGACTTCACCGCATCCTGGGAGCACTCGGCATCCCCACGCAGTTCGTCTTTGTTCAGGTATTTCATTACCCGGGTACTCCTGTCAGGTAAAGGCCGCCTCCAGGCGGTCCTCCCAGTTTTCCGGCGTATCTGCGAAGTTGGGCTTCACGTCGATACGAAAGAACATCTCGGATTTGGCCCGCTCTTTGACCACCTCCACCAGTTCCTCGAAGGTCTGGAGTTGGGGGTTCTGAATGAGCACTTCGCTCAGGTACAGCATGTCGAGCCCTCTTAATTGCTTTGATGAATAGATCCGCTGGTTGTCACCGGAGCGGAATCCATGTGCTTCAATTCCTTCCTTCGCCCGCGGGGATAGGGTACAAGTCCCGCTAGGGCATCAAGGATAACCGAGTTAATTGGTCGGCTATTTACCCCATATCGGGCCGCATCGCAAGGGTGTCCCGGCCCCGGCAGGGTAATCCATGGCATGGGGTCCGTCCGCAACGGCGTCAAGCGGGCTAGCGAATTACTACTTGGTAATATTGGAATGGTGTTATTAGCTGGATTGATGAGCGGATTAACATATCCCGTTTAGGATAGCCCGCATTCATCAGCTCACCCCCCATCGGAAAGATACTTCAGCCCATTAGGAACTCCTAAACTTCTGGCCAATTGGAGGCACGGTGAGCTCCACGGTGCTGTTCAAGCGAAATGACCTGTGCAGGGCGACCTGCAGCACGTACCGGCGGAAACCCTGGGCCGGCGGTACGCAAATCAACAAATCTCTACGGGAGAAAGAGTAATGGCGAACAAATTGCACGACACCCCGTTGCTTGACCAATTGGAGAGTGGTCCCTGGCCGAGCTTCGTGACCGGCCTGAAGCGCCTGGCCGCCGATGAGGGCAAGACCTACGCCCCGATGATGAAGGACCTGCTGGGTCAGCTCGAGACCTCCTACCGTACCCGCAAGGGCTACTGGAAGGGCGGTACCGTGGGTGTCATCGGCTACGGCGGCGGCATCATCCCCCGCTTCACCGAGCTGAAGGACGAGAACGAAAAGCCCCTGTTCCCCGAAGCTGCCGAGTTCCACACCCTCCGCATCATGCCTCCCGCCGGCATGCACTACGATACCGCCACCCTGCGCAAGTTCTGCGACATCTGGGAAAAGTACGGTTCCGGCCTGATCGCGTTCCACGGCCAGTCGGGCGACATCATGTTCCAGGGTTGCAGCACCGCCAACGTGCAGCCCGCGTTCGATGAGATGAACGAGATGGGCTTCGACCTCGGTGGCGCCGGCCCCGCCGTGCGTACCGGCATGTCCTGCGTGGGTTCCGGCCGCTGCGAGCACTCCTGCACCAACGAGCAGCGTGCCCACCGCGAGCTGGTGAACCGCTTCCTGGACGACATGCACCGCCCCGCCCTGCCCTACAAGTTCAAGTTCAAGGTGTCGGGCTGCGCCAACGACTGCATGAACTCCATCCAGCGCGCCGACATGGCTGTGATCGGCACCTGGCGTGACGACATCCAGGTCGACCAGGCCGAGGTGAAGAACTATGTGGCCAAGAAGGGCCGCAAGTACGTCATCGACAACGTCATTACCCGCTGCCCCACCAACGCGCTGTCCCTCAACGACGACGACACGCTGGCCGTGGACAACAAGAACTGCGTCCGTTGCATGCACTGCATCAACGTCATGACCAAGGCGCTGTCCCCGGGCAACGACAAGGGCGTGAGCATCCTCCTCGGCGGCAAGCGCACCCTGAAGATCGGTGACCTCCTGGGCACCGTGATCGTCCCGTTCATGAAGCTGGACACCGACGAGGACTACGAAAAGCTGCTCGATCTGGCCCAGAACATCATCGACTTCTTCGCCGAGAACGCCCTGGAACACGAGCGTACCGGTGAAATGATCGAGCGTATCGGCCTGGTTAACTTCCTCGAAGGCGTCGGTCTCGATGTTGATCCCAACATGATCAACCAGCCGCGCACCAACTCCTACATCCGTACCGACGGCTGGGACGAGGAAGCGAAGAAGTGGTTCGAGCGTAAGACGGCCGCAGCCAGCTGATCGGCCCCTGGAATCGACCTTATGCGGGGTGTCCCACCGTGGGATGCCCCGCAGAACCAAACAAGCAGCACTATTGAAAGAAATCGGAGGTAATGATGTCTGCTCCTCGTATGCCGATTGAGAGTGGCGTGCCGGATCCGTTTCCGTTCATGCACCCCCTGCTGAAGAAGAACTTCGGCCAGTGGAAATATCACGAGCGTCCCCGTCCCGGCGTGCTGATGCACGTTGCCAAGGGCGGTGACAAGGTGTGGACCGTCCGTGCCGGTACCCAGCGCCAGATGGACGTGTACACCATCCGCAAGCTGTGCGACATCGCCGATCAGTTCGCCGAAGGCCACGTGCGCTTCACCATGCGTTCCAACATCGAATTCATGGTGTCCGACGAAGCCAAGGTCCAGCCCCTGATCGATGAACTCCTGAAGAACGGTTTCCCCGTCGGCGGCACCGGTCCTTCCGTGACCATGATCTCCCACACCCAGGGCTGGCTGCACTGCGACATCCCGGGCACCGACGCCTCGGGCGTGGTGAAGGCGCTGATGGACGAACTGCATGAAGAGTTCATCAAGGAAGACATGCCGAACCGCGTGCACATCACCACTTCCTGCTGCCAGATCAACTGCGGCGGCCAGGGTGACATCGCCATCAACATCCAGCACACCAAGCCGCCCAAGATCAACCACGACCTGGTGGCCAACGTGTGCGAACGTCCCTCCGTCGTGGCACGCTGCCCGGTGGCCGCCATCCGCCCGGCCATGGTCAACGGCAAGCCCTCGCTGGAAGTCGACGAGAAGAAGTGCGTCTGCTGCGGCGCCTGCTTCCCGCCCTGCCCCCCGATGCAGATCAACGATCCCGAGCACTCCAAGCTCGCCATCTGGGTCGGCGGCAAGCATTCCAACGCGCGTTCCAAGCCGATGTTCCACAAGCTGGTCGCCGCGGGTCTGCCCAACAACGCCCCGCGTTGGCCGGAAGTCGCTGCGGTCGTGAAGAACATCCTGAAGGTCTACAAGGAAGACGCGAAGGATTGGGAACGCATGGGTGACTGGGTCGAGCGCATCGGCTGGCCGCGTTTCTTCGAACTGACCGGGCTGCCGTTCACCAAGTACCACATCGACAACTGGCGTGGTGGTCGTGTGAACCTGAATGCTTCGGCTCACATCCGCTTCTAAGCAGAGGTAAGACGTTCCAATGAAGTTTACGATCCAGGTTAACGAGGGTCCGTACACTCACCAGGCGTCGGACAGCGCGTACAAGTTCTGCGAAGCCGCGCTGGCGAAGGGCCACGAGATCTTTCGTGTCTTCTTCTACCACGACGGTGTCAACAACGCGACGCGCCTGACCACGCCCCCGCAGGATGACCGCAATATCGTCAACCGTTGGAGCGACCTTGCTGCCAAGCACAACCTCGACCTCGTGGTTTGCGTTGCCGCGGCCCAGCGCCGCGGCATCGCCGACGAGGACGAGGCGAAGCGCAACGGCAAGGACGCGAACAACATCGCCCCGGGCTTCCGCATCTCGGGTCTGGGCCAGTTGATCGAAGGCGGCATCCAGTCCGATCGCCTCGTGGTGTTCGGCGACTGATTTGGGGAGCAAGCAATGAGTGACGAAATGATGGAAGGCGGCGCGGTCAAGAAGTTCTGCTACGTGAACCGCAAGGCTCCGTACGGGACCATCTACGCGCTGGAATCTCTCGAAGTGGTGCTCATCGGCGCCGCCTTCGAGCAGGATGTCAGCCTCGTGTTCATCGACGACGGCGTCTACCAGCTCACCAAGGGCCAGGACACCGCCGACATCGGCATGAAGAACTTCTCCCCCACCTACCGCGCCTTGGAAATGTATGACGTGGAAAAGCTCTACGTCGACAAAGAGGCGCTCGAGGCCCGCGGTCTGTCGGAAGAAGACCTGCTCGTCGACGTGCAGGTGATGTCTCGCGAAGAGATCGCCGGCCTGATGGAAGAGCAGGACGTCGTCCTGACCTTTTAAGAGGGGAAAAGCATGTTGCACACCGTAAACAAGTCGCCTTTTGAGAAGAACTCCCTCGAGAGCTGCCTGGCATATGCCCACAAGGGCAGCACCATCCTGCTCATCGAGGACGGCGTCTATGCCGCCCTGCAGAACACCGCAGTGGCCGAGATGCTGAAGAAGGCGATGAATGACTTCACCATCTGTGCGCTGGAACCGGACCTGAAAGCCCGTGGCGTACGCGCAAAGGTCATGGATGGTATCAAGCTCGTCGATTACAGTGGATTTGTTGACCTTGTTGTCGAGAACGACAAGGTACAAGCCTGGCTGTAGTTCCGAGATTCAACTGACTGAGGAGATGATGTCATGGCACTTGAAGTAAACGGCAAGTCGCTTGCGACCGACGAAGAAGGCTACCTGCTCAACCTGTCCGACTGGGATGAAGCTGCGGCCCTGGAACTCGCCAAGAGCGAAGGCGTTGAGATGACCGACGCCCACTGGGAAGTGATCCACTTCCTGCGCGAGTACTACAACGAGTACCAGATCGCCCCGGCGGTCCGCGTACTTACCAAGGCCATCGGCAAGAAGCTTGGGCCCGAGAAGGGTAACAGCAAGTACCTGTACGAGCTGTTCCCGTACGGTCCTGCGAAGCAGGCGTGCAAGATCGCCGGCCTGCCGAAGCCGACCGGCTGTATCTAAGCCTTGGCGCTGGGGGGGAGTTCCCCCCCCGGTTGCTTGCATCTCCATCAGCAGAGGGTCGTTGTCCGATGTCGTTCCTGACGACGTTTTACGTAGCTCTTTTCTACTTGGCGACGGTACTGTTCGTACTCGGGCTTGCCCGGAAGATCACGCAGTACGCCAAGACGCCCGCTCCCCTCAAGATTCCGACGACGCCCGCGCCGACGACTGCGTCAGGTGTGGCGTTACGCATGGCCCGCGAGGTCGTGCTGTTTGAAAGCCTGTTCAAGTCCAACAAGTGGATTTGGATCTTGGGCTGGATGTTCCATGTAGGTCTCGCCCTCGTACTGCTGCGCCATGGGCGCTATTTCGTGGCCGAGCCGGGCTTTGTGCTCACGACCGTGCAGCCTTTCGGCATCTACGGCGGCATCGCCATGGTGGCCGGACTGCTCGCTCTCTGGGGCCGCCGAATCGTGGTGGAACGCATCCGCTACATCACCGGCCCATCCGATCACCTGATGCTTGCCCTGCTCGTCGGTATCGGTATCAGCGGACTCGGTATGAAGTTCGTGGCACACACCGACATCATTGCGGTGAAGGCCTTTTTCCTCGGCCTGATGTACTTCGATCCGCAGCCGCTGCCCAGCGATCCCGCCCTGCTCGTCCATCTGTTCCTCGTAGCGGTGCTGATGATCGTCTTCCCCATCAGCAAGCTGCTGCATGCCCCGGGCGTGTTCTTCAGCCCCACCCGCAACCAGATCGACAACCCGCGTGAGCGTCGCCACCTGGCGCCCTGGGCTGCCAGCCTGGACAAGTGATCGCACGAGCCGGACAGTGAACTAAGGAGAATCGCGTGGCCGATTTTCAGACCCCCGAAATGCGGGAATACCCAACGGTTCCCGCTTTGAAGAACGACGCGACGGCGCATCTCAAGCCTTTCGTCGCTGCGCCTGAACACCAGGCGGCGCTGGGTTTCCCCGGCGAACTGGTGGAAGACTGGCATGACAAGGCCATCGAGAAGATGGGCGACCTGCTGGGCAAATATCGCGGCCTGCGCGTGTTCATGGATGCCTGCGTCAAGTGTGGCTCCTGCACGGATAAGTGCCACTACTTCCAGGGTACCCACGACCCGAAGAACATGCCGGTGGCGCGCCAGGACCTTTTGCGTAGCGTGTATCGCCGCTACTTCACCTTCGCGGGCAAATACTTTCCTGCCCTGGTCGGTGCCCGTGACCTGACCCGGGAAGTGCTCGACGAGTGGTACAGCTACTTCCACCAGTGCTCCCAGTGCCGCCGCTGCTCGGTGTTCTGCCCGTATGGCATCGACACCGCCGAAGTTTCCATGGCGGCCCGCGAGATCCTGGACTCAGTGGGCTACGGCCAGAAGTACTGCAACGAAATCCTGGCCAAGGTCCACAAGATCGGTAACAACCTGGGCCTGCCGGGTCCTGCACTCGAGGCGACCCTCGAAGAATTCGCCGACGAGATCTTCGACAGCACGGGCACGCGCGTGGCAATGCCGGTCGACAAGAAGGGCGTGGACATCCTGCTGGTGACGCCCTCCGCCGACTTCTTCGCCGAGCCCCACATCGACGGCCTGATGGGTTATGCCAAGGTGTTCCACGAGGCTGGCGTGAGCTGGACCGTGTCGACCTACGCCTCGGAAGCGGCCAACTTCTCCATGTTCATCGGCAGCTATGAGAATCTCAAACGTGCCGCCGAGCGCATCCGCAAGGCCGCCATCGACCTGGGTGTCAAGCGCATCGTGGTTGGCGAGTGCGGCCATGCCTGGCGTGTGGCGTACAACTTCTGGAATACCACAAACGGCGTGGGCCATGGCGCCACGGATGAGTGGGCCCTGCAGCTGCAGAAGCAGCTGGATCCGCGCTATCCCGCGCCCCAGCACATCTGTGAATTCACCTGGGACCTGATCAAGGAAGGCAAGCTCAAGCTCGACAAGTCTCAGAATGACGACCGCGTGGTCACTTTCCACGACTCGTGCAACGTGGCACGTGCCAGCCGTATGGGCGACAAGCCGGGTGGTCAATTCGACATCCCGCGTGCCGTCATCAAGGCAGTCTGCAACAACTACGTGGACATGGACCCCGACACCATCCGTGAAAAGACCTTCTGCTGCGGGGGCGGCGGTGGTCTGCTTACGGACGATCTGATGGAAATCCGTGTGAAGGGTGCCCTGCCCCGCATGGAGGCGCTCAAAGAAGTGGTGGAGGACCGGAAAGTTACCAATCTGGCAGCCATCTGCGCCATCTGTAAGAGCCAGTTCTCCAAGGTACTCCCCTACTACGGCATGGGCATGGACATGGTGGTCAGCGTCCATCAGCTCGTGAGTTCGGCCCTCGTGCTCACGAAGCCCAGTGTGGAAGTGGAAGACACCGAAGAAGAGGCGGCCGAATAATTCATCGTGATCCGCCGCACGGCGGGACATAACAAGGTTTAACGCACAGGAGATTTGAAATGGCGACTTCCAGCGACGAAATGAAGACCAGCCTGACCTTCCGCCGCTACAAGGACGGCGACAATAAGCACCGTGCCTGGAATCAGGAGATCTGGCAGGCGAGCTGGACCCATAAGTGCCCCACCTACGTGCACCGCACCCCGCCTTGCCAGGGCAGCTGCCCTGCCGGTGAAGACATTCGCGGTTACCTGGACATCATCCGTGGTGTGGAGAAGGCCCCTGCCGGGATGACCATGCAGGAATACGCCTTCCGCCGTTCCACCGACGCCAACCCCTTCCCGTCCGTCATGGGCCGTGTCTGCCCCGCCCCCTGTGAAGACGGCTGCAACCGTAATCAGGTTGAAGACCGCGTCGGTATCAACTCCGTCGAACAATACATCGGCGATCAGGCCCTGAAGGCCAACCTCCAGTTCGAGGTCGGCGCCGACACCGGCAAGAAGATTGCCATTATCGGTGGTGGCCCCGCCGGCCTGGCTGCCGCCTATCAGCTGCGCCGCAAGGGCCATGGCGTCACCATCTTCGAGGCCCTGCCCCATCTCGGCGGCATGATGCGCTACGGCATCCCCGGCTACCGCATGCCGCGCGACGTACTGGATGGTGAAGTCAACCGTATCACCAGCATGGGCGTGGAAGTGAAGTGCGGCGTCAAGGTGGGCAAGGACGTGCAGCTTGCCGATCTCGAGAAAGAGTACGATGCCATCATCCTGGCCCTGGGCGCCCAGGCCGGTCGCCCCCTGCCCGTGCCGGGTGCTGACGCCGTCAACTGCATCACCGGCGTGGCATTCCTGGCCGCCTTCAACGAAGGCCGCCTGCAGCATGTGTCCGGCAAGGTGCTGGTCATCGGCGGTGGCGACACCTCCATCGACGTCGCCTCGGTGGCCCGTCGCCTCGGCCACATCACGGTCGAGAATGAGAAGGACCGCCCCGAGTACATCATCCTCGGCCATACCGCATCCGACGTGGCCAAGAGTGCACAGCGTCAGGGCGCGGACGTAACCCTCATCTCCCGCTCGTCCATCGAGAAGATGCCGGCAGCCCAGCACGAGATCGAAGATGCCACCCGTGAAGGCGTGAATATCATCGGCCAGTTGAGCCCGGTGGAAGTGATCAAGGGTGCTGATGGCCGCGCCACCGGACTCAAGGTGGTGAAGCTCGAGAACGGCAAGCCGGTCGAAGGCAGCGAATTCGTCATCGAAGCTGACTTGATCGTCTCAGCCATCGGCCAGACCGGCAACCTCGAGGGTATGGAGTCCTTCCAGAATGCCAAGGGCCTGATCGATGCCGACAAGCATTTCCAGGTGCCAAACAAGCCTGGTTATTTCGTCTGCGGTGACATCGTGCGTCCCCACCTGCTCACCACGGCCATCGGCCAGGCCTCGGTGGCGGTCGAAAGTGTCGACCACTACCTCAAACATGAGCAGTTGGTGAACCGTCCCAAGGTCGACGTGCACCATTTCAACCTGCTGAACAAGTTGCGCGAAGCCGGCCTGGAGCCCGAGTCCTTCCAGGCCCGCACCAGGCAAGAGATCGTCGAGACCGAAGGTTTTGCCAAGGAGATCGACCTGGGGCTGCGTGGCACCTCGGCAGACAAGTTCGCGGTGCATAACTACGAAGATCGTAGCGCCCACGAGATCATCTCCGCCGACGAGCTGTTCCTCGGCCACTTCGCCTTCTCCGCACGCAACGTGCGCAAGCACGTGGAAGTGAGCGCGGATCAGGTGCTGGGCCACTTCGAAGAACGCCTTGTTCCGCTCGAAGAGGCGGAAGTCATTGCCGAGGCCAAGCGCTGCATGAGCTGCGGTATGTGCTTCGAATGTGACAACTGTGTGGTGTTCTGCCCGCAGGCTGCGGTCTTGAAGACGCCGCGGAAGGAATCGACCACCGGCCGTTACGTGTACACCGACTACGCCAAGTGCATCGGTTGCCATATCTGTGCCGATGTCTGCCCGACCGGCTACATCCAGATGGGCATGGGTGAGTAAGGAGCCAGCCATGAAGCGGTTTACCAAGCTGTTCCACACGGCGGTGCTGGTGCTGACGATGTCGGCACCGGTCCTTGCCGCCGCGGGCGGCAGGGTGCCGATGCCTCAACTGCCTGAGGCCAAGGGTGATCAGTGCGTCGAAGACACGGATGTCATGCGTCGCAAGCACATGGATTACCTCATGGTCCACCGCGACAAGACCATGCGCGAAGGCGTTCGCACACCGAAGCACAGTCTGAAAGAGTGCCTCGAGTGCCACGCCTCCCCGCAGGAAGAAGCCGCCGCCGGTCAGGACGAGGGTCAGCACTTCTGCAAGAGCTGTCACATGTACGCGGGCGTGAAGATCGACTGTTTCGAGTGTCACGCGACGAAGCCCGAGAAGACCGCCACGTTCCATCCCATCGTCACTCCCGGGATGGAGTACAGCAAGGCGGCGCATCAGCCTGCGGGTGAGCTGCTCAACCGGCTCGCGGGTGCTAGCGAACAGACAGGTGCAACAGAATGAGCGAACAGAAGCATCCGGATAACGCCCGTCGTGAGTTCCTGACCCAGGGCGCCAAGCTGGCCGCCGGTGTTTCCCTCGCCTCGGGGGTGATGCTGTACGGTGTGGCGCAGGCCAAGCCGGCCGACGAAGCGGTCACCAGCAAGGTACGCTGGGGCATGCTCATCGACACCAACAAGTGCACCAGCGGCTGCGACGCGTGCGTGAAGGGCTGTAACGATTGGAACGGCCTCAAGGGCCATGGTCGTCCGAGCACGGATGCCCAGTGGATGCGCAAGGTCGACCTGCGCAACAAGGCCACCGGCTCGGTGCACTCGCTGCCCATGCTGTGTCAGCACTGCGAAAACCCGCCCTGCGTGGACGTCTGCCCCACAGGTGCGTCATTCAAGCGCCCGGACGGGATTGTTTTGGTCGACAAGCACATCTGCATCGGCTGCCGCTACTGCATGATGGCCTGCCCCTACAAGGCGCGTTCCTTCATCCACGAGGAGGTCACCGACCAACGTCCCCATGCCCCGCGCGGCAAGGGTACGGTCGAGGCCTGCACGATGTGCGTCACCCGCGTGGACGAAGGCCAGCAGCCTGCTTGCGTCGAGGCCTGCAACGCGGATGGCCACAAAGCGATCCTCTTCGGTGACCTGAACGATCCCAACAGCGAGATCGCCCAGACCGTCAAGACGTACGCAACCACTGCCATCCGCGCCGATCTCGGCTTGAACCCCGGCGTGCGCTACCGCGGCATCTAACGATTCGGAAGGCTGAAGCATGAAGAAAGTGCGCTTTACGCAAATCGAGGGTGGCCAGGGCTTCTGGGCCCTGCTCGCCATCCTGGGCGCGGTTATTGCCGCAGGCCTGGGCGCCGTGTACTACATGGAGCACAACGGCCATTGGGTCACGGGCATGAACAACCAGATCGTCTGGGGCATGCCGCACGTGTTCGCGATCTTTCTGATCGTAGCGGCCTCCGGTGCCCTGAATGTGGCGTCCATCGGTTCCGTTTTCGGAAAGTCCATGTACAAGCCCCTCGCGCCACTGTCGGGCCTGCTGGCCATCACGCTGCTGGCCGGTGGCCTTGCGGTGCTGGTGCTGGACCTGGGTCGTCCCGATCGCCTCATCGTGGCCATGACCAAGTACAACTTCAAATCCATCTTCGCGTGGAATGTCATCCTGTACACGGGCTTCATGGTCATCGTAGGCGTTTATCTGTGGACCATGCTGGACCGTTCCATGAAAAAGTTCAGCGGCAAGGTGGGCTTCGTGGCCTTCCTGTGGCGTCTGATCCTCACCACCGGTACGGGCTCCATCTTCGGTTTCCTGGTTTCGCGCCAGGCCTTCGACGAAGCGATTATGGCCCCGATGTTCATAGTCATGTCCTTCTCGTTCGGGTTGGCGGTGTTCCTGCTGGTGCTCATGGCGGCCTACCGCATGACCGAGCGCCCGTTGGGCGACGCCGTGCTGTTCCGGCTGAAGAACCTGCTGGGTGTGTTCGTGGGCGGCGTGCTCTATTTCGTACTCGCCTACCACCTGATGAATCTCTACGCAACCGAGCACCATGGCGTGGAGGCCTTCATCCTGCGTGACGGCGGCATCTTCACCACCTTGTTCTGGGTCGTGCAGATCGGCCTCGGCAGCCTGCTGCCCCTGGCCCTGCTCTACCACCCGAGCACGGGCAAGTCCCGCAGCATGATCGGCACGGCGGCGGCACTGGTGATCATCGGCGGCTTCGCCCAGGTCTACGTGATCGTGATCGGCGGCCAGGCTTACCCGATGACCATCTTCCCGGGCTTCGAGGCAACCAGCACCTTTGCGGACGGTGCCATCAATGCCTACTCACCCACCCTCGCGGAAGTCCTGCTCGGCTTTGCCGGCGTCGCCATCACCCTCGCGGCGACAGCGGTCGCGCTGAAGCTGCTGCGCTTCTTGCCCGAATCGCTGGGCGACGAGCAGGTCGTTGCCAAGCAAGACGCCACCGCAGCGGTGAAAGCCGCAGCGTAGCGGGCCCCAGCCCCGACCAGACGACACCGCTGCTCCGCGAGGACAGCGGTGTCGTCGTGTCTAGGCCACCCTGCAGGTACGGGGCTGGCGCGGATAAAATACGCAGCGTCAACTGCCCACAGAACGCGGGTTGGTGCATTTACGGCACTTCGCCGCCTTGCGTGGGTCTCTCTTGGTTCGAGGCATTGATATGAGCGAAGTACATCCCCTGGGGACCCAGCACCCCCGAGTCACCGACGAAGGGCGGAGCGATATCATGGCCTGCCTCACTCCGCGTGGGCACGCCGAAGCCCGGGCCCGCAAGCCCACACGCAACCAGACATTCCAGGTGGCGGCATGACAGGGCATTTTCTCGTCGCCGCCCCCCACAAGTCGTCGGGCAAAACCACGCTCACACTCGGGATTTGCGCGGCACTGACCGCGCGTGGGCGCCGTGTGCAACCTTTCAAGAAGGGGCCGGACTTCATCGACCCCATGTGGCTGGGCGCCGCCAGCGGGCGTCTCTGCTACAACCTCGACCTGCAACTCATGCAGGCCGACGAAATCCGCAGGACCTTTGCGACACGTGCGGCTGACGCCGACTTCGCCGTCATCGAAGGCAACATGGGGCTGTTTGACAGCCTGGACGTGGAAGGCACGCGGAGCAATGCCGCTCTTGCCGCCCTGCTCGGCAGCCCCGTAGTGCTGGTGGTGGACGTGCGCGGTATGACCCGCAGTGTGGTGCCCTTGCTGCGAGGGTTTCAGCATTTCGATCCCAACATCCGCATTGCCGGTGTGATCCTCAATAAGGTGGCCGGTACCCGTCACGAAACCCGCCTGCGTGAGGCCGTGGCCCACTACACGGATTTACCGGTGCTCGGCGTCGTCCACCGCGACGCGCGCCTCGCCATTGACGAGCGTCACCTCGGCCTCATCCCCAGCAACGAGGAGGCCGAGGCCCAGGCCGTGTTGCAGGGCGTCACCGCTGCTGTGGCCGATTACATCGACCTGGATGCGCTGGAACGACTCGCTGCCACCGCGGCGCCGATGCCTCGCATACAGAGCTCACCGGGGGCGCCTGCCAGTGGTCGGCCGGTGCGCATCGGCATTGCCCGTGATCGCGCCTTCGGCTTTTACTACCCGGATGACCTGGAAGCCCTGCAGGCCGCGGGTGCGACACTGCTGCCCTTTGATACGCTTCACGACAGCCATCTTCCCGAGGTGGACGCGCTATTCATTGGCGGCGGCTTCCCGGAAACCCAGATGGATGCCCTGAGCGCCAATGTCAGCCTGCGCCAAGCCATCCGGGCGACCATCGAAGACGGGCTGCCGGTTTACGCAGAGTGCGGTGGCCTGATGTATCTCACCCGCTCCATCGCCTGGCAGGGTCGCCGTGCGGAGATGGTGGGTATCATCCCCGCCGATACCGTCATGACCGACAAACCCGTGGGCCGGGGCTACACCCGTCTCAGGACCACGGGCGCCGCACCCTGGGCACCCTGTCCTGCGGGTATGGCGTTCGACGCCCACGAGTTCCATTATTCGCACTTGGAAAATGTGCCGGCGGTACTTACCTATGCTTATGAGGTGGAGCGTGGCGCCGGTATCGACCGTGCCCACGACGGCATTGTCTATAAGAATTTGCTCGCCAACTACGCGCACCTGCGCCATTTGCATGGCAGCCCATGGGCCGGCGCATTCGTGGATTTCGTAAGGCGGGTTCGCGGCCTTTCAACCACCGCCTGAAGCAATGAAGGAGAGCAGCATGATCACCGTAACACCCGATGCCGCCAAGCAAATCGTCTCATCCGCCGAACAGGGAGGGATGCAAAACCTGTCGCTACGTCTGGCTGCCCGTCGCCAGGACGACGGTTCCATTGAATACGGCATGGGGTTCGATGAATCCTCCGACGACGACCTCATCTTCAACTGCGAGGGCATTGAAGTCATCGTCCACCCCGCCCACGAGCAACTGCTTTCGGGCGCCACCCTCGATTACGTGGAACTGGAACCGGGTGAATTTCGCTTCATTTTCCTCAACCCCAATGACCCGAGTTTCGTCCCGCCTGGCTCGGATCAGGGTGGCTGCGGTTCAGGTAACAACAGCGGCGGTTGCGGCGGCGGTTGCGGCCACGGCTGATTTCCCATCCGGCAGGACAGAGCCCCGCAAGGTTTTGGACTTGCGGGGTTTTGTCTGCTCGCCTGACTTCCGCCGACCATCGATGCCTTGGGGCGGCGCGAAGCCTGGTACCTCCCTCGTTGCTTTCCTCAGGGGCGTCGTACCTGCTGGCACTTGCAAGCCGCTTGAGCCAGTGGCCTGAGGGCGCTCCCAGCCGCCGCGCAGCACGGCCTCCTGGCGGCGCTTCGGGGGGGGTGAGTCCCCATTCTTCCGCGACTGCCTGCCCCCACTGCGGGCACCCGAGGGGCTATGGTAGACTATGCGACCAGTCCCGTCGCCAAGCTGTGGGATCTCCTTACCTGCCAAGGGGCTTGCCGCTTACCCATGCGCTTTCACAACGCTGCTACGAGCACCAAGGCGCCGCACACGCCCTGGTACCGGCGTGCCTGTCCCCGGGTACAGAGCCGGTGCATCTCCTGGGCCTCGGTACTGGGTGCCTCTCTGCTGGCCCTGCTCGTCATCGGTATCCTGGCCCTGCGCAGCCCTGCACACCCCATGCAACTGGCCTGGTTCCTGGTTCTCGCCACGGGCACCGGCCTCACCGCCCTCTTCTATCTCGTTCGTACTGTCAGGCGCGAGTTGTTCCTCCCCCTTGCCGATGTGCGCGACTGGGCTCTGCGTATCCGCGGCGGCAACCTGGCGGCCCGCCTGAGTGAACCCGCCGAGGGCAACTTCAAGGAACTGGCCAAGGACATCAACAGCGTGGCAGACGCCCTGCAAGCCCTGTCCCTGGACATGGAGACGGCCGTCTGCAAGCAGACCGAGCGCATCGAGCAGAAAAAACGCTCGCTGCAGGTGCTCTACGACGTGGCCGCGAGCCTCAACGTCTCGCGCGACCTGAGCGACCTGCTCGTGCGCTTCCTCCATACCATGCGTGACATCGTGGATGCGAAAGCGGGCACCGTGCGCATGCTCAACGAGCATGACCAGATGGAGATGGTTGCCAGTATCGGGCTCGACGACGAGGTGGTGGAGAAGGAGCGCGTGGTGCCGGTACAGCGTTGCCTCTGCGGCAGTGCCGTGTCCGAGGGCGAGGTCATGTTCCAGAACGATCTGCGTAACTGTGCGCATTTCGTGGGCAAGCCCATGCTGCCGGGTGCCGACGACCTGGAGATGATTGCCGTGCCCCTTCAATACCGCGGCGAGACCCTCGGTGTTTACAACCTGTTCGTGGAGAAATCCAGTTTCGAGCTGCGTGAGGACCTCAAGGCCCTGTTCACCTCCGTGGGTCGCCACCTGGGCATGGCCATCGAGAAGACCCGCCTCGACAGCGAGGCCAAGCGCCTGTTCATCATGCAGGAACGCACGGCCCTGGCCAATGAACTGCACGACTCCCTGGCCCAGACCCTGGCCAGCCTGCGCTTCCAAGTGAGCATGCTGCAGGAGACCCTCGACGTCATCACCAAGGACGGCATGCGCGACGAGATCCAGCAGATCAAGTCCGGGCTGGACGACGCCTACGTGGAACTGCGCGAGCTGCTCGCCCACTTCCGCGCCCCCATCAACACCCGCGGCCTGCTGCCGGCCCTCGAAGATCTGGTGAACAGCTTCCGCAAGCAGACCGGCATGTACGTACTGCTGCAGACCGAATGGGATTCCGCTCGCCTGCCCGTGGACTTGGAGATCCAGGTACTGCGCATCGTGCAAGAGGCCTTGGCCAACGTGCGCAAGCACAGCCAGGCACAGACCGTACGCGTCATGCTCAAGTCCGATCAGGATGGCAACTACCGTGTGCTGGTGGAGGACGATGGCGTAGGCCTGCGCAAGCCGGCCTTTTCCGGTCATCCTGGCGAGCACATCGGCCAGTCCATCATGCAGGAACGCGCCCGCCGTCTGGGCGGTGACCTGTGCATCGAAAGCGAGCCCGGTGAAGGCACCTGCCTGCGGCTCGTATTCCGCTATCCCAACGACGGAAAGACGCGGGAAACGCCGAAGATCATTCCCTTGGTGCGCAAAGACTGAACCATGCGTGTCTTGCTAATCGACGATCATGCCCTCTTCCGGAGCGGCCTTGAAACTCTCCTCGAACGCCACGGCATCGATGTGGTGGCCGCCGTCGGCAACGGCATGGAAGGCAAGGTTCTCGCCCAACGCCTCGAGCCCGACATCATCCTGCTCGACATGCGCATGCCCGAGATGAACGGCCTGGAAGTGCTGCGCAGCATGCGCGAGGCCGAGCTCATCATGCCCATCGTCATGCTGACCACCAGCAACGAGGAAAGGGACTTGGTGGAGTGCCTGCGCAGCGGGGCTCAGGGCTATCTGCTGAAAGACATGGAACCTGCGGACCTGGTTAGCGCCCTGCGTGAGATCAGCGAAGGCAAGACCGTGGTTGCGCCCGAACTCACCGGCGCCTTGGCCCGTGCCATCCAGGGTGACGGCAGTGACGACCGCCCTGCCGCCAATCCTTTCGCCGACCTGACACCACGTGAGCTGGAGATACTCTGTCTGCTCGCCGAAGGCCAAAGCAACAAGGTCATTGCCCGCAACCTGGGGATTTCAGACGGCACGGTAAAACTCCACGTGAAAGCCGTACTGCGCAAGTTGGACGTCCATTCCCGGGTGGAAGCGGCCGTCATGGCCGTGGAAAAGAATCTCTGTTTGAAAAATTCATGACGGGTCCCGAGGGCAGTGACCTGGGTGCCATCAACTCTCGCGACGATGTCCGAAGGGGAGAATGCCAGGAGCGGCCGACATCCCTGATTGCTGAGGAGCTGGCCGTCTCACCTGGCGTTTTGATTGAGGCGCTTCGGCGCCGGCTTGATCCGGGCAAATATTCCGCCAGCCTTTCCAATGAAACCAACCTGAGCCCAGCTACATCCATGGACATTGCTCAAGTCGCCAAAACCCGCTACACCGCCAAGGCCTTCGATCCCACCAAGACCGTTGCGCCCGAACTGATCGCTCAACTGCGCACGGTACTGCGCACCAGTCCCTCCTCCGTCAACTGCCAGCCCTGGCATTTCTTCATGGCGGCGTCGGCCGGGGCGAAGGCACGTATCGCCAAGGCCATGCACGGCAACTACGCCTACAATGAACCCAAGGTGCGCAACGCCTCGCACGTGTTCGTGCTCTGCGGCAAGAACGACCTCGACGATGCCCATCTGCAAGCCATCCTTGCGCAGGAAGACCGTGACGGACGCTTCGCCACCCCCGAACTCATGGCCCGCCAGGACAAGAGTCGCCGCTTCTATGTGACCCTGCACCAGTCCCAATGCAATGACGAGTGCCACTGGATCAGCCGTCAGGTCTACCTGGCCCTCGGCAGCCTGCTGCTTGCAGCGGGTGCAGTGAACGTCGATGCCTGCCCGATGGAGGGCTTCGATGCGACGGTGCTCGACAAGGAACTAGGCCTGTCCGAACGACGACTCACCGCCTTGGTGGTGGTCGCTCTTGGCTACCACAGCGCCGATGATTTCAACGCCAAGCTGCCCAAGTCGCGATTGCCTGAAAGCGCCATTTTCAGCGAGCTTTGAGCAAGAGAGCCCTGAGCCCCCGCCTGCTTCCTGCCTTTGCTTGCGCGCGTTTGCCGCTCCCACCAGCCTGACCAGCGGTCACCCAGCGCTACCCCATGAGGTTTCGCAGAACGTGGGCGGGAATGAGCCTTCTGATCCGCCGGATCCACGGCGGACATGAGTATCTTGGGCCAATACTGTGAACCAGCAAGAGTCGTCCCGTTGTCGGGCCTGCCAGCGAATCTGGAACGGCACCTCGTGGGAGTACATGTATGGTGTTCCGTATTTCACTGTTTCTGGTCATTGCGCTGGCACTCGTTCCAAGGTCCTTGCATGTTCGCGCCGCCACGGCTGTGGGCGCAGGCGTCCCGCCCCCTCGTCTTTGTAATAGAGCCACCATCATTGCCACCGTGGTCCTGCCCTAGGGACCTGTGGAGGTGCACCGCGGACGGCTGGTTTGCAGTACCTCGCGGGTGAACCGGAGCACCTGCTCCAAGACCTTCGCACTGGCACGACTTGCGGCCTCGATACCGCTTTGGGGGTTGGCCTCTGCAGGTTCGAACACTTCGAAGACCTGGCCGCCCAGGAGGCGTTCCTGGCTGTACAGACGCACGCGTATCGCAAAGTGCACCTGGCTCTGGGCATCTTCGAAATGTTGGCTCAGGTCGGTGATTTCGGTGTCCAGGCGCACGTCACCCGGCACAGGCGCGCCCGGGGTGATCACGCCACCGAAGACATTGCTGCGCTCAGCCGCCCTGACCAACAGGGGGTGCAGCATGCGTGCGGGACTGTCAGACCAGCGGTGATAGGCGAAGTAGTGGATGCGCGCATCGGCGCGCCGGTAGGCGAAGCCTGAAGTGGCCAAGCCGGCCACGGCACGTGGCGAGTTGATCATGACGACATGGCAACCCGGCACGTCCTGCAGCGCCGGAACATGCTCCGCCCCTTCAAGCAGATAGATGCGCTGCCCAGGCCGGTCGGAACGTCCTGTGAAAGGCGTGCAGGCCGCCAGGGCGAACACGGCAGTGAACCAGAGCAGATGGCGGCGTCTCATTCGCCCGGCCCCGCAGCCGGTGTCGGGCCGCCGTAGAGCAGGACACTGGGGTCACGCTCGATGATCTCGCTGGCGCGACGCAGGTTGGATGCAGTCTCACGCAACTCCTCCACCACCGCGCCGGCCTCGGGCAAGGTGTCGCCCATGAAACGACGCAATTCCCGACCGCTCAGTTCCACTTCCCGACGCATGCTGACACTCGCGCTGCCGATTTGTCCGGCCATGGCCTCGATGCCTGCAGCGCTGTCGCGCATCTGCGCCACGAGTTGCGGAACACCATCGCTGGCCGCGCGCACGCTCTGCGTAAGCTGCTCCAGTTGCGCCAGGGTGCGCGTCAGTGCCGAGCGGTTTGGCTCGTCCAGCAGGGCACCGAGACGTTCGCTGGCGAGGGTGATGCGATCCAGCAACACAATGACTTTCTCCTCCAACTGCGCGAAGGTGGAAGGTCTGCTTCGGATCACCGGCAACCCCTCTGCCCCCGTGGGCGGCGGCGCCGCCGCCGCGCTGCCGCCGGTGAGATTGATGCTCATGAGTCCGGTGAGACCCTGTATTTCCAGAGTGGCCACGGTATCGGCCTTGACCGGTGTACCTTCCCGGATCTCCAGCACCAGGCGCACGCGCGAGGGATCGCCCGGTGCGAAGCCCATGGCTGCCACGTGGCCCACGTGCACGCCCCGATAGCGCACGGCCGAATCGATGCTAAGGCCTGAAACCGATTCGGAGGTATACACCAGATAGCGCTGATAGCTGACACGCACGTCGCCGGTGCTGAGCCAGAGCACGCCGAAAATGAAGGCCGCGCCCAGCACGAGCACAAACAGGCCAATAAAGATGTAGTTCAGACGGGTGTCCATGCCTGATGGGCCGCACGGCTACGGGGGCTGCGAAAGAAACGCCGGACTGCCGGATCCTCCGACCGGGACAGTTCATCCATGGTGCCCTCGCCCAGCACACGCCCGTCACCTAGCAGCACTACGCGATCGGCTACGCGCCAGAGAGAGTCCATGTCGTGGGTCACCATGATGATGGTCAGGCCCAGAGAGGTCTTGAGGCTCAGGATGAGTTCGTCGAGAGCGTCTGCACTGAGCGGATCCAGGCCCGACACCGGCTCGTCCAGGAACAACAATTCGGGATCGAGGGCGATGGCGCGCGCCAGGCCGGCGCGCTTGATCATGCCGCCCGAGAGCTGGGACGGATAGAGCTGGGCCGCCTCGTGGGCCAGCCCCGTGAGGGCGATCTTGAGCATGGCCAGCTCATTGATGAAGGCGCTGCCCAGTGCCGTGTGCTCGCGCAAGGGCACGGCCACGTTCTCGGCCACGGTGAGTTCGGAAAAAAGTGCGCCGTGCTGGAACAACACGCCGATGTGTTGCCGCAGGGCCAGCGACTCGCGCTCGGAAAGCCCGTAGGCATCGCGCCCGAGCACGCTGACCCGGCCGGACGTGGGCCGTTGCAGCAGCGCCATTTCGCGCATGAGCGTGGTCTTGCCGCTGCCGCTGCCGCCCACGATGGCGAAGATCTCGCCGCGGTAGACCTGCAGGGAAATGCGGTCGTGCACCAGG
>Ga0172382_10001749_pt1 | contig 38052 bp, 34 predicted proteins | sample Leawel138RmetaG_FD_122245 | JGI IMG/M metagenome (GOLD analysis project Ga0172382, IMG submission 122245) | Leachate microbial communities from a municipal landfill in Southern Ontario, Canada - Leachate well 138R metaG | ecosystem: Engineered > Solid waste > Landfill > Unclassified | place... | reverse complement strand
TATCCCGAAGGCAATGATAACTATCCCCAGAAACACTCTTCCTAATGGGATGTGATAACCAAAGGATTTTAAGACGAGGGACACACCCCAAAGGATGAGTAATAGTCCCCAAAACGGGTAACCAAAAAAGAAGTTCATTTTCATCTCCTCCTCCATTTTAATCAGAGACTTAGTACGTTTTCGTATGCCTCGCGCAATGCTTCGGCATTTAGGTTGATATCATCGTTAATCTTGATGTAGGGCGGTTTTGCGACCTCGCCCAGTAAGCTACAATCGATGTTGTGTTTAACCACTATCTTTTTGAAGCGCTTTTCATTGGCTTCATCTATAGAGACCACGACAGAGGCGCCGGTTTCCCCAAAATAAGCCAGAACTTTGTCCTCACCGAGCTCAAAGCTTCCTTCAAAACCAAGGATTTCGTTCTTTGCAAAACAGCATTCTGCCAGAGCAACGGCGAGTCCACCCTCACTTAAGTCATGCGCGCTGTTTAAAAGCGAATGTTCATTGAGTTCAAGCAAGCATGCAATCGTGTTCTTTTCTGCATCCAGATCGATCATGGGCGGCATTCCTGCAACGAGATCATGGCACACCTTAAGATATTCGCTCCCACCAAAGACGGGCTTTGGCTTGCCTATGAGATAGACCTTATCGCCGGCTTTTTTGAATGATTGAGTAAGTGCTTTGCCATAGTGATCCAGCTTGCCGAGCATGCCGATCACGGGAGTGGGATAAATCGCACCCCCGGGGCTCTCGTTATAGAAACTCACATTCCCGCCGGTGACGGGAGTATTCAGCGCGATACAGGCTTCACTCATGCCGTCAATACATTGTTCAAACATATAATAAACTTCAGGCTTATAAGGATTCCCGAAGTTCAGGCAATTAGTGACAGCCAAAGGTTTTGCTCCGCTGCAAGCCACATTCCTGGCACTTTCGGCGACGGCTGCCTTGGTACCTTCAAAGGGGTTAAGATAGCAATAGCGACTGTTACAGTCAGTTGCCGTTGCGATTGCGATATTGCTATTACGAAGCTTGACCACCGCAGCATCACTGCCGGGTTCAACCACTGTTCCAATGCCCACCATATGGTCATATTGCCTAAAGATGTTTCTCTTGGAAGCAATATTCGGAGTACTCATCAATTTGTGCAGAATCTCGTTCATATCCTCAGGATGTATCATGCCACTAAAGTCGAAGCTTTGCAGTTCGTCCAGATGTCCAGGGCGCAATGTCTCCCTCTTATAAACGGGAGCTTTCCCGCCCAAAACGAGGTAATCAGAGGGAATTTCAGCCTCTATCCTCTCACCATATTTGATTCTGAGCATCTGATCATCGGTAGTCACGCCGATCTGAACCGCATCGAGATCCCACTTTGCAAAAATATCTATCACGTTCTGAATGTTCTCCGGCTCAACGATAATTAGCATTCTTTCTTGAGATTCAGAGAGCATAATTTCATAGGTAGTCATGCCTTTTTCTCTTTGGGGAACCATGCTGACATCGATCTCAATGCCCACTTCACCCTTGGCAGACATCTCACTGGTAGAGCAAGTAATTCCCGCTGCACCCATGTCTTGAATGCCGATAACCAGCCCTTTGTGAATCACTTCAAGAGTAGCTTCCAAGAGCAGTTTTTCATAGAAAGGATCGCCAACCTGCACGGCAGTTCTCTTCTCTTCGGATTCTTCAGTGAGCTCCACTGAGGCAAAAGTCGTGCCGTGTATGCCATCACGTCCAGTCTTTGCGCCTGCGATGATCACAGCTTTCCCGACACCTTCGGCGGCTGATTTAGCGAGCTGATGATGCTCCAACACACCGATTGCCATGGCATTCACCAAGGGATTGCCCTCATAGCAGTCGTCAAAGTATATCTCTCCGCCCACAGTGGGAACGCCAAAACAATTGCCATAGTCAGCAATACCGTTCACAGCACCTTTCAAGAGAGCTTTAACATGCGGCAGCTCAGGATTGCCAAATCTAAGAGAATTAAGAGCAGCAATCGGACGTGCGCCCATAGTGAAAATATCTCTAAGAATGCCGCCCACACCGGTTGCAGCACCATGATAGGGCTCCAGAGCAGAGGGGTGGTTGTGACTCTCGATCTTAAAACTGATCGCCAAATTCTCGCCGATATCTACCACGCCGGCATTCTCTTCGCCAGCGAGCGTGAGCATCATATCTCCGGTATTCGGTAATTTCTTAAGCTGTAAAATAGAGTTTTTATAGCTGGCATGTTCGCTCCACATAACGCTGAAAATGCCGAGTTCGACGATGTTTGGCTCGCGCCCTAAAATCTGTAAAATATACTGGTATTCTTCCTGTGTTAAGCCGTGTTCTTCAATGATTTGATCGGTAATCTTATCCATTTTATATCCTTTTTATATTAAAATCTCTTCATTTTTGATCATATCGATCAATATATTAAGTCTATCTTCAATGATTTCAAAGGTTTCCTGATAGCGAGGTTTATCAGAGCCATAGGGGTCTTCGACATCGCCATCATAGCCGGTTATCTCGTTGAGAGTGAGAATCTTTCTTCTATGCTGAGGATAGGATTCTCTGAGGATGTCTCTTTGGCGAACTTCCATGGTCAGAACTAACCACGAGCTATCCACCATCTCAGGCGTAATCTGTTTTGACACATGCTCTTGAGCCTCCAATATCCCGCGCTCCATCAAGAGCTGCATGGATGACAGCGAGATCAAGTGTCCGCCCTGCATCAAGCCACTACTGTCTGTATCGATAGCAAGTTGCTCCTCAACCACTTTCTGGCGAAAGAGCTTTTCTGCAATAGGACTACGACAAATATTCGCCGTGCACACAAACATCACCATAGGCATGGCAAATGACTTTTTGATTTCATGAAAGGGCACGGAGCCTTCTCTAATGCAATTCAATGTTTCCTCTTTATCTATTTCATTAATAATATATTCTATGAGAGTGGATGCCGATGGCTCCCTGTTTATGCTATTTTTATCGGGATACAAAGCAAAGTCAAACCACGAAGAATAGTTGCACTCGATGTGGTCTATATCTTCTTCTGCTGGGAGTCCACTATAATTGATGCTCGTGGATACAATTGGCTCGCCTAACGCTTGGATGAATTGTCGGAGTAGTGGATCACTCGGAACCCGAAACGCTGTCTTGCCATCCACAGAGATATGTTCAAACCTATCTTGATCTGTCTGAAAAGTAAAGCTGACATTGCCGGGATAATATTGCTGCATAAGTCGATAAAGCCTGGGAGGAACATTCATATCGTTTTCCTCAAACCACGATATATCTGGGATCAAAGCCACCATCCCGTTTTTGATTCTATGCTTGAGCCGGATGATCTCGCCTATCGAAGTCCTATCCGAAAGCCTCGCCCCTATACCCCACATATTGCCCGTAAAATGCAATATCTTGCTCTCTTGATTTCTCAGCTTGGCGGCAGCTTTGCTGAGCTTCTTGAGGCTGGGATTATTTAGCGTGATCCTTTTCATGATTGTTACTCAAAATAAGGCAGCGGATTCACCGCACGCCCATCTTTCCTCAATTCAAAATGCAGTGAAGGTTCACTTGCGGAGCCCGTCATGCCACTTTGGGCGATGACTTGTCCACGCCGCACATTCGCGCCTCGCGCTACTTTTAGGTCTTTATTATATGCATAAAGACTGAAATACCCATTCTTATGATCGATGATAATGAGTTTGCCCTGTCCGCCATAACGATCAGAAAAGACGACCTCTCCATCATCAACAGCTACAACATTTGTACCTTCTTTTACGGCGATATCAACACCGTTGCTAACCACGCTGGTGTTATAAGCCCTGGTTTCTTGCCCAAAGCTGCGAATTATCCTTCCTTTTAATGGCCAAAGTATCTTAATCTCAGTAAATTCATAGGAGGGTATGGTCTTACCTTCTTGCGCCATTAGCCTGTTTATAAGGTCTTGCAAGCCGGCAGCATCCTGTTTGAGTTTATTTACCTTTTGTTGCAAAGCTTGTTCTTCTTTGGAAAGCTTTGCAGTCTGAGTGTTATAATTGCGGATATCACTTTGATATTTTCTACTCTTTCTGTCTTCAGTTTGAACATTGCGAGAGATGGCACTTGCTTTCCGACTATGCATTTCCTGGCTATTCTCCAAGTTTTGACGATAGTTCATTGTGGACATTTGCACATTGTAATCTTCTTGCAACACCTTACAAAGATAGCGGTGGGACTTGTGTTTAACATCGCTCACCTTGAAATTTCTATCAATTTTGAGCAATAGTTCCAACTCTCTTGACTGAGCCTGATTCAGATATCCAAGCTTCTCATTGGTCTCGTTAAGCTTCGCCCCCACTTGATCAAGAGAATCTTTAACAGCACGTTCCATCACGCGAAAACCTTGCAACTTTTTGTCGGTCTCTTTTTTCAAAGATGAAGTTCGACTAAGTTCTCTTTCGGCTTTCTTTTTCTTTTCGGCTGTCGCTTTTAACTCTTGCTCGGTCTTTTCCACTTGCGTATTGATCTGATGAAGCTCGCGCAACTTATCATCTATATCGTTGGCAAAGCACAAGATCGGTAAGGCCAAGAACAAGAGTATTACTCTCTTTCGCATCGGATTCTCCTATTTGTCTTAGAATATTCAATGGTTTTAAAATCAATATCTGTGTCAATAATAATCTCACTTTCAGACATTGTTTGCCTCCATAATGTTGAAATATCTCTACCCAAGCTCATACAAAAGCCCTTCATGGCAATCGAAAGAGCAAGTATAAACACGATAAATATCAGCATATCATCTCCTTTATGATACATTTTAATATTAGAGCATCCCAAAATGAAAATCACAGTTTTAATATTCGATTCCCAGAATTAAGATTCTCTACTATTATAAGGGTGACAAAATTGGAAAAAGGTGACAAAATGAGCAACTATTTTTTGGGCAAACTCCTAAGTAATTGAAAAACAAAGCTGGAAATATTTTTGAAAATCTATAGAAATAATGAAAAAGCAGCTATTGGGATCACAAATCACGGAACAAGATCTCACCTTCGAGCATGGTAAGCCGACTTTTTGCACCAAGCCAAAAGCTACTATCACGCGGGTCAAACTCATCCAAGACAAAGATATCGGCGAGAAGGCCTCTTTGCAATCTGCCTCTAAGATGCTCTGATCTGGAAAGACATGCAGCACCGCTGGTATAGCCATTTATTGCCTGTTCTAAAGTAATTGCTTCATTCTTAGAAAGTGCAGCACCACTCAAATCAGCATAGTCCTTGCGTTCAAGTGCTGCAAAAATTCCCAAGAAAGGATTTATAGTCTCGATGGGAGTATCCGAGCCAAAACCGCAGGGCACACCAGCTTCTATAATACTCTTAATCTGATAAACTCTTTCGCTGAAATGAGGCCAGTTTGATCTTATCTGTGGAATATCCGCCATCAAATGCACCGGTTGCATACTTAGAGATATACCAAGCTCTTTAAGCATTGCGATGTCTTGCATTCTGATGGTTTGAACATGCTCAATCCTATGCAACGTAGGGCTTTGCGATGAACGATAGGCTTCAAGGCACTTAATAGATTGCGCCACAGCCCTATCCCCTATTGCGTGTATCGTGAGATAGAAGCCATCCCTGGAAGCTCTCCCAATGATATCAATGAGTTCATCTTCCTGATAACGCAAGATACCATGATTATAAGGCTCGCCCGGATAGCTTTCAAAGATGGCGGCAGTCTTTGAACCCAAGGTGCCATCAGCAAAAAGCTTTAAGCCACCGAGTTTGAACCATTCGTCACCTTCATAGCTTTTGAGCCCGAGACCCAAAGCCGCGTCATAATCTTGAAGCATAAAATGCCAACAAAGTCTTAAACGTGATCCTTTCTCGAAGGCAGCTCTTAATAGATTGATACTCTGTAAATATTCCATCGAATGAATACTGGTGATGCCATATCTATATGCTTGTTGCACAGATTCTTCTATTGCTTTGATCAAAGCTTCATCATCAGCTTGCACAACATAGGGATCAATTAGCTCGGTTGCCTTTTCAATAAGCAAACCACTGAGCTCTTGATCGGAAAACCTCCCAAATCTGCCGCCCGCAGGATCTTTACTATCCTTAGAAAACCCCGCTATCTTAAGCGCAAGCGAATTGCAGAGCTTCATGTGATAATCTTTGCTCCACAACGCAACGGGAATATCGGGAAAGATTGCATCCAACAGCTTTTTGTTCAGTACTGAAGCATCATTTAACTTGTTTTGATCCCACAATCCCCCAAGAATCCAACTCAGCCCCTTAGGCATATTTTCTCGATAATCTTTTAGTGAATTGACAATTTCCTCAACAGATGAACACTCTGATAATAAAGGATATAGCCCCTGCTTGGCATATTCCACGAAGTGAGTGTGAGCATCTGTGAAAGAAGGAAGTAAGTTCTTGCCATCTATATTGATAAACAAGGCACCGGGGTTTGCATAGTGCTTGCAATCATCAAAACTGCCGACGTGGAATATGATTCCATCTCGCAACAAAAGCGCATCCGCAGAGGGATTCCCAAATACTTTTGCATTATATAAAATCGTGTCCATTCTCATTTCCTAAGCGCTGCATATCAGCATTCATAACAATAGATTAGTCATTCCTTCTTAATCCATTTTATCTCAGCAAACAAGAAGCATTTCTATAAGAGATTCACAAAATACAATCAATCGCCAAATATGCGCAATTCATCTTCCAAACTGAGCGAAGCATCCGTCTTTTCATCACGATATTTGATGATGATTGGACAATAAACCTGATGCGAAAGATCGCCTTTGAGTGCGCGTGATCCGGGCACCACCACCGCCCCTGCAGGTATGATATAGACCCCATCTTCATCTCTGGGAAGATAGGTCTTATTCACGCTATCATATACACTTGTAGCTTTCGTAAGTATTGTCCCGGCGGCGATAACAGCCTTTTCTCGGATCAAAATTCCTTCATATATGCCGGTATTACCACCGATGAAAGCATCGTCTTCAATCACAACAGGCCTTGTCCCGATAGGCTCCAAAACACCACCAATCATCGCACCGGCAGAGAGATGCACCCTTCTGCCAATCTGAGCACAAGAGCCCACTAAGGCATGCGAATCCACCATTGTCCCACTATCCACCCAAGCACCGATATTGATATAAGAAGGCGGCATGATCGTGACACCGGCAGCGATGTATGCGCCAGTCCTGACAGAGCTTCCACCCGGCACGATACGCACTTGATCTTCGATCCCAAAGCCTTTCTGCGGCATGGTATGCTTCTCAAAAAAGCAATTCTCACCCCAAGCAGGCATTGCAGAAAGCTCACCAATTCGAAAGCCGATGAGTATCCCCATTTTCACCCACTGATTCACCTTCCAAATCTCGCCCTCTTTTTCGCAAGCCCTGACCACGCCAGAATTCAAGGCATCAACAAAGCTTTCAAAAAGCGAGAAATCAGCGACATCATAGCTCTTTTTAGGATTCTGATAAAGCTGAATAATTCTATCTTTAAGTTCCATCACAATATCTCTCTTATGCTATTTTTAATCCTACTTAATCCCTCTTCCAGGACAACTCTCGGAGTGGCAAAATTAAGCCGCATAAAGCCGCTACCTTCTTTACCAAAGCTCGTTCCGGGATTGAGAGCAACTCGCGCCTTATCAATAAAAAACTTGCTCATCTCTTCATCAGTCATCTCCAGCGCCGAGCAATCCAGCCACGCCAGATAAGTCCCTTCACAGTCTCTGACCTTGATTTGAGGAAGTTCAGAAGCCATAAACTCCCCAAGATAGTCACGATTTCCCTTCAGATATGCAGTCAATTGATCCAACCACTCTCCACCCTCAGCAAATGCAGCAGTGAAGGCAGCAAGCCCGAAGCTATTGCCCATAAAGGTGTGCAAACCACGGTTGAGTTCATTTAACTGAGCCGCAATTTCGCTATCAAGAGTGTGCATAATCGCCGTCGCCATGCCGGCAAGATTGAAGCTTTTTGCCGGCGAGATACCGGTGATCACGCGCTGATATCCCAGCTTGCCAATGGGAAAATGCTGGCTGGGCGCATAGACGACATCTCCGTGGATTTCATCGCTAAAGATAATGACATTATATTTGGCACAAATATCGTTCATACGGCTTATCTCATCGAACGTAAACACCCGTCCCACAGGATTATGCGGATTGCATAGAATGAACATCTTAGCAAACTTTGCCTTAGCCTCAAAATCCTCCCAATCAATCTCATAATATCCGTCCTTACGCTTCAATTCATTGGTCAAAAGCTTTCGATTATGCCCCGTCACAGAGCTAAAGAAAGGCGGATATACCGGCGTTTGGATAAGGATATGATCTTCCTCAGTAGTCTGAGTGAGCACAACGATGGCAAGCGCTGTCATCAAGCTCGGAACCGCGATAATATGCCCCTTTGCGATATCAAAATCGTGCCTATTCTTTTGCCATGAGATTGCCGCTTGATAGAATTCATCTTGGATTAAATTATAGCCATAGATAGGATGCTGCATCCTGCGCGCAATCGCATCGGTGATCACGGGCGCAACGGCAAAATCCATGTCCGCTACCCAGAGCGGCACTATGTCGTCACGTCCATAGACAGTCTTCAAACCATCATGCTTAAAGCATCCACTATTTTTTCTCGATATTACTTTATTGAACACTCTGTAAAGCTCCTTGTTTTAATACTTCAACAACCTTTTTGATTTGTTCAGACGTCTTTGCGTTAGGTGACAATTCAACTATGTTCAAGAGTATTTCCGGCTTATGTGGAAAGCTCTGTTTTAGCGTGAAACTTTTATTATTTCCCTTATGATTCAGATAATGAACAACTATGCTAAAGCTCCGAGTTCCATCGAGGCGTATCTCCGTGATATGCTTATAATCCACAGACTTACTCATCCTTCCGATATAGCCAATCTCCAGCCCCGCTTCCTCGAAAGTGAGGGAATTGACATCCATAAGTTTGTTGACAATGGCTTGAATGGCAACAAATAACACAGCAATAGTCATAAGCTTTGCCAGCGTGGGAGTATCCGGCAAAAAGAAATAGCTCATAAAATAGAGACAATACGCAACTATCAACAAAGACAAAAACAGGGTTGACAAGCGCACAAACTGACGATAGCGATATTTCACGGGCAGCTTATCGGCGATCAATTCAATTTTTACTTGTTTCGACATTTATATTCCTCATACATTTCCAAAACGCTTTGCAACACTTCCTGCCCAACATTGGCGTTGCTGAGCTTGATCTTTCCTTCGAGATCGCCATGAAAGTCCGTTCCACCAGTCATATAGAGTCCGTTCTTACGCGCGATATCCTTAAACTTTTCAATCTCCAAAAAGCTATGATCAGGATGCCAGACCTCGATGCCGTCCAAGCCCATCTTAATAAAATCGTACACATAATCCTGATTTCTGAGTTTGCCCGGGTGCGCAACGACTGCAAAGCCGCCGGCATCTTGGATCATGCGGATCACATCTTGAGTTGGCACCTCTTCTTTGGCCACATAAGCGGGGCCATTATTTCCAATATAAAGATCAAATGCCATTGCTTTAAATGGCACATATCCTTTCTCTACCATAGCATGAGCTACATGCGGGCGCGCGATGAGATTCTCATCCCCGGCATGTTTTGCAACATCATCCCAGGTGATTTCAATATCGTATTCCCTTAGAAGTTCAATCATCTTCAAGGCACGATCTCTCCGATTTTCGAGATACATACTTGCCAAACGCACGAGCTCTTTGTCATGAATGTCACAGCCATAACCCAAAACGTGCACGTCATCATTCTTATAGAAAGAACTGATTTCTATGCCCGGCATTATCCTCAGCGGGATAGTGCTTTCGGGGATTGACTTATAAGCTTCAAAGGTGTCGTGATCCGTGATTGAGATCAGATCCAAGCCCAAGCTCATGCAGTTTTTTACCAGCTTTTCAGGACTCAATATTCCATCAGAAGCTTTGGTATGCAAGTGCATATTTATCAATTTAATTTTCCTGATTTTCCTTCTCTCACTATTTATTATTTTTCTCTATTGACTAAAATGTGGCATCCGTCTTAATAGTCAACAGAATTTTTTGGAGACGACAATGCAATATGATCCGATAAAAGATATCTTCAACAAAGCGATAGGCTTTTTCCCGCCTTTTCGCAAGCTTTTCTATGGAGCTTTAGACCTCTTTATTCTCAGGCAAAGGTATGTCAAAAGAGAGATTAGGAAATATCTCTCCGATGGTGATCTCTTTTATGATGCCGGTGCGGGATTTTGTCAATACAGCGATTTTGTTCTGAAAAACTATCCCAAAACAAAGGTTTTTGCCGTGGACCTCAAAGACGATTATCTGCGTAAATATTCCCATAGCGCCGACGACAGATTCTATTTTCAGCATGCAGATTTGCAAGAATTTATCCCCCAAAAGAAATATAATATGGCGATTGCAATTGATATTCTTGAACATATCATCGACGACCGCGCGGCACTCGAAAATATCCACGAAGCTCTTGCAGCAAATGGCATCTTGATCATCTCCAGTCCCAGCGATCTCGATGAGGCTGCACGCTTCACCGCCGAGCATGTCCGCCCCGGCTATGACAAGAATGAACTGCAAGAAAAGCTCAATGAAGCCGGCTTTGAGGTGATTGACATATATTACAGTTATGGCAAATTCGGTGCGCTAAGCTGGAAAATGCTCATCAAACACCCCTTGCTCATGCTTAAAAAGAACAAACTCTTTGCCCTGCTTCTTCCCTTTTACTATCTCATCGCCTATCCCATCGCCGAGATCATGATGCAATATGATCTCAGGCATCACAACAAGAGCGGCAACGGACTCATTGCAATTGCCCGCAAAGAAAGTATTTGACAATATTATAACAAATATAAGCTGACTAAATTGACAAGATTAGGAGGAGACTTGAAAACAAAAAGAGCCGCAAATAGAAGAAACAGGCGTGAGATGATTCTCGAAAAAGCAATGGAAGTCTTTGCCAAAAACGGGTCTCAAGGTAGCACGATCGCCGATATCGCCAAGGCCGCAGGAATCGCCCAAGGCACTGTTTATGTATATTTTGAGAGCAAGGAAGACCTGCTCAATGAATGTATGCAAGAGATAATCGGACCCGAGATCGAAGAGATCATCGCCCGCACTAAAGACATTGAAGACACCATGGAAAGGCTTTTTGAATTCTTCAACGAGCACATCAATCTCGTGGAGAGCAAGCCCTTTATTGCAAGGCTTCTAACCATGGAAAACCGTCAAAACGAGAATTTTTATAGTCAATGGCCAAATTTTAACCCCTTAAAACGCTATTTGGACTACGTTGAAGAATTAGCAAACGACGCCATCAAAGACGGAAGAATTCGCCCTTTGGATACTAAAACTTTTGCCTATATGATAGTAGGCGTGATGGACCTGGCTATGGCTCAGTGGCTCACCACCTCCCAAAGTCTGGATATGTCCCAAATGGCTGACAGCATCCGCGATATCATCCGCTATGGAACGCTCAAAAAAGACTAAACTCATTCTCTTAAGCTCACTGCTTCTCTTTTTCTGCCCGCTTTTTGCTTCAGAGTTAAATCCATTCTATGTGCGCTGGCAGAGTGCAAACCGGCTCTATTATGACCATGAGCAGAGTGGAAAAGAACTGAGCTGGGATGAGAAATATCGCGCAGAATTTGGCTATCAAAATCTCCAATATAAAGAGCTCAGCTCCAGCCTCAAACTCCAAACCGAGCAATTCTTTGACTCTAATATAATACGCTTGGACGAGCTGGATATCAGCTATCTCAAAGATGATTTCAGGATTTTTGCCGGAACGCGGCGACAGGGCTATGGCTCAAACTTCCTGATGGATAGCTATCCCACGCTCAAACATGGCTTTAAGAAGTTCAATTTCCAAGAAATGCGCATGAACGGACTTGGACTCGCCTATCAACATAACGAGGCATCATATTCGCTTGAAATCGGCGGAAACATCCACAATCAAGCTTTGCTGCTCATGAATTCGAGACAAGATATATTGGGCAGCAAAGTGCATTTCGGGCTGGATATTCGCTCTATGGACAGCCACTGGCGCACTCCCGTCGGCATCGGCTCGATCAAGATGCTTGGCGACTGGCCGGAAGACAGAGCAAGCTTCAAGAATGAATTTGCGCTTGCAATCGTTCCCGCATTTGGCGACACTCCCGCAAATCAGGAATATTATGCCCAAAGCGAGGCATCTTTTAGAATCACGCGCGGCAACTACGCACATATCGGAGCATCATATATTGCGCAGGAATATGCCCCCAAGATTTCCTCAAAACTATATGTCTCATATAGTTCACAATTCTCGAACTGGGTGATACATCCCCAATTTGAACACTCAATTTTTGATGGGGACAGACTCTTGCAAGCTCGCCTCAATCTCGATTTTCTCATAAATCCTGAATCCCACATTGGTTTCTACTATGAAATTAGCACGCTCAACGAAGGCTCAGCACGGCATACAATCGGCTTTGCTCTTGATTTGTGCCATATTTTCGGCAGTCCTTTTTTCGTCTTGCCGACTAAGCACTGAGCCCAAATCAAGCTCCCCCATCATCGTCTTCACCTTTGACGATCAGCATCAATCCATCTACGATGTCGCCCTACCCCTCATGCAAAAATATGGCTTTAGAGGCACGAACTTCGTCAATACCGCAAAGATGGGATATCCCTCTCTCATGGATTGGGACGAGGTGGTCGAGTTGGAACTTATCCACGGTTGGGAAACGGGCGGGCATACGCTTTATCATGATCAGCTCAATCTCTTAGACCTCGAAGTTGCGCAAGCAAATATCAGCCAAGATTTTGCAAATCTCGTTGAGCACGGCCTTGATCCACAGTCTTTTGCCTTGCCCAAGGGGCAATGCCCCTATCAGCTTTATGAACACGTTCAAAGCCTCTATAAGAATATGCGCGGCTCCTCGGATTTTGCGATGTATAAGCCTCTCAATCGCTATGGACTCGGCTATCTTGCCTTCCAAACTGGATGGAACGCAAAGCAAATCAAAGCGCGCATCCTTCGAGGCGTGATGAACGGTGAAGACCTCATCATCATCGGCTTTCATCGTTTTGACACTGTTTCCCCCACTGATCCCGATATTTGCACTTCTGATGTTTTTGAAGAAATCCTGCAATTTGTAAGCGAGAAAAACTACCGAGTTTTGCCCCTAAAAGAGGTTTTTTGAGTCATAAAGACAGAATTCATATCTAATCAGCTTATCAATCAACACTTTAACCCACCCCTCCCCCATGCCTTCCTTATTTGGTTCTGGTCATGATATGGTCATGATATGGTCATTGGCATGACCATATCATAAGCAAGCGATGAGCTGAACCCTATAGGTAAGCTATAGGAATGAAAGAATATAAACCCAATTAAAAGACATGATTCAATTTAATATTATGCACATAAAAAAAGAGGTAACATCACGCTACCTCTTTTTTTATCAATTGGTTACTATCTATTTCAAGAGCATGATTTTGATGCTTCTACTATGTTTTGGAGTCTTAACGCGAGCAAAATACATTCCGCTGGCAACGCTATGTCCATTCTTATCCTTTCCATCCCAAGTGAGGGTATGTGAACCTGCGCTGAGGAAGCCATTATGCAGGGTATGCACTTTTTGTCCTCTGAGGTTATAGATGTTCACCGTGCATTCTTGCGCCATCGGCAGGCTGAAAGCGAGATTCACATCGGGATTGAAGGGATTCGGATATGCGCTCAGCGAGATCACAGGTTTTTCCACGAGATCAGAATTGCTGACAAAGTGGTTATATACCGTGAAAACGCCGCTAAATAAGCCCGGTTCAGGCATATTGAGCGTGAAGGGAACTCCGTCGCGCAATGTCACTTGATTGCCCAAGAAATACATCTGCGCCGTCCAGTCGTCAGGAATATTGAACTTTTCAAATGAAAAGACTATTTCTCCGGCTTCTTTCACGAGCAATTTGAAGGGGAAATCCATCTGCATCTCTTCCCCCACTCCGAGGCTATTCTTGCGATATTCGCTATAGAGTATATTCTCAGTGAAAAGGTTGTCTCCGCTTCTATCAAAATAGATTCTCACGTTCGGGAAAAGCTCATGGTCCGGAGCTTTGGGCAGGTCATAGCGGAAATCATAACCATCTGTTGCCCATTTCGAGGCGCCGAAAGCAAAGCTATCGTCATTGGCAAAGACCTTGACTTCCCAATCGGGAGCGGGCGTGGCAATGGGCAGAGATTCATAGTAAGGATAAAACATCACGATGATCTCGTTTTCGATATTTGCCACGTTCTTGATGAAGAAAGATTCATAAGGGAGAATCTTATCGGCTTTAATAAGGACGCCGTCGCGATAGACATAAACAGCGGGAGAAACGAGCTCTTGCGCCACCATCTCACCGAATCTATAGCTAACGCCATTAATCGTGAAATAGATGTTTGAGAGCTCATATTCGCAAAGATGAGGGTTGCCCAAGAGGTTCCAGCCGGGTGCAAGATAAGCGGCTTCCATGGTCTTTTTGATGCCGCCAGCGACACTCAGCATGGTATCATCCATCACGTTCACTATGCTGCCTTCTGCAAAGGCAAGTTGATCGACTTCGATCCACTCTTCATCCCAGGCAAAGGATTGTGCTCCGATGCCGAAGATATTTGTGGTGTTCCACACTTCATCAACAAATGGATTGGAGATGCTTGCCCAACCCGGTTCTTTGACAAAGGTGGAAGTATGGGGAACGAAGGCAACGGTGTATTCAGACGCGAAGGTGTTGACCTGTCCATCGGTGGACACTGCTCGCATATATATCTTTGCTGCGGGCATATTGAGATCATTGGGAACTATGAAGTTGTGATTAGAGCCTGATGAAGTCAAGAAGCCGGTGATAAACAGCGAGTCGGTATCGTTTTTGGCATAAAGCTGCATGCTATCGATGAGGAATCGGCGGTTGATGCTCCAAGGGATGTAAAAGGAGTCGCCGCCTTGAACGATTTGGTTGTTCAAGTTCGTGAATTTGACTTCAGGTTGCAGATTTCCCCAATAGAGGGTCATGCTTCTCGCGCTGCTGCTGGATGCTGTGTATTCATAAGCTGAATTTGCCACATCATGCCAGTTGCCGGTTGAGTTATCATAAAGATAAATCTTTTCGCCTCTTAGAGCCGTGGGAACGCTGATGAAAAGAGGGGTATTGGTTTTATTGGTTCTTGTGCGCACCTCCCAAGATTTGAGTTCATTATCAACGTCATAGCCGCCCATGACCTCTCTTTGGAGACTGGTGCCGCTGTTGCCCCAATATTGCTCCCAAAAGGCAACATAAACATAGTTGCTGCCGGGATTACTTTTGTTTATATCCCAATAGGAGTCTTTGTCGTCTGTGGCATAAGGGTTTTGACCAAATTCTGCAGAGTCGTTAAGATTATGAGCGGGACAGCTTATTTCCAAAGAATGGATGATGGCGGGGACGGCGCCCTGAGGTTCATAGTGGAAAAATTCTGTGCCGTCGGCAGAATACATAACGAGCATATAGGTATATTCGGTGCCGTTTTCAAGATCAACATCCCAATATTCATAGGAATATTGGCCGTTTGACATGCCGAGGTCGCTCTCATAGTTATCGATCAAAACATAGTCGCCATCGCCGGTTTTTCTCATCAAGCCAAAGCCGGAGAATCCGGTGAGGTTTTGCACTCCCCAAAAGACTCTGACGGAATTGGTGAGTCCGTGAGCAGTGAAAGACTGGATGTTCACAGGAACGGGCATACTGATAACTTCGTTTGAAAGCGCGGAATAGTTATTGTTTTTATCGCGCGCGCGGATTCTAAAATAGTAAGAAGTGTCGCGTGCGAGACCCGTCACTTTGAGCGTGGTGCATGCCTGCGCTGCCAAAACAGCATAAACATCTCTATCGACGATAACATAGTCGTCTTCATCACTGTTTTCATCGAAAGACTCCGTGGAATAGAGTATCTCATAGCTATCAAAGTCATAGGAATCGCTTTCGTCCCACTTGAGGGTGACAGAATACATGGAGGTGTTTCTAACGATGAGGTTTTCCGGCACGGGGGGCACCAAACCATCATCCATCTCAAACATATCATCCAAAACTGCACTAAGATCGTCTATCCACCTCTTATAATATTGGCGGGGACGTTCATAGCGATTTGGCATGTCCCATTTGCCAATGTTTTCATCCCAGCCGTGGAACCATTTATAGTTGAGTTCGTCTTGAGTATAGCAATTGGGCAGTTCATCCATCTCGATGTGGAAAAAAGGAGAGATGTTGTCATAGTCGTTCCAGCCATCGAGAGTATAGATCGTTTGCACGCTTTGTTGATAGCCGGGCAGGTCTATATAATCATTAACTGGATAGGAGACATCTCCGTCTGAGAAAATAAAGTCGTAGATATTATAATAAACGGAATAGTAGTCGTTTAAAAAGACATCTGCATGGGTGCCAATCGTGTTTGCGGGGATCATCAAGTGGTCACCTTGGTTGATCATATCTCTTTTATTGCTACTAAGGTCTCGGATGGGAAGGGTGGGGCAGGTTTTGCCATTTCCTGCTGAGATCTGTGTAGCAGCAAAGCCGATGTGCAAATCATAGTCATAGGCATGAACCTGCAAAGAGAACTCTCTGGTCTGGAAGTCTTCGCGAATCTTATCGGCAAATCTCTTGTAGGCAGTGTTAAAAGGATGGTTGGCGTTGCGGGTGGGGTCGGATATTGATTTTGCGTTTGTATAGGGCGGGACATTGCTCCATTTCACTTCTCTGCCTGCTCCGGATACCATGAAAAAGGAGGCGTCGGTAGCAAGAAAAGCATCGTAACCGATAATGGGTGTGATATAGTCGTCATTGGGGTGTGGAGCGGAAACGATAATAGGCTTTGTGCTATCGGGGTTATACACATAAAGCCCCCATCCCCAATCAAAGGCGCCGATCTCGTCGTCATAAGGATCATCCGGAGTGCCGTTATCATCATAATAGTCCATGTCAACAAGCTCACGCAGAATTCTGAGTGAACCGCCGGTGTCGGTATTGCGGAAAAGAACGACCTCATAAGGGAACCCTGCGGCGTCGATTGTTGATTGAGCTAAATCAAGTTCACCTTCGAGAAAGTAGTCTATCACCGTTCCCCAAGTATTTAGTTGTGCAGAAGTGGGATTTTTGAAATCGCCGAAGCCGGCAGTCTGTCGATCATGGGGTGCATATCCATTATAACCGGGGCGGGCAATGCCTTCAGCTATGTGCGACACCCAATTTGAATAAGCTAAATTTGCTTCATTACCGATGAGGAACTTCTCGAAAGAACCTCTTTCAATAGTGTAGGAAAACAGGTTGAGCATCATCACTGTCATGCTCAGTATCAGGACTATTTTTCTCATGGTTTCTCCTATTTGTGAATCTAAAATTATAATATTCTTCTTTCATATTACAATTAAGACTCGCTGTCTGATTTCGTCAAGCACAAAATTGATTTATGGTCTTCTTTTGAAATGATTCTTGGAAAATCGTCTAAATATGGCTTAATGTTTTAAGCACAAAACTATTTCATTTGACAAAAAATGCTTAGTTGAGTTTAATCGCACTATCATATATTTATGGAGAGATTTTGAATAAGTTAATCACAAAAAGTAGTTTAATGCTCATTGTTATCCTGTTTGGAATAAGCCACTTAAATGCTTCCATTGCATCTCAAACAGTACAGTGGCTTCAAGAACACGGGATGGGAGCGCGCCTGATTATCTTGATCATCTCAATGTTGCCGATCATCGAATTGAGAGGCTCTATCCCCGTTGCTATTCTTCTGTTTAAAATGAGTTGGCAAGAAGCTTTTATCTTGTCTGTTATAGGAAATATGCTCCCTATTCCTTTTATTTTATTATTCGTTGATTTCGTCTTTGGGCTGCTCGGCAAGTTTAAGCATGGGAAAAAAGTGGTTGATTTCTTTACCAATAAAGCTTTACGCAAGACAAAAGATATCGAAAAATATGAACTCGCCGGTCTCAGCATATTCGTGGGAATCCCGCTTCCCGGAACAGGTGGCTGGACGGGTGCTTTGGCGGCTAAACTCTTGAACTTCAGCTTTTGGAAAGCAATGATCAGCATCACAATCGGCGTTTTGATTGCCGGTGTGATCGTGACAATATTGAGTCTCATGGGGCTCATGACTTTAGCGTGATGAAAAAAGTAAAAATCTTTTGGTTAGCTGGTGAAAGCAGCGGCGATCTGCACTGCGAATTGATTATGAAAGCGCTCAATCAAGATGGGTTGCGCTTTGAACATTATGGTATTGGCGGGCCAAAGATGCAGGCACAGGGACTCAAACCCCTCTTCCCCTTCGAGAGATTTGCGATTATGGGCTTTGTGGAAGTTTTAGCGCATATTCCTTTTATCCTTAAAGTTGAGCGCAGGATAGCTCGCTTTTTCAAAGAGGAAGAGCCGGATCTTGTCATCTTGGCAGACTATCCGGGCTTGAACCTAAGAATCGCTCATCTGGCGGATGAACACCGCATCCCTGTCTTATATTATATATGTCCTCAATTTTGGGCATGGAAGCACGAACGCGTCTTCAAGCTGAAAGCAAGTACAAAACATGTTGCTTGCATACTCCCTTTCGAGGAAGAAATGCTGAGTATCCATAGTGTCACGAGCAGCTTTGTGGGGCATCCTATAGTCGAAGAGATCAGCTTCTTGGGAGAAAGGACACATTTTGCCAGCTTCTTTGGGCTCGATCCGAATAAGAAATGGCTGGGATTTTTGCCGGGAAGTCGCAACAAAGAAATTCAAAGAATGCTGCCGATCTTTCTTGATGCTGCAAAGCATTGGGATAAGGATGAATATGAGATATTGATCTCAAAGAGTCACAGCATCAAGCATTTCAACTTTATGAAACTCATTGAAAAGGCAAAGCTCCCGCATCTGCATATCATTGATGGATATACCTATGACATGATGAGAGGCTGTGAGGTCCTGGTTTGCACTTCGGGAACTGTGACTCTTGAGGCGGCTTATGTAGGCACGCCTGCAGTTATCTGCTATAAAGCAAATCCCATATCATATTTGATTGGAAAACACTTCATCCGCGTTTCACAGATCGGCTTGCCGAATATTATCCTCAACGATGCTGTTTTGCCGGAACTCATCCAAAGAGATGTCTCGGGCAAAAACATCAACAAAGAGATCAGTAAGCTTTTGCCGGGCGCGGTGAACCGTGAAAATGTGCTTGAAAAGCTGCGCAATATACGTGCTGTGCTCAGTTCAAGACGTCCAAGCGTAGAAATACCCAAGATCGTCGATCATTTGCTTGAGACCTATGCAAGATAAGTGGTGGTTTTCTTCCTATTCCTGTTTAGCTGCAGCTTTGCTCAAGTTGCTCAAAAAGACCCTGCGAGTTGAGGCTTTCAATCAACCTCAGACCGAACCGGTTGTATATGCTTTCTGGCATAGAAATCTCATGTATTCTGCCCTATTGCGTGCAGGGGATAAAATAGCTGTGATGGCGTCTGTGTCAAAGGACGGTGAACTTATAAGCGGGCCTCTTGAGAAATTGGGCTATCGTGTTGTGCGCGGTTCGAGTAGCAAAAGAGGCTCGGAAGCATTAAAAGAACTCGTGGACTTGGCTGACAGCTATTCACTGGGGATCACTCCGGATGGTCCGCGCGGACCTCTCGGGAAGGTTCATAAAGGTGTATTTGCCCTTGCGCTCTTAACAGGATTACCCTTAATTGCTGTGCATATTGATGCTCAGTCTGAGTGGGTTTTCAACTCTTGGGATAGGTTTCGCTTTCCCAAGCCTTTCACGAAAGTAAGAGCATTTTATTCTGACCCGATTTATGTGAAAACAAGGGAAGATATCCCCTTGGCAATAGAGCAATACCGGTCATTCCTTGAACAGAAAGAAAAAGAGAATCTATGGCCATAGATTGTTTTATATTTTTGGGCAAAAAAAGAGCTGCATTAACGCAGCTCTTTTTTTATATTTGGAGGTCTAAAAACCTTTGGTTTGATTAATTAAGGTGTTGACTGTTGTAAGTCTGTTGCTGATATCAGCATGTGTCTCGGAATCTGCAGCAATTGAGTCAGCCCTATAGAGATGCTCGGCAGCTTTTCTGAAATGGCTGTTTGCTGAGATTCTGGCAGTATCACGCTCTTTTGAAAGAGTGGTTGCCTGACGACCAACAGCATCGGCTGCACGTTTTTCGAGGTCAACAAAACGGTTGTATTCGCTGGTTCCTCTCACTTGGCTGATCGTTGCAAGAATGATGTATGCCTGGTAGATTGTCGGATCATAGCTGATAGCTTTGTTGGCATTTAGCTCGGCTTTGTCATTAACTTCTTGCAGGATATAGATGCTGGCAAGGTTGAGATAAGCCATAGGATTATCCGGTGAAACCTTGATGAGGTTGTCCATCGTGTTGATAGCTTTGCTGAGATATTCGTTTCTTAGGGCTGTTTCAGAAGTCTCGCTTGCTTGGTTCCGATAGAGTCCCACCAAGTTCAGATATGCCTGAGTGTTATTGGGATTGCTTTTGATGAGGTCTTCATAACGTGTGATGGCTTGATCCATGCGACCGCTGCGCTGATATGCCGAAGCCAAACGACGTGAGATAATGTCATTTTCAGGAAAAGCATCATAAGCTGTTTCCAGATATTCAATAGCGTCACCAAAGCGCTCTAATTCATAGAGCATCAAGCCCTTTCTGGTGACCACTCTGATATCTTCAGGAGCAATTCTTAGTGAGGCGTCAAAGGATGCTTCGGCTTTGTTATAGTTCCTCTGCTCGGCATAGAGGTTTCCGATCACGAACCACAATTCGGCATCTTCATTGTTTGCTGCAATCATCTCCATCACGGCAAGACGTTTGTCGATCTGATTGGTTGCCTCATAGAGTTCGTTGAGCATAATCAAAGATTGTCCATGCTTGGGGTTGATTTCCAGAGTCTTTCTAAAGTTTGTTTCTGCAAGTTCATGTGCACCGGTCTTAAAATGGGTAGCACCTAAATAGTAATAGGCATCAGCTTTTTCGGAGTCAAGACCAATGGCAACTTTGAGCTGGCGCTCTGCTTCGGCATAGTTGCCGGCAGCATAGAAGTTAGTGGCAACGTTGAATATCTTGTCAACTTCTTGAGAAATAAATGTATCAAGCTCAGTAATCAGGCTCTTTCTAAGGGTTTCCCATCTTTTTTCTTTATTGTTGTCAACATTGAAGTTGATTTGACGCAATTCCTGGGTGCGTGCGCTGTAAAGACGCAATGCGATGGTAAAAAGGTCAGCTCGTAGAGAAGAGATGTTGCCGAGAATGAGAACGTTTGCATCGGTTGCATCAGCGATTTCTTTCATCTCGTCTAATTCGAGATCGTCAACATCAAGGAAACCGGTTTCGCGGTATTCTCTTGCGACTTCATCATGGTTTAATAATTCATATTGGGGATAGTCTGAAAACACATAATCAAAATCTCTTACAAAAAGGATTTTACGCATGTTCTTGCATCTACCGTCCATAGTTTTGAGAGGAAGAATCGCAACAGTGGTCTTGAGACCGGTATATTCTTCCCGTTCTACATTTGCTTGAGGCACACCTTTATTCGCCGTGCATGCTGTTAAAAGCAACACAGAGATCATGGCGACGAGCAACAATCTTTTCATTAGATCCTCCAGGGTCTATATAATATTTTTCATTATACACAAACTTTTTGTTTTAAACAATCTGTCAAGAAAAAGCTTTGATTTCAAGAATTGAGCCACTGTGAATATTGATGGTTTCTCCACTTTCTTTGCGCACAATAAGAGCACCATTTAGATCAATCCCAAGTATCTCAGCATCGTAAATGTCTCCATATTGGTCAATTCGGGCTATATGGTTTTTGCCGAATAGGTTTTCATTGCAATATGTGATATAGCTGATTGGATGAGAGAGTAATCTGTCATATCTATCAACTGCTGCGACAATATTCCTGCAAAGCTTTTCGTTGGAAACGTCAAAACCTAATATGTTTTTTATGTTAATTGCTCCAAATTTACCCAGTTTTTCATCAATGTTGTTATTGGTGTTTAAACCGATTCCAACAACGTAGTGCCCTGCCCTACTTTTGCAGAGGATACCACACACTTTTTTGCCGTCATAGATGATATCATTTGGCCATTTGATGGTTAATTTCTCTTCCAATGGTGCAAATAGAGTGATGAGTTCGCGATGAACACAATAGCCAATATAAAGTGCAAATGATGGATTTAGAACGTTGGTTTTCACATCAAAGGTGAACCACAGCCCATCCTTTGGGGAGAGCCAAATGTTCTCATCCCTGCCTTTGCCGTCTTTTTGAGTTCCGGCTCTCACACACAACAGGCCTGTATGGTCTTCTTTTAAGCGAATATAAGCCTGCATCGTGCTGTCGAGTTTGTCGTAATAAAAAAACTTTCTTTGTTTCATTTTTCTATAAACATTGCATCGCCATAGCTGAAAAATCTGTAGCCTTTATTTATTGCGACGCTATATGCCTCCTTAATATATTCATAGCCACCAAATGCCGAAATCATCATCAGTAGTGTTGATTGCGGCAGATGAAAGTTAGTGATCATTGCATCCACGACTTTAAAGTTATAGCCGGGATAGATAAAAATATCTGTTTGGGCAAGTCCAGACCTGAGACCTGCATCGGTGTAAAAGGCTTCAAGACTCCTCACGGATGTACTGCCGACAGCAACTATCCTTCTGCCCTCTTGTTTTGCTGCATTAATATGCTCAGCGGTTTTGGGTGTGATCTCGACCAATTCACTGTGCATAATGTGATCTTTGATATTGTCAGTTTTGACAGGGCGAAAAGTGCCAAGACCTACGTGTAAGGTCAGCTCTTCAATCTCAATGTCTTTTGCCTTTATTTCTTCTAAGAGTTCTTTTGTAAAGTGAAGCCCTGCTGTGGGTGCGGCAACTGAACCGTTGTGTTTTGCATATACGGTCTGATAACGACTTTTATCATCGCTTTCATCGGGTCGGTTTATATAGGGCGGGAGCGGCACATGTCCCACTGCATCCAAGACCTGCCAAAAGTCGTCATCCGATTCCATGCGAATCTTCCAGGTGCCATCTTCTCTTGCCGGAGATATCCAGCCTTTAAGATTGTCCGAGAAATAGAGCCATTGTTCTTCTTTGATCCTCTTTGCCGGATACAAAAGGCAGTGCCAATGGTTGGGCTCTTCAGCGGGGTTCAGCAAAAATACCTCTATCTTGGTGTCATTTGCCTTCTTGCCAAAAAGTCTGGCGGGGATGACTCTACTGTTGTTTAGGACGAGCAGGTCGCCTTCGCACAGGATGTCCTTTATCTCGGTAAAGGATCTGTGCAAGACCTCTTTACTCGTGCAGTTTAAGTGCATCAAACGAGATAGCTCACGCCTCTGAGCGGGATATTGGGCAATCATCTCCGCAGGCAATGGATAGTCGTATGCTTTGGTTTCCAGCAGGTTTATACTCATTTCAGCTTCAAAGGAACTTGTTGTGCGCTCACAAGAGACGCTGTGAAAGAGCCAAAGCTAATCTTGCTTTCGAGCTTCACGGGGATCTTATAATCGTCATTAGTAAGCCAAATATAGATGTTGCCGGTTTGCTTAAAGATCGCTTCGCCGGCGAGTTTGGGCTCTATCACCAAGCACTCTACGTCGCCGAAGATGGTCGCGACCTTTTCTTTGCGATGAACCACTACTTTGGTGGGCATATTTCTTCCATCAGCAGTAATGTTTACAAATATGTCTTCCCCAATTTTGAGATCCTGGTTTCTTACATAATAGAAAGCACTGAGAATGTCTTGGGAATCACGCGGCATGTCCATTTCAAGATTGTTGAACATATTATCCTTATATGCCCAGCGTTGATAGGTTGTCTTGCCACGAGAATGGTCATAAATGTGAACTCGGTGCTGGCGATAATTTCCTTCCTGCAGATTTTTGGCAAACTTATATGGAAGCAAGTTTGATTTGCCCCACCATGATTCCACTCTGTCGCGAACTTTGAATATCTTATCAAAGAACTTATGAGTCTTGGCATTGGTGGAAAGATGCCACACGGGCACGCCCTGATATACGGAAGTCCGGGCTTCAAGCGTGGCTTCTGCGGCGTTAATTATCCCATATTTAACATTAAAAGTTAGCTTTTCACCGTCCATGAATACTTGTGCTCCAAGACTTAGCGCAACCAGCATCAAACAAAACACTAAACATTTCTTCATGACTTCCCTCCTGTCAAAAATATTTCCTCACCGCACATGTTTCTAATATCGCGGCTTATCAAGAGATCTGTAGTAACTTTGATTTCTTGCATCGTCACCAGCTCTCCTGATGCGCATTTTGTGCGATGATTTTCAAAGTATTTCTTTCTGAAGATCAGATACTCCCCTTCATAATCTTCTTCGAGATTGGTAAGCACAGGTCCTGGTGAGATGCAATTGATTAAAACATTATATTTGGCATTCTCGAGTGATGATGTCTTGGCGAGATTGGCAATGGCTGCTTTTGAGGCGGCGTAAGCTGAACCATTGATCAATCCCTCCTTGCCAACTTCGGAGCCAAATAGCACAATCCTGCCAAAGCCGCGCTCTGTCATCCTTGGTAAGACTGCTCTTAGCACATTGTAGGTGGGATAAAAGTTACCGTTAAAAACACGGGTAAACATGGCTTCATCGGTCTGACTAAGCGGCATGGCATCTTCGCTTCTGATGGCTGCACAATGGATCACGGCATCAATATCACCCTCTATTTGATTGAAGACGCTCTTCGTGGCATCCAAATCAGAAAGATCAACGCGGAATGCCTCGGCCATAAGTCCCTGTATCCTGTGGGTATTGTTATGATAGAGCAATACAAGCTCCTTACCCTCTTTGAGATACTGTTTTGCCAAATAGCTGCCTATCTGGGAGTTTGCAGCGGTGATAACTATCTTGCTCACAGTTTCTTTATCCTATCTATGATCAAGTTCGCTAAGTCGAACTTATTGCCGCTGTGCTCGACTATCTCATCATCTTTTGAGATGAGAATGATGCTGTTGTCATCTTTACCGGCGTTCTCTAAGGAGTTTGCGATGATCAGGTCTAAATTCTTTCTTTTCAGCTTTACTTTTGCATTGTCTATCAAGTTCTGAGTCTCCGCAGCAAAGCCGATGAGCAACTGATCTTTCTTCTTTTGACCAAGCTCTGCCAAGATGTCCTTAGTGGGCACAAGCTGAAGCGTCATAGCCCCGCCTTTCTTGATCTTTTCTTTGTGGGATTGTGATGGTTTGTAGTCCGAAACAGCAGCGCATTTGATGATCCAATCCATATCCCCAGAAATAGCCATGGTCGCTTCATACATCTCTTGCACAGATCTTGCCTCAATAACCTTTTTAAGATAGTATGGCGGCAGTTCTGACATATTGCCATGGACGAGATAGACTTCCGCACCACGCAAATGTAATGCACGCGCAAGAGCCAAGCCCATCTTACCGGAAGACTTATTAGAGATCATCCGCATTGGGTCAATATCTTCAACAGTTGCCCCCGCTGTGACCAAGACCTTCTTGCCCACGAGGTCTATCCCCCTTTCAAGATAGTGCCTGATCGCATAGACAATCTCGTCATTGGGTGGATATTTCCCTTTGCCTTCATAACCACAAGCAAGCATGCCATGTTCCGGCTCGAGCACAAAGTGGCCGCGTTCTTCAAGAGTATTGAGGTTGGCAAGTGTTGCCGGATTGTGATACATCTTGATATTCATCGCCGGAATCCAAAGGATGCTCTTATCAAAAGCCAAGATGGTTGAACTCAGGAGGTTATCAGCAATGCCGCTTGCCGTCTTAGCAATGGTATTTGCAGTAGCAGGCGCCACGACGATGATATCAGCCCAATCCGAAAGAGTTATATGCGGTATTGGCTCCGCATCCTCCCAAAGAGAATGATGGCAGTTATTGTGAGTGATAGCCTCAAAATTGAGTGGACTCACAAAGCGCATCGCATCTTGCGTGAGAATTGTTTTCACGCTATAGCCTTGCTTGATCAGCTTACTGGCAAGATCAATGGCCTTATATGCAGCTATTCCGCCAGTGACACCCAGAAGGACTTTTTTCATCTTAGAACTCATACGACAATCTGACAAGAGGTGTACCGCGCAAAAGCGTCACATCTAAATCGGTTCTTCTTGCCTTGTTTCCGCTGATGAGCGCATCAAGACCGCTTATGATATGATTTAGCATTACTACTCCTATCGTCATGTTTCCAATAGACCTAAAGTCCAATGATTTATTTCTCAGCGAATTGTAGTGAGATTTATCCTCTGCGGAATCCCACTTCCAATAGTTCTCTTCACCGTAGGCGTGTTGATCGATATACGCCTGTTGGGCGACGGGATCGTTGGGATACATCGCAATGGCTTGACTTCTGATTGCGGAGTTATATCCCATGGCTTCAAACCCGCTTCCCATATATTTACCCAAGTTTCTAAGGAATCCTTCATCATAATTTCCGGGGAGTATGTTAGCATGTTTGATTGCATACAGATAAGCCTCCTCAGTTTTCAGGCTGGATTCGCTTTTCATATAATATATAGTTCCCAAAAGTGCCGCTTCTGAGACGAGCATCGCATAGCCTTTTGTTTTCCCTTGAGCGATCTGTGAACTGCCCGGCACGACAAGAGACAACAGAAAGTCCTTTTTCTGAGCAGGCAGAGATGACAGACAAATAAGCAGAGCCAGCAAGACAACTATTCTTTTCACTAATCTAAAACCTCATTTCATATACGAGCGCAAGACCGTCGTTGCCCGAAGGCTTAGCTCTAACATTCAAGTTTCTGCTCAGCAGTGCTGTTTCGATGACACTGATACCACGATTTAGCAGCATGATACCAAGTGCAAGATTGTTATTTACTTTACTATATTGATGCTTCCTACGTATTTTGCGATATTCTTTCCAATGCTCTTCACTTTGCCACTCCCAGCTTTCATCATCGCTAAAAGTATAGGCTTCAAGATACTCTTCAAAAGCCTGCGGATCATATTGATAGATGAGGAAGTAGTTTCTTGCACTCATCTCTTGGAGGTCGTTATATACCTGACTGCTCATGTAGTTCTGAAGGTTTTGATAATGAGTATCGGGCAAGGACAAAGGCACGCCTGCATAGAGATTTGCATACTTTTTATATTGATCTCTTTGAAGCGATATATCCCTATTTGTCTTGAAGTAAGAATAGCTGGCAACGATCTCGGAAGTAAGCATGATAGCACCCCTTCCGGGATTTCCAGTAATTATCTCTCCAGAGCCGGGCAGGATTGCGCTGAGCCCAATCGCCAACATCCTGCTCTGCGCCCAAGCACCTTGCATGAGGATGAAGAGTAGGACGAAGATCAGCAATGTCTGTTTAAATAGTTTCATCTAAAACTTCCACGACAAATTAAAACTTGGTGTGATGTTTTCATTATGCAGCATGGCATAATAATTGAAGCGTAGCCCACTATCCGAGATGGAATAGCGATTCCTCTTTGCTGTCACCCTTATTGCATCGAGACCGGAGGCAATGTGATTGAAAGCCAAGCCAAAGCGCATCATTTCTGAATATGAATAGTCTTTTTTAGAGCGCGTTCTCATATCGATATAGGTTTTGCGCATGGGACTATTTTCATGAGAATCAAAGAGTATGGGATTGATAACGCTGATATTAGAACCATAAGGATAGGTCCCGCGCCAAGTCCAAGTAGGATCGTCAGCCTGCGGTGTAGGCGACCAGAGCGGTTCGACAAGGTTTCCATTTTCATCTGCCGCAAAGGTATAATACCAATCAGCCCAACCAAATACATAGTGCGGATATTTCCCGATATCCTCATAGAAGTGTTGTCCATTGAAATTATCTAATCTAAAATAGGTATCATTATAAATATCGGCTGAGTTCACATTTTTGAGAAAGTCCTCAACTTGGTGCTGTCTATCTCGGTCATATCGAACGGTTGATATTTGAAAACCCTGTCCATTATCATAGATAATCTCTTCTTGATTTGCATATTTCTCATAGGCTTTGGTGCGCTTATCCCCTTCCTTCTGAAAGTATATCATTCCGGCTATGAACCCCACTTCAAGCACGGGAAATATATAGGTTGTTATGGCTTTACGATTTGCATAAAACTGACCTGAACCGGGCACCAAGGTAGATAAAACCATCGCCAATCTCGCATCTTTTTTGGCATAGTTGATGGTGATGAAGTCTTGTTCGAGGATTTCCTCCTCTTCTTCTTCATAAAATATCTCTTCTGCACTTTGGGCAAAAATGGCACCAAAGGCAAATAGAAGGATCAGGCACAACAGCAGGGACTTCGTCCTCGTCATTTTCATATTATTTCTCCACGGCAAACTTATAATGCTTAACGGACTTACCACTCTTTACTTGAAGCAAATACACGCCTGATGATAAAGAATGAGAATCCATTTCCACTTCATAATTAGAGTCAAACTCTCTTCTATCCGAATAAACAAGTTTGCCTGATATGTCAAATACTTTTATCTCTGAATCCCGTTTTGCATTTAGCACCTTTATCCTAAAATGGTTTGTTTTCACGGGATTGGGATAGACAAAACAATTTAGCGGGTCGTCTGTAGGCGGATTTTCCGGACTTGCAATATACCGAATCGCATTACCTTTCCCACGCAATTTCCCAGCAAAAAGGATGGGATCACTCTCGCAATTTAGCTGATGAATATATGCACCGCAGCCTCTGGGGTCGGACAGGCTATAATGCCAATAGAGCCTGCTATTTAGTGAATCATAGTGAACATAGTCATTGCTTGCAATGCCGTCCACAAGGTTCAAACTATATTGCTTTGATATTTTGCCTTGAGCCAAGATCGCCAAATATCCTGAATCCTTGAGCTTGAGATAAAGCACATTATCTCCGGCAATTTTAATTGCTTTCGGATAGCTTAAACCCTCGGCGCGATAGTGTCCCAAATGAAGCGGATACCCGCCGTTGATAAAACCATTTGCTTTCATGAGATAGGCTTTATCATCGAGCCCGAAAAAGATCTGAAGCTCTTCATTTTTATCTTGATAAACTGCCAGCTGTGTTGGCATAAGCCTGCTATGATTGGTAAATATCTTATTCAGCGTAACACCGTCGTAGTTATAGATATCTCCATTGTCAGACACCAAGAAAGCAATGTATTCTTCATCGCCATGAGCAAGCACCGGGCTATAGGATGTAAACACACCAGGCAGGGCAACGCTTTTAACGAGTTCAAAATTAAGCGCATTATAGAGCAAAAGCTCACTCTCTTTTTGGATTAAGAGATACTCAGCAAAAGCGACGATATCAACAATCCCTTCTAAAGCAAGGAGTTCATCACTTCTCGAGCCGTCAAAAGAGCGAAGACCTGTTGAATCAAAGAGATAAAGCTTTCCTGCATGCAGGATCGGCTCACCAAGCTTCTCAGCAAAGCTCCAAGACATTACCTGAGGGTCTAATGCAGAATAATCAATCTGAAACAGGATATTATCTCTCACCCCATAATGACACTCTCTGCTGCTCTGATTTAAAGCTGCATTTATCAACGGATAGTCAAATTCAAGCGCAAGATCTCCTATATCATAGCCGCCCATGAGATCCATCCAATCCTCATCAAAGATGCTGACCAAATGCAAACCATCTTCACCATAAAAAGACAATGAAGCTCGAGATATATTGCTCTCTATCACAGGCGCTGTATTCGGAACATTTGGCAAGCGCACAAACTGCATGCCATCGAAAGCCTCGCCCTTGATTTTGAAAGTCATGACCTTATCCGGATCACTAATCTCCTCAAGACCCAAAACACCGCCAATGCCGTCATGTCCGATCAAAGCCGGCTTTGTGAAAGCATTAAGGATTGGCGTCCAGCCTTCATTTGACCATCTTAGAAAAACCCCGTTATCATCGAACTGAGGTTTTCTTCCATGGAAATATTCGTACTGAGTTCCCGTCCAATACATTGAATATGGGTTGCCCAAATCTCTGTATCCATCGGCTTCCAAGACCATCACTCCAAGGCGATCAAAGTTCGTATTCACAGTGTTATTCTGAAAGTTTGACCACAGCTCGCCGTCCTCCAAATACTGCCCTTCATGATAGAGAATATCTTCATTCACATACCAAACCATCATGCCTCCGCCCTCATAGCCATCCCTTTTCTCAAAAGACGGCAGGGTGAAATCATATTCATAGGTAGGCAGATCGTGATCATCGCCGGTGACCGTAGGATAAAGCGCAACCCTTTGATCGAGTGCACCTTTGAGGCTCACTCCCCCATCCCTATCGGGATCGATATTACGGTTTTCAAAAAGGAAATAGTCGTTTGCGCCTAAAGGATATTTGATGATGGTAGGAGCTTTATTAACACCTTGCTTAAAGCTGGATGCAACAAGCTCAATCTCAAGACCCGGATCATATTCGCTGATGTCTCTCATCAAACCCTGTGCCCGAAATTCGTCCTCAAATATCAGCGCTCTACTAAAAGCTCCGGGCAAAGACGGCAATACCCCACTGATTTGAACAAAATCGCCATTATCGATCTCAAGATGCAGCGCCGCACTTCCCCCACTATCCATGATGTCAAAAACGCCCACCATAGGTCTGCTGTTATAGGTGTTGTAAAGATCAACTAAACCTAAAGAATGTCCGAACTCATGGAACATAACGCCATTGAGCGCGCCATAGCCTGAATGGATTGTGAGACCACCATATTCTTCTGTCTCAAAGTCTTGTGAGATGGTCTCCGGAACGTTGCAAGCATGATATATATAGTGCGCACCATTGTTTACTGCCACTTTCTTATCTTCGGAAACCCTGATGAAAAACGAGGGCAAATCGGATGGTGTGTTTGAAAAGACATCATGTTGCCAATCTGAGCCCGCATGGATGATCATATAATGTGCATACTGGCTGAAATCAATCTGTGGATCATCTTTATCTGCCGTTTGAAAAGAATCCCTAAAATACTCTTCCATCAGCGAGATAAACTGAGCAGAGGAGACATTCGGCGGATGATAGTAGCCCATTTTATGCGGGAGTGTGTAGGCGGTTTTATCCTTTGGCCACACATCATAATCAAGATTATAGTTGCCCGCAGAAACGGCAAGATAGTAATATCTCATTGCTTCAAGATTGTATTCAAAATATTCCCTATCATGAGGAGCAGCGGCAATCGAGATGAGATAATCGGGATCGGGAGTCAGTTGGAAGCGCCCGTTACCCGTTGTATTGGGATCATCCTCAATCTCTTCTTGAAAATCCACCAATATCACTAAAAGCTTCTCGTTATTTGCCCTTGATTTGATTTGAGAAAGCTCATGCGATGATTGTCTGAGCAGGCCCGCATAAGGATGCTGTTTGATTTGTCTTTGATTGTGTGCAGGAACCATTTTGATCTTATGAGCAAAAAGCCCGCTAAGCAGCAGGCAAAACAGGGCAAGCAAGATGGTTCTTTTGTGCTTTGTTACGCTGAAAATCATTAAGTCATTATCCTAAAGATGCCACAGAAGCCAAATATTTAGCTTCTGTGGCAACTGTTAAAGGTAAATTAATATTCTAAGCCTAATGAGAATATCTTGTTAAAATCGACTACTTCGCCGCCGGGAACCATAGCAAAATCTGCATTGAGTTTATAGCGATCGCTAAATGCATAATGCAGACCTACACCAAAGCTGGGTCCTTCGATCTTTCCGGCTTTATCCATGAAATATCCGCCACGCAGGGAAATGAGATCCAAATATTCATATTCTGCGCCAAAACCGTAGATGGTTTCATCAAAATCCTGCCAACCCGTGATAAAGCGCTTATAGAGCGGATCATCATTGGCGAGCATTTTGGACATCTCGGCAGAAAGAGTCAATTTGTTATAAGGCTTATCGATGGGCTTATATGCCGCACCGAAGCGGAATGTCATTGAGTGTGGGTCAGCCTGAGCTTCATCGACATAGGTGACATCCGGTCCGATATTTTGAATAGCAAGCGCGAGGTCAAGCCCTTTCAAGCCGGCAACATCTTTATATTTGGAACCGATATCAAAAGCAAAGCTAAAAGCCTTGCCTTCATTTTCGGTGAGACCGGTGCCCTTGGGAGAAAGCTTGCTATAAACGAGCTTGAAGTTTGCTCCTAAGCCAAGCGTTTCAGGGATGACGTCATATGAATAACCTACGGCGCCGGAAATATCAAAAGAGTGGAAAGTTCCGATGAGCTGATTATTACTATCGGTATGATCCTGAGTTCCCAGGTCCATGAGAACGATGTGTGCGTTGATATTTCCTATGTCTTCAAAATATTGGTTCCAGCCCAAATATTCATAAAACATATCATCGATACCGGCTCCTTGCAGCCAGTTAACGTGTGTGAGAGCAACCTGTCCCTTCCTGTTGAAAGCCGGTGCTCCGGGATTCCACCACATGGCGTAAGCATCATCTGCGACTGCAGAATAAGCGCGTCCCATAGCGTTTGCTCTTGCGCCGGGCTCAATCGTCAAAAACAAAAGCGCTGCTTCGGATATTGCAGCAAGTGGTGCTATGCCGATAAAAATCAGCAATAATGTGGTAATCAAGCGTCTTGAAGACATTTAAACCTCCAGAAGTATGGATTGATTATTTATTGCAGCAGGGCGAGAAAATATCCCCGTGATATTCTTATATGACCAGCAAATGATGCACACAAAAAACCTCATCATCACTGCCGTGTCGCCTTTATCAAAGTCATAGACATCTGCCAATTAGCAAAATGGCTTATTCTCTCCTTAAAACAAATGGTGCCGAAGGCCGGAATCGAACCGGCACGAACTAAAAGTTCGGTGGATTTTGAGTCCACTGCGTCTACCAATTTCACCACTTCGGCACGAATGTTTTTCATTTCTTTTTTAACCGCTTTATTTGTCAAGAAAAAACACTGTTATTATCCTATCTTTTTTCTGCAGAAATCAACTCTGCAAACTTCTTGGCTGCACCATCGAGCGCTTCCTTTGGACTCATCTCGTTTCGCATGGCATATTCCAAATAGTTTTTAAGTTCCACTCGTGCTTTGAACCAAGCTCCGGTTTGGGGCTCAAACACAGCATCTTCCAATTGATCATAAATCCCTTTAAACTGTGGATTATCCACCAAAAAGTCTTGTATTATCTGACTGCTCATGGCACTCTTACGCACCGGCATATAGCTCGTCGCCACGCTAAAACGCGCAGTTTGATCGGTGTCGGTAAACCATTTCACAAATTCCCAAGCTGCCTTCTCGCGCTTACGGTCTCCGGATTTGAAGATCACAATATTTGCTCCCGACACGGCGCTCTGTTTTGTTCTATGCGTGGGCAAAGCCGCATATCCGATGTTGAAATTGATGGGCTGTTGACGCATATGAGTGATGGAAACACTCGAACCTTCATACATCGAAGCTATGCCCGCCATGAAGTCATTTTGACCGTCGTATTCCTGAACCAAATAGACGCTTTTGTCCTTATACATCATATCAGTGATATAGCTTAGAGCCTCTACACCTTCAGGACTATTGATCGCCGGCTTGCCTTGTGAATCCAAGACCTCTCCCCCGGCTTGATGCAAAAGATTAACAAACTGCCATTCGTTCACATTAAAGTTTGTACCATAGTGTTGACCTTTGCTCCTCTTCTCATCTTTATAGGTAAGCAGATTTGCATATTTGCGAAATTCCTCCCAAGTTTTGGGGAAATAATCGGGGTCTAAACCGTTGCGATAGAAATCGTCTTTATTATAGAAATAAGCTCTCACACTTTTATTAAAGGGAAAGGAATAGATCACGCCTTCGAAAGTGTTTGAATCTCTGAACACTGGATAGATATCCGCGAGGTCTTCATCTGTGAAGTCATCATCCTCGGCAATAAGGTCGCTGATTGAGACAATGACATCCGACTCGATATATTTAGAAGTCCAGCTTTCAAAGACCTGAGCAATATCAGGCTGTTTCTTGGCTTGAATGGAAGCCATCAGCTTTTGTGAAAGTGCAGAATAGCTGCTGATAGGATTCGCTACCACTTCGATTTCATCTTGGCTACGATTAAACTCCATGATCATCTCGTTGAGCGTATCGCCGAGCGGGCCGCTGAGTCCATGCCAAAAGCTGACTTTGGTTTTCTTTGAAGTAAGCACCTTGCCACAAGAACTTAAAAGTAATGCAGCAAGAATTATTACAATTATTCTATTACGCACATCATCTCCAGATAATATTAACTAAATCATATTTATTATAGCGTTTTACAATGTTCTTGCAAGATAATTGAAAAGCATAAATAGTCAATCTTTTTCTTAGCCTTTATTGCTGAACAGCGCAAATCATGTTGATTTGTATCCACTCCACCCCTCAGCTTTGATAATTATCGCAAGGATTTGCTAAATTGCGCTTGACAAATAACGAGCATCAAATTGAGTAGATAGATAGCTTATGTAGAATAAGTGAGATATTATTACTGTTTAAAATACCGGTTCAACTTATACTATATTCATAACTAAAGAAAGGAATAATGTTCATGAAATCTCGTGAAAAGCAGCTAATCGCTGAGTTAAAGCACTTCTCTGCCCCAGAAAAGATAGAGAAAGCCAAAAGATATTTTAAGACAGGCAAAGGTGACTATGCCGAGTTTGATATCTTTTGGGGCATCACGACTCCCGAGATCAAAGCTGTTATTCAAGATTTCACCTTTTCCCTAAGTTTAGAGGAAATAGAGAATATTCTTTCAAGCCAGATCCACGAAGTCCGCATGGCTGCGCTCTCAATGCTCGTCAATCGCTATCAAAAGAGAGCCGATGAGCGCAAAACAATTGCAAACATATATCTTAATAACACCAAACACATAAACAACTGGGACCTCGTTGACATCAGCGCGGCAAAGATCCTGGGAGCGCACTCTTTTCCAGGTGACTCAGCCACCCTTTTGAGGCTCTCGAAAAGCTCTGATCTCTGGGAACAGCGCATCGCAATAGTCAGCACCCACCACTTCATCCAAAACAACAGCTTTGAGATCACCTTCCGTATCTGTAAAAGCTTTCTAAATAACTCTCATGATCTCATCCACAAGGCCTGCGGCTGGATGTTAAGAGAGATTGGCAAGCGCTCGCAAAAAGAGCTCATCAATTGGCTTGATATCCACTATAAAGACATGCCACGCACCATGCTACGCTATAGCATTGAACGCTTTGATGAGAACACGAGACTTTCATATTTAAACGGACAAATTAAGAACATATAATTGGAGATACAAATGAAAAAACAAATTGCAATCATCCTTATTCTTCTATCCATGACCCTGCTATTTGCGATTGAACCCAGCAAAGGCGCTATCGGCGTGCACTTTGGGACATCCACCGGCAGCGGTCTCAGCGGACGCTTTTCGATTAACAAAGCTGCATTGCAAGCCACAGTATTCGCTTTTACCAGCGGCAAAGAAACAGACTATGATGGCTTCATACGTTTTAATGCCGGATTGAACTACTTGCTTCCGCTCAAAGAATATTCTAATTCAAGATTTTATTTAATAGCCGGCGGTGCTTATCTTTATGAATCAGAACAAGAATGGAATACACAAAATTGGGATACATACCACAGGTTTACTTTAGGCGTAGGGCCTGGTTTCGAGTTTGTCCCCATTAATTCCGTGCCCGAGCTGAGGCTAAATGTGGAACTCCCTTTAACGATAAACCAAAATAGGCAGATCACGATGCTGATCCCCGCCGCCGGATTGTATTACCACTTCAAATAAGAATAAAATCCCTTACAAAAGAAAAGTCCCCGCTTTGACGGGGACTTATTTTTTTATTCACCGATTATCTTCACTAATACTCGCTTTCGCCTCATCCCGTCATATTCGCCATAGAATATCTGTTCCCAGGGACCAAGATCCAATTGACCTTTTGTGATCGCAACGACCACATCGCGTCCCATGATTTGCCTTTTGAGATGAGCGTCGGCATTATCTTCATAGCCGTTGTGCATATATTGACTATGCGGTTTCTCCGGTGCCAGCCTCTCTAACCATTTCTCAAAATCTTGGTGCAAACCGCTTTCATCGTCGTTGATAAAAACACTGGCGGTGATGTGCATGGCGTTCACCAATACGAGCCCTTCTTGAACTCCTGATTCTATCACGCACTTATCGATTTCACGCGTTATGTTCAGATACTCGCGGCGTTTAGAGGTATTGAACCACAGTTCTTTCCTAAAGCTTTTCATCGTTTAAAAACAACTTTGGCTTTCAAGAAAAGTTGCAAGCTCCACGGGTGAATCAAAGATCATATCTGCACCGGCTGTTTGCAGCATTTCTTTGGAAGCAAAGCCCCAAGCTGCACCGATTGCAATCATTCCGGCATTTTTAGCCGTGATCATGTCCACGGGCATATCTCCGACTATTGCGATATTCTCGGGCGCAGCACTCAAACGCTGAGCAAGCTCTAATGCAACCGTTGGATCAGGCTTGACGGCCTTTCCATCTATGGCGCCGCTATATACCCCAAATGGGTTTTTGGTGTGGCTGATCATAGCGCCGCGGAAGTAATATCTGATCATCTTCTTGGTGAAAGATTGATCCTTATTCGACAGTATCGCCAGCTTGATCTTATTTGAAACCGCCACCTTGATGAGGTGTAAGATACCATGAAAAGGCTGAGTATTTATCTGCCATTCAGTTTCATAGTGCTCCATAAACTTATCGCAGAGAATCTTGATATGTGCCTCATCTCTTTTGTCTTCGGGCAAGGCTCTTTTAACCAATTCTCTGTGTCCGTGTCCAACATAGCTCTTATATGTTTCGATTTCATGAGTAGGCAGCTCCATTTCTGCCAGGCCCATGTTGACAGCACCGGCGATGTCTTTGAGACTATCAAGCAAGGTTCCATCCAAATCGAATATGACTGCTTTAATTTGTTTTAGATTTTTCATCGTTCCTCCTAAAACATAATTGTTTTAATTCAAGTGAATCTCTATGTTTTGTTAATCTCGATTTGCGGCCAAGGAATTTCAATTCCTTCTTCCTCAAATCTTTTCTTTACTGTTAATATCATTTGCGTTTTCATATTAAAGACGTTTGCTGTGTTCGTCCAGACTCCAAAATTGATGTTTACACTTGATTCGGAAAGCGAGTCAATCAGAATTAGCGGCGCTCTTTCTTTATGCACATCCGGCAGATTGTCGGCAATATCACGCAATATCTCTAACACCCTGCTAATATCCTCCTTATATGCCACTCGCAAAATGGTCTGCACGCGTCTGATAGGAAATCTGGTCAGATTGATCACACCTGTTTTAATCATTGTTTCATTTGGGATTCTAACATAACGGTTGTCATAGGTTTTTAGCTTCACCGAAAGCAGGTCGATGGAGTCGATAATACCGGTAATCTCTTCCACCTCAATGGTATCCCCTATCTGAAAAGGCTTTTCAGAGATCAGGAAGAACCCGCTGATGATGTTTGAAACACTTGTCTGAGATGCAAAACCGACGGCTACCCCGAGAATTCCCGCTGCACCCAAAAGCGCAGAGATCTTGAAGCCAAATTCATTTAAGACCATCATAAATAGCAAGATAGTAAGCGTGTATTTCACTGTCCTGGTGATTATGAGTTCGGATTGCAACGAGAGTTTATCTTTGATCACATGCCTGGTAAAACGCGTAATAACGCCGATAGCAGGTATTCCTATACCAAGCATCATTATCACTCGGATAAAGAGACTTATACGCTGCGGCGTAATAAAGTCTTTCAATAACTGCATATCAAACAGGCTTAACGTGGATATAGTTAGCATCTTAACCTCTGTCTAAAAAATCTTAACACTTGTCTTTGTCGATAAATATTATAGCTATTTTGTTCCTTGCTTGTTTTAAATATAAATAACTTTGAATGAATCTAACAATTACAGTTATTTATAATACTATATAATTATTTATGGTAGTGTCTCAAACGTTGGTGTAAAATTGAGTTCAACTTTTTAAAGAAAAAGGTTGAGTCAATTTCAACTCTTTGTTAGATGGTTTCTAACAACAAAAACACAAGGAGAAGATCATGACT
>Ga0172382_10001748_pt1 | contig 38064 bp, 36 predicted proteins | sample Leawel138RmetaG_FD_122245 | JGI IMG/M metagenome (GOLD analysis project Ga0172382, IMG submission 122245) | Leachate microbial communities from a municipal landfill in Southern Ontario, Canada - Leachate well 138R metaG | ecosystem: Engineered > Solid waste > Landfill > Unclassified | place... | reverse complement strand
GAGCAGGCGCATGGCCTCCTTCACCGGCAGCTTGCGCCGCTTGGTGCGCCCACCGGACAGGTTCTTGAACAGCCCCTGCAGCTGCGAGGTCATCTCCTCCATGCCGGGCGGCGCCATGATCTCGACGCCCATGGGCGCGGCGCTCAGCTCCAGCTCGATCTCCTTGTCGTCGAGATCTCCCTCGCGCAGCTTCTTGCGGAATTTCTGCCGCGTGCCGGAGTCGGCCTGCTCCTGCTCGAAACCGCGCGCCGACGGCAGCAGGATGTCGAGCACGCGCTCCTCCGCCGCCTCGAAGGCGCGGTGGCGTACCTTGGCCATCTCCTGCTCGCGCATCATCTTGATGGCGAGATCGACCAAGTCGCGGATGATGGATTCCACATCGCGGCCCACATAGCCCACCTCGGTGAACTTGGTGGCCTCCACCTTGATGAACGGGGCATTGGCCAGCTTGGCCAGGCGGCGCGCGATCTCGGTCTTGCCGACGCCGGTGGGACCGATCATCAGGATGTTCTTCGGCGTGATCTCATTGCGCAGCACATCGCTCACCTGGCTGCGGCGCCAGCGGTTGCGCAGCGCCACCGCCACCGAACGCTTGGCGGCGGTCTGGCCGATGATGTGCTTGTCCAATTCCTGGACAATTTCACGGGGGGTCATTTCACTCATAATTTGTTTAACCGCGAAGTGCGCCAAGTTGTGCGAAGCATTCCGGGCAGGCGAGGATGCCGAGCTCCCTTGGCGTTACTTCGCGTCCTTGGCGGTTATCACAATTCTTCTATCGTCAGGTTGCCGTTGGTGTAGATGCAGATGCCGGCGGCGATGCCGAGGGATTTCTCGACGATGCTGCGGGCATCCAACTCGGTGTTCTGGTACAGGGCCAGGGCGGCGGACTGGGCGAAGGGACCGCCGGAGCCGATGGCGATGAGGTCGTGTTCCGGCTCGATGACGTCGCCGTTGCCGGTGATCATCAGAGTGGCCGTGCCGTCGGCGACGATGAGCAGGGCCTCCAGGCGGCGCAGCACGCGATCGGTGCGCCAGTCCTTGGCCATCTCCACCGCGGCGCGGGTGAGATTGCCCTGATGCTTCTCCAACTTGCCCTCGAAGCGCTCGAACAGGGTGAAGGCATCGGCGGTACCGCCGGCGAAACCTGCCAGGACGCGATCCTTGTACAGACGACGTACCTTGCGCGCGTTGCCCTTCATCACCGTGTTGCCCAGGGTGACCTGGCCGTCGCCGCCGATGACCACCTTGCCATGGCGACGCACCGCCAGGATGGTGGTGCCGCGATACTGTTCCAAAGGGAGTCCTCCGCAGAAATGGCGCTATGTTACACGATAACGACCGCGCCCAGCCGCATACCGGTAGGCGCTGCCGCACAGACCAAGGGATTTACTGCGTGGCCTTGGTACCGTTGACCACCTGGTCCATCAACGCCTGGTTGCGGTCTTCCAGCCGGCTGATCAGGCCGTCGATACCCACCTGGGTGATCTCCTGGGCAAAGGAGGTGCGGTAGTTGGTCACCAGGCTCACCCCCTCCACCGTCACGTCGTAGACCTTCCAGTCACCGTCGCGGTTGTGTACGGCGAACAGCACCTGCACCACCTTGCCACCGTCCAGATGCACCTCGGAACGCACGGTGGTGGTATCGCCTTCGGCCGGGCGACCGGGGAGGAAGGTGATCAGCTCGTCATTGCGCGCCAGCAGGTCATCCAGCTGCTTGGGATCTTCCAGCAGGGCGGCGGTATAGAAGCGCACCATCATCACGCGGAAGGCGGCGATGAAGCGCTGGCGTTGTTCCGCCGAGGCCTGGCGCCAGTGCTTGCCCAGCACCCAGCCGGACATGCGGGGGAAGTCCACGTGGGGCCCGAGCACCTGGTCCACCAGGTCGAACATGTGCTGTGGGCGCGAGCGCACGGCATCACGCTCACGCTTGAGGGTTTCAATCAAGCGCTGGCTCACCTCGCTCATCAGCTGCTCAGGCGCCTGCGGCACACTGGCCGCCCCGGCCTTGGCTCCCAACATCAGGCCCAACGTCAGCAGCAGCATCCACAAACTGCGCAGGTTCCGTGACGAAATCATGGTGTACTCCCTCATCTTGTGTGTCTTCTGAATCCGCAGATTGTCGCCCATCGGCACCGGGCGGGCAATCAGAGGTAGAATAGCCGCCCGTTGACTGTCTGCACGCCGATGAAAATACCCGAACTCCTCGCCCCCGCCGGCAGCCTGCGCCATCTCGACGTCGCCTTCGCCTACGGCGCCGACGCCGTCTATGCCGGCCTGCCGCGCTACAGCCTGCGCGTGCGCAACAACGACTTCGATCTGGCCACCCTCGAACGCGGCATCACCACGGCCCACGGCCAGGGCAAAAAGTTCTTCCTCGCCAGCAACGTCATGCCGCACAACGCCAAGGTGAAGACCTTCATGGCCGACATGGAGCCGGTGGTCGCGCTCGGACCCGACGCCCTGATCATGGCCGACCCCGGCCTGATCATGCTGGTGCGCGAACGCTGGCCCGAGCTGCCCATCCACCTGTCGGTGCAGGCCAACACGGTCAACTACGCCACGGTACGTTTCTGGCAGCGCCAGGGGGTGCAGCGCATCATCCTGTCGCGCGAGCTGTCGCTGGAGGAAGTGGCCGAGATCCGCCAGCAGTGTCCCGACATGGAGCTGGAAGTGTTCGTGCACGGCGCCCTGTGCATCGCCTATTCCGGCCGCTGCCTGCTGTCCGGCTACTTCAATCACCGCGACCCCAACCAGGGCACCTGCACCAACTCCTGTCGCTGGGACTACAAGGTGCACGACACCGTCACCGATGACAACGGCGACGTGCGCCGCGCCGAGGCGCAGAAGACCTGGCTCATCGAGGAAAGCGAGCGGCCGGGGGAACTGATGCCCATCGAGGAGGATGAGCACGGCACCTACATCCTCAACTCGCGCGACCTGCGCGCGGTGGAGCATGTGGCCGAGCTGGTGCGCATCGGCGTCGACTCGCTCAAGATCGAGGGCCGCACCAAATCCCACTACTACATCGCCCGCACCGTGCAGGCCTATCGCAAGGCGGTGGACGACGCCGCCGCCGGCCGTCCCTTCGACACCACCCTGCTGGCGGAGCTGGAAAACCTGGCCAACCGCGGCTATACCGACGGCTTTTATGTGCGTCACCACACCCAGGAATATCAGAGCTACATGAAGGGTGCGTCCAGCGGAGAGAGGCAGCAGTTCGTCGGCGAGATCGACGGCTACGACCCCGCCACCGGCCTGGCCGAGATCGACGTGAAGAACAAGATCCGCGTCGGCGACCACCTGGAACTGATCGCGCCGCAGGGCAACCGCAAGTTCGTCCTGGAATACATGGAAGGCCGCAACGGCGCGGCGCTGGCCGAGGCGCCCGGCGGCGGCCACCGCGTGCGCATCCCCCTGCCGGCCGGGGATTACCGCTTTGCCCTGCTGGCGAAGGAACTGTAAAAGCAGTTTCGAGTTGCGGATTTCGAGTTTCGGGTTTCGAAGACCCGGACACAGTCATGCCGAACTCGAAACTCGAAACTCGAAACTCGAAACTCGAAACTCGAAACTCGAAACTAAGATTGTCCTTCCACCCGGTTGCGGCCCGCCGCCTTGCCCCGATACAACGCGGCATCAGCCCGTGCCAACAACTCATCGACACTCAGGATTTCGCCCGACGCGCAGACGGCCACACCCAGGGTAGCGGTCAGGCGCAACTCCGCGCCGGGCAAACCGATACGGCAGGCGGCGATGGCCTTGCGCAGACGTTCGGCGAATTCGTACGCGCCTTCCCGCGGGGTTCCCGGCAACAGGATGGCAAACTCCTCACCGCCAAGACGTCCCACCACGTCGTTGATGCGCAGCGCATCGCGGCAGGCATCCCCTACCGCGCGCAGCACTTGGTCACCCGCGGCGTGGCCGTGCTTGTCGTTGATCTCCTTGAAGCGATCCAGGTCGAGCATCACCACGGCCAGCGGCGAGGTGTAGCGCTGGGCACGCACCATTTCGCGCCCGGCCAGCTCGAAGAAGCGGCGCCGGTTGGGCAGGCCGGTCAGTTCATCGGTGTGTGCCTGCAACCGAGCTGCCTCCTCCAGCTTGCGGCGCAATCCCACTTCTTGTTGCAGCAGCACAGTCAGATGCCGGCTGTGCGCGGAGTCGATGAAGGAAAATCGTCTCAGGCGTGCGTGTTGCACCGACGTAACCACGCAGAAGATCAGCGTCACCCCGGAAAACAGCAGGGCAAGAGGCAACTGGTGCGGCGCAGGGGGAAAGAACAGCAAGGTCTCGATGCCCAGACCAATCACCGCAAACGTGGTGGCCAGCAGGCGATGCGCCAGCGTGCTGGGGATGAAAAAAAACGCGCCCACCATCATCACCAGCAGCCCCGGATATATCTCCAGAAACTCGCGCTGACTCACCGGATAGATCAGCAGGGCGTTGCCCAAGACCACAAAAAAGAACAGCAGGGTCAGGCGATACAGACGTGGTGGATACACCGGCTGGCGCAGCAACCACACAGCCAGCCCCCAGCAAAAACCCAACACTGCCAGACGCAACACGGCATTGAGCCAGAACAGCGCGCTGAAACCGAGCAGGAGGTGATCAGAGATGACAAAGGCGAAATAGAGCGGGCCGGTCGCGAACAGGGCGATGACGAAGTGGCGCAACTCAGCGGCGCCGACATGCTCGCCGAAGGCGGCTTCCGCTGCCGGGTCGGCGAACTCGCCGCTCCAGCGGCTCAAATCCACGGCATAGGGCAGAGCGACAACGCCATCTGTTGCCCCCCCGTGATCCGACCCGTTCATGCCGCCTCCTGTGTCGACTTCTCATCGAACTGCCCGGCATCATACCGGGCTCGCCGCCGCGGCGTCGACGCAATGCTTCTGAGCCACCCGCGGCCGGTGGTACACTGTGCGCCTTTCGAATGACACCCAAGCGCTGAGGAGCCCCCGTGAGCAAGCCTGAAACCGGCCATGGTGCCTTTCCCTGGACCCGCATGCGCCGCATGCGCCGCGACGACTTCTCCCGCCGCCTGATGCGCGAGTCGGCCCTCTCTGCCGCCGACCTCATCTGTCCGCTGTTCGTGCTGGAAGGCAGCAACCGCCGCGAGGCCGTGGCCTCCATGCCCGGCGTCGAGCGCCTGTCCGTCGACCTGTTGCTGCGCGAGGCCGAAGCCCTGCACAAGCTCGGCGTCCCGGCGGTGGCCCTGTTCCCGGTCACCCCGGCGGAGAAGAAATCCCTCGATGCCGCCGAGGCCTGGAACCCGGACGGCCTGGCCCAGCGCACCGTACGCGCGCTGAAAAAGGAATTCCCCGAACTGGGCGTCATCACCGACGTCGCCCTCGACCCCTTTACCACCCACGGCCAGGACGGCCTCATCGACGACACCGGCTACGTCATGAACGACGAGACGGTGGCGGCCCTGGTGCAGCAGGCCCTGTCCCATGCCGCGGCCGGCGCCGACGTGGTGGCCCCTTCGGACATGATGGACGGCCGCATCGGCGACATCCGCGAGGCGCTGGAATCCGCCGGCCATATCCACACCCGTATCCTGGCCTACTCCGCCAAGTACGCCTCCAGCTTCTACGGCCCGTTCCGCGACGCCGTCGGCTCCGCCGGCAACCTGGGCAAGGGCAACAAGTACACCTACCAAATGGACCCGGCCAATACTGACGAGGCCCTGCGCGAGGTGGCGCTGGACCTGGACGAGGGCGCCGACATGGTGATGGTCAAGCCGGGCATGCCCTATCTGGACATCGTGCGCCGCGTGAAGGACCAGTTCGGCGCGCCCACCTTCGCCTATCAGGTGAGCGGCGAATACGCCATGCTGATGGCGGCGGTGCAGAACGGCTGGCTGGACGAGAAGGCGGTGATCATGGAGTCGCTGCTCGCCTTCAAGCGCGCCGGGGCCGACGGCATCCTGACCTACTTCGCGCGGCGTGCCGCGGAATGGCTCAAAGAATAGATACAAGATTCAGGATGCAAGAGGAAAGAAAATAGCCGCGCGCAGCGCGCACCTCCCCTTGTATCTTTGCTCTTTCCACTTCAGTTCAGAGACTTAATCATGTCCCCCAAAAGCTTCGTCTTCAGCATGTTCGGCTCCTCACCGGTCAGCCCGCTGCAACAGCACATGGCCAAGGTGCAGGTTTGTGTGCAGGAGGTCATCCCATTTCTGGAGGCGGCCCTGGCCCAGGACTGGACGCGGGCGCGCGAAGTGCAGAAGCGCATCGCGGTGCTGGAGGGCGAAGCCGATGCGCTGAAGAAGGAACTGCGCCTGCACCTGCCACGCGGCTGGATGATGCCGGTATCGCGCCGCGACCTGCTCGAGGCGCTGCGCATGCAGGACAAGATCGCCAACAAGACCAAGGACATCGCCGGCCTGATCATCGGCCGCCGCATGGTGTTCCCCACGGAGATCGCCACCAAGCTGCTCGAGTTTGCCCGCCGCTGCGTCGACGCCACCGCCCAGGCACAGCTGGCCATCAACGAGCTGGACGAACTGGTGGAAACCGGCTTCCGTGGACACGAAGTGGAACTGGTGGAAAGGATGATCAGCGAACTGGACGCCATAGAGTCGGACACCGACACCCTGCAGGTGGAGGTACGCGACCTGCTGTTCAGCAAGGAAAAGGAGCTTTACGCCGTCGATGTAATGTTCATGTACAACGTCATCGACTGGATCGGCGACCTCGGCGACCTGGCCCAGCGCGTAGGCAGCCGCCTGCTGATGATGCTGGCACGCTAGGGAGGGCGCAGGCATGGAATACGCAACGATTTACCTCGTGCTGGCGGCAGCGTTCGGCCTGTTCATGGCCTGGGGCGTAGGTGCCAACGATGTCGCCAACGCCATGGGTACCTCGGTCGGCTCCGGCGCCCTCACCGCGCGCCAAGCCATCGTCATCGCCGCCATCTTCGAATTTACCGGCGCCTACCTCGCCGGCGGCGCGGTCACCGAGACCATCCGCAGCGGCATGATCGATGCCAACCTGCTGGTGGGCCAGCCGGAGCTGCTGGTCTTTGGCATGCTGGCCGCATTGCTGGCCGCCGCCATCTGGCTGATGGTGGCCTCGCACTTCGGCTGGCCGGTATCCACCACCCACTCCATCGTCGGCGCCATCGTCGGCTTCGCCGCCGTGGGCCTGGGCATGGAGGCGGTGAAGTGGGGCAAGATTGGTTCCATCGTCATGAGCTGGATAATCTCGCCGGCCCTGGCTGGCGTCATCGCCTACTGGCTGTTCCAGAGCGTGCAGAAGCTGATCCTCGACACCGACAATCCGCTCAAGAACGCCAAGCGCTATGCGCCTGTATACATGTTCATCGTCGGTTTCATCGTTGCCCTGGTTACCCTGACCAAGGGCCTCAAACACGTCGGCCTGCACATCAGTACGGGGGAGAGCTATCTGTATGCCGGCATCATTGGTGCCGTGACCATGCTCTTCGGCATCTACGCCATCTCGCGCCTGCGCTTCGACCCCAAGGCCGACCGGGACTTCCACTTCGCCAACGTGGAGAAGGTGTTCGGCGTGCTGATGGTTATCACCGCCTGCGCCATGGCCTTCGCCCATGGCTCCAACGATGTGGCCAATGCCGTCGGTCCTCTGGCTGCCGTGATCAGTGTGGTACAGAGCGGCGGCGAGGTGGCCCAGAAGGCCGCCATGCCGGCCTGGGTGCTGTTGCTGGGCGGCGTCGGCATCGTCTTCGGCCTGGCCACCTTCGGCTACAAGGTGATGGCCACGGTGGGCCGCGGCATCACCGAGCTGACCCCGAGCCGCGGCTTCGCCGCCACCCTGGCGGCGGCCGGCACCGTGGTACTCGCCTCCGGCACAGGTCTGCCCATCTCCACCACCCACACCTTGGTAGGCGGCGTACTCGGTGTCGGTCTGGCCCGCGGCATCGCAGCGCTGAATCTGGAGGTGGTACGCACCATCTTCCTGTCCTGGATCGTGACCCTGCCTGCCGGCGCCATCCTGGCCATTGTGTTCTTCTTTCTGTTGAAGGGGATCTTTGCCTAAAACCCAGATACAAGAGGAAAGTAACAAGATACAAGTGAAGGTGTGCGCTGCGCGCACAGTTGTTTGAATTCAAAACAGCACGAGCGCAGCGAATTCATTCCCTTGTATCTTGCCTCTTTACTCTTGTATCTCTGTTCACGGTGGATGCCCTGTGCTTAGCCTCCCATCCATGAGACGCCTGCCATGACCGATCGTTACGCCGTAATGGGCAATCCCATCGGCCACAGCAAATCGCCACTGATCCACAGCCGCTTCGCGGCACAGACCGGCCAGCAACTGGTCTACGAGGCCATCCTGGTGGAGTTGGACGATTTTCCTGCTGCAGTGGCGCGCTTTCGCGCCGGCGGCGGCAAGGGTCTCAACATTACCGTTCCCTTCAAGCAGGAGGCCTGGGCGCTGGCGCAACACCGCAGTCGGCGCGCCGAGCGCGCCGGGGCGGTCAATACCCTGCGCTTCGAGGATGACGGTAGCCTGCACGGCGACAATACCGACGGCATCGGTCTGGTGCGCGACCTCAAGGACAATCACGGCGTATTACTTGCCGGGCGGCGCCTGCTGCTGCTCGGTGCCGGCGGTGCGGTGCGCGGGGTACTGGAACCCCTGCTGGGTGAGAAGCCGGCGGAACTGGTGATTGCCAACCGCACCATAGCCAGGGCTGAGGAACTGAGCACCGCCTTCGCCGATCTGGGACCGGTTCGCCCCAGCAGCTTCGCGGCGCTGGCAGGCCAGCAGTTCGATGTGGTGATCAACGGCACTGCCGCCAGCCTGCAAGGCGAGGTGCCGCCACTGCCGGCGGGGATACTGGCACCGGGTGCGGTGTGCTACGACATGATGTACGGCAAGGAACCAACCCCCTTCCTGCGCTGGGCCAGCGAGGCGGGTGCGGTCCAGGTACTGGACGGGCTGGGCATGCTGGTGGAGCAGGCGGCGGAGTCGTTTTATCTGTGGCGCGGCGTGCGCCCCACTACCGCGCCGGTAATTGCCGAACTGCGCTAAGCCGCCACTTCCGAACGCCTGTGCAGTTTCTCGCGCGGGGCTTCACAGTCCGCTGCCGGTATCTGATCTGGCCGCAGCTGGCCGCGAAAACTCAACCCACAGGTTCTGCCCCCTTTGCAACCACCAGGGCCGGAGGTTGGAAAGCAGCACCGTCAGGTTGATGGCATCAACCCCCTCGGGCAGCTCCAATCCGCATCTGCATTCCGCACGACTCAGGTGGTTTTAGTGGCAAACTCACGATAGCCTTCGATGACGATATCCTCCGCCGCCGCCTCGATGGCAGGCTCGGAAAACCAATCGTCCGGCGCTGCCAGCGCGGTCCCCATACGCCGCTCACCACTGCGTCGCTCCACACCATCCCATGGCCGGTTGCGCCACCCCAGGGCGCGCCGCTCGTTGCTGTAGCTGCGGTAGAGAAATTCACGCACGCTCAGGGCACGGCCGAACAACAGGTAGCCATCCAGCTTCTTGATGGCCTTGCGAGCCAAACGCTCGGTGGAGAAGGTGCAGACGCAGTAACAGGCCGCTGGCCCTTGCTTGCCGTTGTGGTGATGCAGCCTGATCTGGACCTGACGGTCCAGCGGGCGCAACAGACGCTCCAAATCAATAACCTTGATTGTGTCAGGGATATTTCCTACGTATACATCCATGTAAACCTCCTTGCTGGATCATGGGTTAGGCCCGATAAGTCTCCTTGAGACGGACATAATGCGCCGCCGAATAGCCGAAGCGCTCGCGCTCCGCCTCCGTCAACGGACGTACCTGTCTGGCCGGGCTACCCATCCAAAGATAGCTGCCTTGCAGAATTTTGCCCGGTGGCACCAGACTGCCGGCGCCAAGCAGAGTATACGGTTCGAGCACCGCCCCATCCAGCACGATGGCTCCCATGCCGATCAGGCAGTTATCCCCGATTGTGCAGCCGTGCAGGGTCACGTTGTGACCCACGGTCACCTCATCGCCGATGAGCAGCGGGTGCCCCTCAGGAGCCTCGCCATGCCCATGGGTCACATGCAGCACCGAGCCATCCTGGATGTTGCTGCGCGCACCGATGCGGATGTAATTCACGTCACCGCGCGCCACCGCCATCGGCCACAGCGAACTGTCCTCACCAATGGTTACATCGCCAATCACCGCTGCCTGCGCATCGACATAGGCCGACGCATGAACAGTGGGCTGAATCTCGCGAAATGGTCGAATAGCCATGGCAGTCCGTAGTCCTCAGCCGCTGCTTGCCACTTGTATCTTGCGACTTGTCACTGGTTTTACCGCATCGTCACCAGTTCTTCCGCACTGGTCGGATGCAGAGCCACAGTATTATCGAAATCACGCTTGGTGGCCCCCATCTTCACCGCCACGGCAAACCCCTGCAGCATTTCATCGGCGCCGTTGCCGATGATGTGCACGCCGACCACCTTTTCCTGCACCCCGACGCATACCAGTTTCATCGCCGTCTTGGAGCCATGGCGGGTAAAGGCGTGGTACATGGGTGTGAAGCGCGTCTGGTACACCTTTACCGCCTCGCCGTGCTGGGCGCGCGCCTCCTCCTCGGACAGGCCGACAGTACCGATGGGTGGGTGACTGAAGACTACGGTGGGGATGTTGTCGTAGTCCAGCTTGCGCTCCGGCTGGCCGCCGAACAGGCGATCGCCCAGGCGGCGCGCGGCGGCGATGGCCACGGGGGTGAGCTGCGCGCGGCCGGTGACATCGCCCACCGCATAAACACCAGGAACGTTGGTGTTCTGGTATTCGTCGGTAGGAATGTAGCCATGGGCATCGCATTGCACGCCGGCCGCAGCGAGGTTCAGGTCGGCGGTGTGCGGTGCACGACCGATGGCCCAGATCAGGGTATCGAAGCCACTAAGGGTATGACCGCCGGAACAGTGCAAGGTAAGGAGGCCATCCTCCCCCTTCTCCACACGTTCGACGTTGATATTGGGCAGGATGTTGACGCCGTGATTGATCATTTCCTCCATCAAGGTCTCGCGCAGCATCGCGTCAAAATGGCCGAGGAAATGCTGGCGGCGCAGCAGCAGGTCCACCTCGCTGCCCAGCCCCTTGAGCAGGCCGGCCAATTCCACCGCGATATAACCGCCACCCACCACCGCCACACGCCGGGGCTGTTCGCGCAGGGCAAAGAAACCATTGGAATCGATGCCGTGCTCGGCACCGGGGATGGCCGGAATCATCGGCGCACCACCAGGCGACACCACGATGTGATCGGCGCTGTAGTGCTTGCCCTCCACCTCCAGCGTATGCGCGTCGACAAAGCGGGCATAACCCTGGATCAGATCGATGCCGGACTCCTTGAGATAGCCGCCGTACCAGTCGTTGATGTTCTGGATATAGCGCTCGCGCGAACCCACCAGCTGATTCCAGTCGAAGTCGTTGACCAGCACATCGAAGCCGTAGTCGGTGGCGTCACGCAATGCACCCGCGATGCCGGCGGCATTCCACATCACCTTCTTCGGCACGCAGCCAACGTTGACGCAGGTACCACCGATGCGCCCAACCTCGATGACGGCGGCCTTCTTGCCGTGCAGGGCAGCACGCTCCGCTGCGGAGAGACCGCCGCTGCCGGCGCCGATGGCGATAAGGTCATAATGCTTGGTCATGGTAATTCCCTGGTTGTTTCCGGAGGCAGGAGGACCGTCGGATACATAGCGTGTCCTGCTGGCGTGGGTTCGATTCTACAGCCTGGAGCACCTGGCGACACCCATCTGATATGCTTGCGCGCAGAGGGCATGCCATGGAGCTGGACATACAGTATATCTTCCGCTTTACCGACGGGCGCACCGTGCATCTTCCGATCCACCTTGATGCCATCAGCCTGGCGCCGATCACGGCTCCCGGATGCGACGCACCGGATTGGGCACGACTCGACTTTCACCGCTGCACCAACTGCCCGCTGCACAATTCAGACCATACACACTGTCCGCTGGCATGCGCCCTGGTTAGCACGGTCTCGCTGCTGGGCGATGTGCTTTCCTACGACCAGGTCGAAGCAGAGGTCATCACGCCGGAACGGCGCGTTCTGCGCACGACCTCGGCGCAGAATGGCATCAGCGCCATGATGGGTCTGGTCATCGCCACCAGCGGCTGTCCCCACATGGCCTTCTTCAAGCCCATGGCACGCTTCCATCTGCCCTTCGCCAGCGAGGAAGAAACCATGTACCGCGCCGCCAGCATGTACCTGCTCGGGCAATATTTCCGCCACCAGCAGGGGCAGCCGGCGGAATTGGGATTCGACGGCCTGATCCAGCTATACCGCAATGTGGAAATCGTCAACCGCGCCATGGCCGACCGCCTGCGCGCTGCTGCACGTGAGGATGGCACGGTCAACGGGCTGGTATTGCTCGACATCTACGCCAAAACCCTGCCTGTGGCGGTGGAAGAAACCCTGCACGAACTGAGGCCGCTGTATAATGCGTACCTATCGCAGCAATAACCGAGAATAACAATGAACAATTCGGTGGAAGAGTTCAACAACCAGGAGCCAATGGCAGACGCGCCGCGCTCCGGGCTGCGTGAATGGCTGCTGCGCACCACGCTGCAGGACATGGTGGCCTCGCACAATCACTCGCGCGACTTCAACGGCTCGCGCGCCGAGTACATCTACCTGCGCGTGCGGCTGCTCAGCTTTGTCTTCGCCGTGCTGGCACCGCTGTGGATACCCATCGACCTGGTGCTGCTCTCCGGACCCAGCTTCCAGCAGATGTTGCTGCTGCGCCTGTCTTTCAGCATCCTATTCCTTGGTCTGGGTTTCTGGACCGCACAGCCGCACAACCTGGTGCTGGCGCGGCTGCGTGTCGCGCTGTTCATCGCCATTCCCGGCCTGTTCTATATCGGTTCGCGCATCGTGCTCGGCGGCGAGGTACCTGATGCGGGCATCCTGATGGGCTACAGCTTCCTGCCCTATCTGGTGGTATCCCTGCTGGCGCTGTTCCCCTTCACCCTGATGGAAGGATTGGCCTACGCCATCACCATCGGCCTGGTCGTACTCGGCACCGAAATAACATTCGGCACCCTGTTCACCGTACGTGCCTTCGGCGAGATCTGGCTACTCGGTCTGCTGGCCGGCATCGCCATGTGGGCCGAACTGGCGCAGTTGCACATGCTGCTGCAGCTCTACCGTGAGGCCACCCGCGATGCCCTCACCGGGCTGGTCAACCGCGCCGTACTCAACAAATGGCTCGACCTGGAAGTGGAGCGTGCCCGTGCTCGGCAGAGTCCGCTGTCGGTGCTGCTGCTCGACTTGGACCTGTTCAAGCGCATCAATGATACCTACGGCCACCTGGCCGGCGACATGGTGTTGCAGGTATTCGCCCGCCTGATGATGCGCGAACTGCCCGGCATCAACCTCATCGGCCGTTACGGCGGCGAGGAGTTCCTTGCCATCCTGCCCGGCAAGGGCGAACAACAGGCGCTGGAACTGGCCAATCACATCCGCGCCGCCTGTCACAAGGCACGGGTACGCGGACCAAACAACCAGAGCATCGGCTTTACCGTCAGCATCGGCGTCGCGGTACTGGAAGAGCAGGAAGACGCCGAGGCATTGCTGCAGCGCGTCGACAAGGGGCTGTACCGCGCCAAGGAAGCAGGGCGCGACCTGGCTGTGGTGGCCTGACAGGCCGGAGAACACGGCGAATATCTGTCACGACAGACGCTGCATCTTCTGACAACCGGCTAAATAGCTGCTCCAAATTGGTAACCCGTTTTGCAGGTCGGGCTTCAGCCCGACATCAGCGCTCGACCAGCCCGAAAGCCGCCGGGAAGAAGCCCGCCCCACATCCCTCCCGCGGGCTGTTCTGGTTACTGTTTCGGAACACAAACATGCCGTCACGACTTACATCACGGCACACACCGCGCGTCACCAGGGCACCGCGTGCATACAGAGCCACCTGCAACGGCAGGGTGAGACGCGATGAAAAACGATGTTCCATTACCGTCCGGTGCCCATGAGTAACAGGAATGACCGGATTCTAACGCCAAGTCGCCCCTCAACAAAAAGTTCTTGACTAATTTAATATGCATTCATAGACTGACTCTACCCAGACATTGTTACACCCCTTATATGGAAGGCCCCGGCCTTCCATTTTTTTTATCCAGAGATGGACTTATGCCGCGTAGGCCAAGGATGGCCTAGAGCGGCGCCGGCCATAACCCCCGCCCCCAGCTGCGCCAGCCGTCCATAAGAACATCTTTCTTTCGGCATGCGTCATTTTCCTGGACTATAACCACACGATAGAAAAGGCATTCCGGTCCCACACGCCGGCCTGCCTGTCCGCCCGGCATACAAATCCAACGATATGCCTGCGCGTCGAGCAGTCCGGCGCGACACAAAAAAATATCAAGGAGGAGGGGAATCATGAAGATCAACATGCCCGTAACCCAGCGGGAGCGCACCTATGGCGACGACGTCACCATCACCTCGCTCACCGACCTCAAGGGCGCCATCACCTACGCCAACCGCGACTTCATCGACATCAGCGGCTTCAGTGAAGACGAACTGATCGGCAAGAATCACAATATCGTCCGCCACCCGGACATGCCGCCCATCGCCTTCCAGGACCTGTGGGACACAATGAAGAAAGGTCACAGCTGGCGAGGCATCGTCAAGAATCGCTGCAAGAACGGTGACCACTATTGGGTGGACGCCTATGTGACGCCGGTGTACGAAGGCGATCAGGTGGTGGGCTACCAGTCGGTGCGCAGCCGCCCCGCGCGTCATCAGGTGGAGGCGGCCGAACAGCTGTACGCCAGGCTGCGCACCGACCCCAAGGCCAAACTCCCCAAGCGGCGCAAGGTTCTCGACATCAGCCTGCAACTGCGCGTTCTCGCCAGTCTGGTAGTGCTGGCCAGCCTGGCAGTCCTGGTGGCCGTAGTAAGCAACTACAGCACCACACAACAGCAGCAACTCCTGGAACAGCACATGGCTCAGGTCAGTGAAGTACAGCGACTGTGGCAGGAAAGCCGCATCAGCAGCGACAACGCCCTCGGCAAAAAGATCAGTGCCCTGAGCGCCACGACAGGGGGGATACCGTTGTCGGATGCGCTGACGACGCTTAATCAGAACAGCACCCGCATCATCGTCGCCATCTGCCTCGCGGGCCTGGCACTGATGATCGTCATCGGCCTGCTGCTCAATCACACCGTCATCAAACCCATGTCCCAGGTCGTTACCCTGGCCAAGGAAATGGCCAGCGGCAATCTGGCGCGCCATATCGAGGTAACTCACAACGACGAGGTCGGCCAGATGCTGCAGGCGATGAAGCTGCTCCAGGCCCGCCTGCGCACCTGCTTCGGCCAGTTCCTCGAATCGGCCCACGAACTGGCGGCGGCGGCGGAGCAGTTCTCCACCACCGGCAAGGAAACGGTGCAGCACATGCAGCAGCAACAGGCGGAGACGGAGCAGGTGGCCACCGCCATGAATGAAATGGCGGCCACGGTACAGGAGGTGGCGCGCAATACCGCGCAGGCGGCACAGTCGGCACGGGAGGCGGAGCATGAAAGCGCCGATGGCCGGCGCGTGGTCACCACGGCGCGTGCAGCGATCCACCGCCTGGCCGAAGAGGTGGAACGCAGCGCTCAGGTGATCCACCGCCTGCAGCAGGATAGCGACAGTATCAGCAGCATCACCGAGGCCATCAGCAGCATCGCCGAGCAGACCAACCTGCTGGCACTCAATGCCGCCATCGAAGCGGCACGTGCCGGCGAAAGCGGCCGCGGCTTCGCCGTGGTGGCTGACGAGGTACGCACCCTGGCCGGGCGCACCCAGGCGGCCACCGGCGAGATCCGCGCCATGATCGACAATCTGCGCAACGGCATCGGCGAAGCGGTGGCGGTGATGCAGCAGGGTCAGACCCAGGCCGGCGCCGCGGTGGATCAGTCACGTCAGACCGAACACTCCCTGGAGAGCATCGGCGCCGCCGTCTCCGCCATCAGCGACATGAATACCCAAATCGCCACAGCGGCGGAACAGCAAAGCGCCGTGGCCGAGGAGATGAACCACAACGTGGTCACCATCCGCGACCTGGCCAACACCACCACCGAACATGCCCGGGAGATCACTACCGCAGGCACGCGCCTGGCACAATTATCGGCACAATTGCGCGAGATGGTACGGCAGTTCAAGCTGAGTTGAACGACAGCGGCGGCTCGGCCAGCCGCCAACGCTGCTCCTGCAAGGTCATGATGTGTTCCTCCCAGTAACGCGCCGTACCGAACCAGGGGAAGGCAAGGACGAAGGCCGGGTCGTCGCGGCGCCGCGCCAGCCAGGCGGCGTAGTGCATCAGGCGCAGTGTGCGCAGCGGTTCGATGAGGCGCAGCTCGCGCCGGTCGAAATCAAAGAATTCGTCGTAGCCGCCCAGCAATTCATCCAGCTGCATGAGCTGCTCATGGCGCTCGCCGGACAGCAGCATCCACAGGTCCTGTACCGCCGGCCCGCTGCGGCAGTCGTCCAGGTCGACAATATGGGCGCCGCTGTCGGTCCACAGGATGTTGCCGGGGTGAAAGTCACCGTGAATACGCTGCCACTGCAAGGTCGGCACCGCAGCAAAGGCCGCGCTCACCGTATCCAGCAGCTCGGCACTGAGATCGGCATAGCGCGACTGGTACTCGTGCGGTAGCAGGCCGCTCTCCAGCAGATAGGCGCGTGACTCGACGCCGAAGCTGCCGATATCGAGCCGCGGTCGCGCGGTGAACGGCTGCGCCGCGCCCACCGCGTGCAGACGGCCGAGGAAGCGGCCCAGCCGCCACAGCACGTCCGGCACGTCGAGGTCAGGCCAGCGCCCGCCGCGGCGCGGAAACAGCGCATAGCTGAATCCGGCGTGGACATGCAGCGTCTCACCGTTCTCGTCCGCCAACGGAGCCACCACCGGCACCTCCGCCTCAAGCAGTTCCAGGGCGAAGGCATGTTCCTCCCGGATCGCCGCCTCGCTCCAGCGGGCGGGACGGTAGAACTTGGCCACCACGTAGCCGCCCTCCTCCAGCGCCACCTGATAGACGCGGTTTTCATAGCTGTTCAGTGCCAGCAGGCCACCTGCAGGCCGCAGGCCGCAACGTTCCACCGCATCGAGCACGGTATCCGGCGTCAGGGCATCGTAAGGATGGGACTGGATTTCGTTTAACATGGCCCCACTGTACAACAAATCGGAGTCCGCAAATGAACGCAAATACACGCGAATATCTAGTGCGATTTATTTGCGTACATTCGCGTTCATTTGCGGACTTTCTTTGATTTGAGTGGAGTTTGTATCTATGCCAAACCCCCTGCTGGAAATGAACGGCCTGCCGCCGTTCCATGCCATCCGCCCGGAACACGTGGAGCCGGCCATCGATACCGTGCTGGCGGAGAACCGTGCCGCCATCACCCGTCTGTTGCAACACGGCAGCCACACCTGGGATACCCTGCTCGCGCCGCTGGAGGAACTGGACGACCGCCTGAACCGCACCTGGTCGCCGGTGAGCCACCTCAACGCGGTGATGAATTCTGACGAGCTGCGCATTGCCTACAATGCCTGCCTGCCCAAGCTGAGCGCCTACGCCACCGAACTGGGGCAGAACGAAGACCTGTACCGCGCCCTGCAATCGATCCGCGACGGCGCGGAGTACGCGACGCTTTCCACCGCCCGGCGCAAGCACCTGGACAACCTGCTGCGCGACTTCCGCCTCTCCGGCGTGGCGCTGCCGCCGGAACAGAAGGCGCGCTTCAAGGCGGCCAGCGAGGAACTGAGCCGCGCCACCGCCCGCTTCGAGGAGAACCTGCTCGACGCCACCAACGGCTGGCATGTCCTCATCAGCGACGCATCACGCCTCGCCGGCATTCCCGAGAGCAGCCGGGCGATGATGCGCCAGGCGGCGCAGCGCGAGGGCCAGGAGGGCTGGCGCATCGGCCTGGATTTCCCCAGCTATTTTGCGGTGATGACCCACGCCGACGACCGCGACCTGCGCGAGGAGCTGTACACCGCCTATGCCACCCGCGCCTCCGATCAGGGCCCGCAGGCGGGCCGCTGGGACAACGGCCCGGTGATGGAGCAGATCCTGGCCCTGCGCCACGAGCTGGCGCAACTGCTCGGCTATCCCAGCCACGCCGAACATTCCCTCGCCACCAAGATGGCGGAATCGCCGCAGCAGGTGCTCGGTTTCCTGCACGATCTGGCGGCGCGCTCGCTGACGCTGGCCCGGAGCGAGCTGGACGAAATCGCCGCCCATGCCCGTGAGCACCACGGCCTCGCATCGTTGGAGGTGTGGGACATCAATTACTACGCGGAAAAACTGCGCCGCCACAAATACGCCGTCTCGCAGGAAGACCTCAAGCCATGGTTCCCCGCCGACCGCGTGGTGACCGGCATGTTCGAGGTGGTGCAGCGCCTGTTCGGCCTGGATATCCGCGCGGTTGACGGCGTACAGACCTGGCACGACGACGTGCGCTTCTACGACATCTTCGACAGCGCAGGCAGCCTGCGCGGCCGTTTCTATCTCGACCTCTACGCCCGGCCGAAGAAACGCGGCGGCGCCTGGATGGATGAGTGCATCCGCTCGCGTACCCTGGAGGACGGCGGCCGCCAGACTCCGGTGGCCTATCTCACCTGCAACTTCACCCCGCCGGTGGACGGCAGGCCGGCCCTGCTCAGCCACGACGAAGTGCAGACCCTGTTCCACGAATTCGGCCACGGCCTGCACCACATGCTCACCCGCATCGACGTGGCCGGCGTCGCCGGCATCAGCGGCGTGCCCTGGGACGCGGTGGAGCTGCCCAGCCAGTTCCTGGAGAACTGGTGCTGGCAGCGCGCGGCGCTGGACCTGTTCGCGCGCCATTACGAAACCGGAGCGCCGCTGCCGCAGACGCTGTTCGACAGGATGTGGGCGGCGCGCAACTTCCAGGCCGGCATGCAGATGGTGCGGCAGCTGGAGTTCGCCCTGTTCGACTTCCGCCTGTATCTGGAATACGACCCGCAACAGGGCGGCCGCATCCAGCAGATCCTCGACGAGGTGCGCGCCGAGGTGGCCGTGGTGCGCCCGCCGCACTACAACCGCTTCCAGCACGGCTTCGCCCACATCTTCTCCGGCGGCTATTCGGCAGGCTATTACAGCTACAAGTGGGCCGAGGTGCTGTCCAGCGACGCCTTCGCCCGCTTCGAGGAGGAAGGCGTGTTCAGCCGTGCCACCGGGCTGGCCTTCATGGAGGCGATCCTGGAACAGGGCGGCGCGCGCGAACCGATGGAACTGTTCATCGAGTTCCGTGGCCGCGAACCGAGCATCGATGCGCTGCTACGTCATAACGGGATCGCAGCCTTAGGTTGAACCGATTGTCTAATAGTCGAGAAGGATAGTAAGCTGCTCACAATGAGAAGCCTACTTTGCCGAAATGGATGGATAAATTATCGGATAGGCGCAGCCCTGCTGCTCTGTCTGCTCTTGCCATTTCAATCTACGGTAGCAGAGACCCTGTACGTCACCGATCGCCTCGCTGCAGACCTGTATCCGGCGCCGCGTGCCGCCGGCAAACCGATCCAGCACCTGCCCACCGGCACCGCACTGAGGGCACTCGTACGCCAGGGAGAATTTATCCGCATACGCACGCCAGATGGCAACGAGGGCTGGATCCATCAGCGCCAGCTGCAGGAAGACATGCCGGCCCAGGTGCTGCTGCTGTCGCTGGCGCAGCAACATGAACGGACGGCAAAGGAGTTGGATGTCACCCGCCGCCAACTCGCCGAGCAGACCCGTGCGGCGCAGCAGAACCATCAGGTGTCGCGCTCGTGGTGGATGTTCTTTGCCGTGCTGGTCTCGCTGGTTACGGGGTTCATCCTCGGCATCATGTGGCTGGACTGGCGCATCCGTGAGCGCCACGGCGGCTTTAGAGTTTAGCTACAGATACAGGAGGAAAGTGAAAACGTGCAAGTGGCGTGATGACGCTGCGCACAATGTATCCACTTTCCCCGTGCATCTTTCATCCTTTATCTGACCTCATGAAAATTGCTTCCTGGAACGTCAACTCCTTGCGCGTGCGCCTGCCCCAGGTGCTGGACTGGCTCGCGGCCCAGCAGCCCGATGTACTCGCCCTGCAGGAAACCAAGATGCAGGATGACGAGTTTCCGCGTGCGGAGCTCGATGCCGCGGGCTATCAGGTGCTGTTCTCCGGCCAGAAGACCTACAACGGCGTCGCCCTGCTCAGCCGTGCGCCGGCCGGCGGCGACATCGTCACCGACCTGCCGGGCCTCGATGACCCACAGCGGCGCGTGCTCGGCGCCATGTTTGAGGATGTGTACGTGCTGGACCTCTACGTACCCAACGGCCAGGAAGTGGGCTCGGACAAGTACGCCTACAAGCTGGACTGGCTGGAAAAACTGCAAGCCTTCATCGAGGCACAGCTGCAGCGCACGCCCAACCTGGTGGTGCTGGGCGACTTCAACATCGCCCCGGACGAGCGCGACGTCTACGACCCCAAGGCGTGGGAAAACAGCGTGCTGTTCTCACCGCCGGAGCGTGCCGCCTTCCAGCGCCTGCTCGGTGCCGGCCTCAAGGACACCTTCCGCCTGTTCGAACAACCGGAAAAGTCTTACAGCTGGTGGGACTACCGCATGAACGCCTTCCGCCGCAACATCGGCCTGCGCATCGACCACATCCTGGCCAGTGCGCCGCTCGCCGCGCAGTGCACCAGCTCCACCATAGACAGAGAAACGCGCAAACTGGAACGGCCGTCGGACCACGCGCCGGTCATCGCGGAGTTCAATCTGTAAATCACTAGCTGTCTGTCGCTGAGGCGCTGAGATCACAGAGGAAACACATTCATCATCTCTGCATCCAGTGTGGGAAGTCCTTTTGTCCTCTGCGCCTCCGCGGTGAAAATTTTGTTCAGTCGCCGAGGGTGATGTTGCGGCCGCGGGTCTCGGTGAGGCGCAGGGCGGCGATGAAGGCCACTGCCGCGAAACCGAGCATCAGCCACAACGCAGCGTGGTAGTTGGCGGCGCTGTACAGGCGTACGCCGTTCAGCATCGTGCCGTCCCAGCCCCGGTCCAGCACCCAGCCGAACAGCGGCTGCATGATCGCCGCGCCCAGAAACAACCCCGTATTCACCACGCTGATCGCCATGCCCGACAGCGCCGGCGCGCACACCTCCTTGGCACAGGCATAACTCAGCACGAAGCCGCTGCCGCACAGGCCGAGCAGGGCGAACAGCAGCAGGCCGCCGGCGCCCGCCGCCCACGGCAACCACAGCAGGGCCGCGCAGACCAGCAGATACAGCAGCGCACTCGCCGCCATCACCGGCTTGCGCCGGCCCAGCCGGTCGGAGATCCAGCCCAGCAGCAGGGTGCCCACGGCCATCGCCAGCAGGGTCAGGGTGGTGTACTGCGCCGCCTCGTCGCGGCTCAGGCCGTGAACATCGCGCAGCAGCGGAATACCCCACAGCCCGGCAAAGGCGAACAAGCCGCCGGCCATGCCGAAGTTGAACCAGAAACCGGGCCATACGCGCAGATTGCCCCACACCGCGCGCATGTCGTGCAGCCAGTGCCGCTCGCGCTCCGCATGGGCTGTCTTGCCCTCCATAGCGCGCACGGAAGGAAAGCCGGCATCCTCCGGCCGGTTGCGCACGATGAGCAGCGACAGCACCGCCAGCAGCAGGGAGAACACACCGATGCCGACGAAGGCATGACGCCACGATACGTGCCCGAGCAGCCAGGCCAGCGGGCCTGCCGCGAGGATCGAGCCGACATTGCCGAGCAGCAGGGTGACGCCGCTGATGAGTCCGTAAATGCGTTCACGGAACCACACCGTGTTGCTCTTCATCAGGCCGACGAAGATCACCGACACGCCCAGCCCCACCAGAAAGCGGCCGGTCATCGCCATCTCCATGGATTCGGCCAGGCCGAAGACGATGGAGCCGGCACCCGCCACCAGATTGCCCAGCATCGCGACGACACGCGTGCCCACGGTATCGGCCAGGACGCCGGCCGGGACCTGCATGACGGTGTAGATGTAGTAGTACATCGCCGCCAGCGAGCCGAGCGCCGCGCCGGTGGTGTGGAAGGCGGTCATCAGCTCGGCGGAGACCACGGCGGGGGCCATGCGGTGAAAGAACACCGACATATACGCCAGCACCAGCACGGCATAGATGGCCCAGCGCACCTGCTGGAAACGACGGGGGTCATAGGCAGTCGGATGATGGGTCATGGCGGGCGGGCGCTGGAGAACGAGGCGAGCATCTTAGCGCATTTTGACGCCGCAGCCCCGCAGCGCCGGACTGCTATAATCCGGCATCCCCCATGCGAGGCCGGCCATGAAATACAAGGATCTGCGCGACTTCATCACCCTGCTGGAACGGCGCGGCGAACTGAAACGCATCACCGTCGAGGTCGATCCCTATCTGGAGATGACCGAGATCTGCGACCGCACCCTGCGCGCTGGCGGCCCGGCCCTGCTGTTTGAGAATCCCAAGGGTCATTCCGTGCCGGTGCTGGGCAACCTGTTCGGCACACCGGAGCGCGTAGCCCTCGGCATGGGCGAGGAATCGGTCGGCGCGCTGCGCGAGGTAGGCCAGCTGCTCGCCTTCCTCAAGGAGCCGGCCCCCCCCAGGGGCCTGCGCGATGCCCTCGACAAGCTGCCCAAGTTCAAGCAGGTGCTCAACATGGCGCCCAGGGTGGTAAAGGACGCGCCGTGCCAGGAGATCGTGCTGGAAGGCGGTGACGTGGATTTGGGCAGGCTGCCGATCCAGACCTGCTGGCCGGGCGATGCCGCGCCGCTCATCACCTGGGGACTGGTGGTCACGCGCGGCCCGCACAAGGAACGACAAAACCTCGGCATCTACCGCCAGCAGGTGCTGGGCCGCAACAAGGTGATCATGCGCTGGCTGTCGCACCGCGGCGGCGCGCTGGACTTCCGTGAGTTCCAGCAGAAATTTCCCGGCCAGCCGTTTCCCGTCGCCGTGGCCCTCGGCGCCGACCCGGCCACCATCCTCGGCGCAGTGACGCCGGTACCGGATACGCTGAGCGAATACGCCTTCGCCGGCCTGCTACGGGGCGGCAAGACCGAGGTGGTGCAGTGCATCGGCAGTGATTTGCAGGTGCCGGCCTCCGCCGAATATGTGCTGGAAGGCGTCATCCATCCCGGCGAGATGGCGGAGGAAGGCCCCTACGGCGATCACACCGGCTACTACAACGAGGTGGACCGCTTCCCTGTGTTCACCATCGAACGCATCACGCAGCGCAAGAACCCGATCTACCACTCCACCTACACCGGCCGGCCGCCCGATGAACCAGCCGTGCTCGGCGTGGCGCTCAACGAAGTCTTCGTGCCGATCCTGCAAAAGCAGTTTCCCGAGATCGTCGATTTCTACCTGCCGCCGGAAGGCTGCTCCTACCGCATGGCGGTGGTGAGCATCAAGAAACAGTATCCGGGCCACGCCAAGCGCGTGATGCTCGGCATCTGGTCCTTCCTGCGCCAATTCATGTACACCAAGTTCGTCATCGTCACCGACGACGACGTCAACGTGCGTGACTGGAAGGACGTGATCTGGGCCATGACGACGCGCATGGACCCGGCACGCGATACCACGATGATCGAGAACACCCCCATCGACTACCTCGACTTCGCCTCGCCCATCTCCGGCCTCGGCTCCAAGATCGGCTTCGACGCCACCAACAAGTGGCCGGGCGAGACCAATCGCGAGTGGGGCACACCGATCCGCATGAGCGACGAGGTCAAGCAGCGCGTCGATGCGCTGTGGGATCAGCTGGGAATATGAGTGAACGAGGTTAACCGCGACTCCGCAGACGCACGCCGTCGCGGATGTTGAGGCCGATCAGGGTCAGGTTGATCGCGCCGGCCAATAGCTCCACTGCCTGCACCGTGTAGAACATCCCGTCGAACCGGCCGGCCGCTGCCCAGTGCTCCAGCAGCAGCGCGGCCGGCAGCAGGATCAACAGGCCGTTGCCGGCGATGAACGGCATGCGCTTCTGCTTCGCCGCCAGCAGCTTCCCACTCCGATTGCGTGCCAGCGCAAAGCCGCTGGCTCCGGTCAGCATCAGCGCCGGGATCAGCAGCCACAGCCCCTGCACGATGGCCGCCTTGACGCGGGCGATGGCGGCGGCATCACCGCCCAGCTCGACGGCAACAGTAGAAACCAAGAACACCAGGATGGTCATGAAGGCGATGCTGCCGACGATGGCGTGGGGGATGGATTTCATGCGTGTGTCTCCCGCGTTAGGTTGACACGATCCTGTCGATTTGACAGCATGCTGTCAATATGAAGAATGCTACTGCCCACACCCGCGCCGGCGGGCTGTTCACCGAGCTGGTGCTGGAAACCTTCCGCTTCAACGGCCGCCTCATCGCCGCCGGCGATGCCATGAGTGCGCCGCTGGGCCTCACCAGCGCCCGCTGGCAGGTGCTCGGCGCCATCGCCCTGGAGGGAACGGCCCTCACTGTGGCGGACATCGCGCGCCGCATGGGCCTGAAGCGGCAGAGCGTACAGCGCCTCGCCGATGCCCTGGTGGCGGAAGGACTGTTGCTGCGCGAGGATAACCCGGCCCACCGCCGCGCCCCCTTGCACCGCCTCAGCAAGACAGGCGAGCGCGCCTACCGCACGCTGGACGAACAACAGGCCGCCTGGGCCGCGGCCTGTGCCAAGGGCATACCGGCGGCACGTCTGGCCGACGCGCTGGCGTTGATCAGCGCACTGCGTCAGTGCCTGGAAGATGGGTAACACGCGCCAAGTTGTCGTATCCTGCACAGGTAACACGAGCAACGGACGGAACGGCGATGCAGAAGATCATGGTGCTCAATCCCAAGGGCGGCTGCGGCAAGACCACCCTGGCGACCAATCTGGCCAGCTTCCTGGCCCAGGCGGACAGAAAGGTGGCGCTGGCCGACTTCGACCCGCAAGGCAGCAGTGTCGACTGGCTGGCCGTGCGCCCTGCTGAACGCCCGACCATTTACCACGTCTCACTGGATGAGGAAAAAGACAAGCTGCTGCTGCCGCTGGGTATGGACTGTGTGATCATGGACGCCCCGGCCGCGGTGCACGGCAAGGAGCTGAAACGGCACGTCAAGCGCGCGCAGACCCTGCTCATCCCGGTACTGCCCTCGCCCATCGACATTCGTGCCTGTGCCCGCTTCGTGGAGGAGCTGCTGCTGGTGGGGCGCGTCTCGCGCCAGGAGACCCGCATTGCCGTCATCGCCAACCGGGTGAAGGAACACACCCTCATCTATCACACCCTGCAACGCTTTCTCACCAGCCTGGGCATCCCCTTTCTCACCAGCCTGCGCGACAGCCAGAACTACATTCGGGCGGCGGAGCGCGGCCTCGGCATCGGCGAACTGGCGCCGGCACTGGTGGCGCCGGATATGGAGCAGTGGCAACCGATCCTGCGCTGGCTGGCCGAACAGTAACGGCCTATCGAATACAGGATGCCTCCCCTGTACATCCCTAGGACCAGTTGAAGCCGGTCCTGCGGCTCACACGTTTTTCAGGCCTGATGCCAGATCCGGATAGCGCAACGTCACCCCCAGCTGCTGCAACATGCGCCGGTTGTCCATGCGGCGCGATTCGGTGAGGTAGGACAGCATGGCCGGGCTCAGCTGCTGCATCGCCTGCGCCAGGGTCAATGCCGGCGGGCGCGGCAGGCCGAAGCGATCAGCCACCGCGTAAAAGTACTGCGTCATGGTGCCGTTGCTGCCGTCACTGACGTTGTAGATGCGATCGTCGCCACCGCGCGCGGCGGCGGCGACGCAGATGGCTGCGAGATCATCGGCATGGATGCGATTGGTGTAGCCGCACTCCTCCTCGCGCAGTACCGGCATACCCGCCTGCAAACGCTCCAGCGGCCAGCGGCCGGGGCCATAGATGCCGCCGACGCGCAGGATGTTCACCCGCACCCCCTGTTCGCGCCCCCAGGCTCGCAACACCGTCTCCGCATCGAGGCGGCGACGCGCCCGATCGGTAGCGGGTGCCGGCGGCGTGTCCTCATCCACCCAGGCGCCGTTACGATCGCCGTACACCCCGGAGGTGGAGATGTAGACCACCCGCTCGGGCTTGAGGCCGGCAGCGGTGAAGGCGCGCATGCGCGGATCCGTATCACCCTGCGTCGGCGGCGGTGCGAAATAGTAGACTGTCGCGCCGTTGAGGGGCAAAGTAGCAAGGGTTGTAGGGATATCGAGGTCACCGCGCACCGGCGTGATGCCGGCACCGGACAGGCGGGCCGCCGCCTCGTCGCTGCGTGCCAGGGCCTGGACCGTAGCGCCGCGTCCCTGCCACAGCCGGGCGACGCGCAGGCCGATATCACCGCAACCTATGATAAAAATCAAATTCACCGTTTAACTCCCAGGCCGATTGACGGATAATCCATAGCTTTACGGTCAACAATAACCCAGCGACAAGGTAGAGTTAATGAGCTTCAAAGTCCAGGTGGAACCCAGCGGTCACGAATTCCCGGTGGAACAGGGGGAGTCCGTACTCGACGCGGCCCTGCGCCACGGCCTCGCCTTCCCCTATGGCTGCCGCAATGGCTTTTGCGGCGCCTGCAAGTGCAAGGTGGTCAGCGGCGAGGTGGACTACGGCGACGAGGAACCGGTCGCCCTCACCGAGCAGGAACTGGCGGTGGGCATGGCCCTGCCCTGCGTGGCCAAGGCCAGCACCGACCTGGTACTGGAGATCAAGGAGGTCACCGCGACCAAGGATATTCCGATCCGCACCCTGCCGGCCAAGGTGGGCCGCATGGAACAGCTCAGCCCCAACGTGATGGGCCTGTGGCTCAAGCTGCCGGAGGGCGACCGCCTGCAATACCTCGCCGGGCAGTACGTCAACTTCATCCTGGCCGACGGCAAGAAGCGCGCCTTCTCCATCGCCAACGCCCCGCACGACGACGAGTTCCTGGAGTTCCACATCGGCCTGGTGCGCGGCGGCCGCTTCACCGAGCAGGTGTTCAGCGAGATGCACGAAAAGGATCTGGTGCGTATCGAAGGCCCGCACGGCAGCTTCTTCCTGCGCGAGGACTCCGACCGCCCCATCATCCTGCTCGCCACCGGCACCGGCTTCGGCCCGGTGAAGGCGATCATTGAACACGCCTTGACCGAAGGCGTGCAGCGCCCCATCCATATCTACTGGGGTGCCCGTACCAAAAGCGACCTGTATATGCATGAGCGCGCACTGCGCTGGGCGCGGGAGTATGTGAACGTCCACTACCACCCGGTGCTTTCACGCCCGGTGGCGGAGGATCAATGGGAAGGTCGCACCGGCTACGTGCAGGACGCGGTGCTGGCCGACTTCGCCGACGTCACCGGCTTCGAAGTCTATGCCTGCGGCCTGCCGGACATGGTACTCAGCGCCAGGAAGACCCTGGTGGAGCGCGGTCTCGACCCGGAGCATTGCTACTCCGACGCATTTGAGTGGGCGAAGGACTGATTCAAGATTCAACAAGAGGGTGGATTTGCACCCTCTTGTTTCCAATCGTGAATTTCGAGTCTTGAATTATTTTTTGCTATTCCGCGTCACCAGCGGAAAGCGCTTCAGTGGCACCACCGGACCAGAGCGGCCGTTGCCGGTGACCAGGGCCAGGCCCTTGTGGTAGTAATCGCGGGCCAAGGTCTCTTCCTCCATCCGCTCCAGCAATTCCCCCAACATGCGATAGGTTTCCGCGCGCGCCTCCATGCCGGCGCTGGCCTCCAGGTAGGCACGGGCCTTGCCCCATAGCTGGGCACGCATGGCCAGCCGTCCCAGCGTCAGCAGCAGCAACGGGTGGCGCTGGTGGCGCTTGAGCCATTCTTCCGCCGTTGCCAGCTGCTGGGCGGCGTTTTTGCTGTCGGCCAGGCCATACAGCCGTACCAGTTCCGCATCCCACTGGCGGCGCAACGTCTCGCGCAACAGGTTTTCCGCCGTATCCCCCCCGCCCAGGGCAAGCAGACCACGGACGTAGGCCGCCACCAGGAGCGCATGCTGGTGCAAGGGGCGCGGGACGCGCTCCCACAGCTCGCGCAACTTGTCGAGATTGCCGTGCTCGTGGGCCTGACGCAGCAGGGTTTCCCAGACACGGCGCTCCAGCAACTCCGCGGCATCTTCTTCCAGGGCGCGGCGCTTGCGCAGTTCCGGCAGCAGCTCCGCCAGTTCATCCCAGCTACCCAGCCGCTCGTACACCTGTTGCAGCAGCTGCAGTACCCGCACATTCTTCGGCGTCTTGCCACGCAGGTGCATCAGTGTGGCCAGCGCCTGCTCCAGTTGCCCGCTGCTCATTTGCAGCTCGGCCTGGGTCACGCCCACTGCCAGCTCACCCTCGGAGGAACTGCGGTGCGCCATGGAGAGGTGGTAATCGCGCCGCTCCTCATCGCCCAGCATCTGGGCGGCGCGCGCGGCGCCCAGATAGTTGAGCACCGGCGCGTCGCTGCGCTCGGCATAGCGCGACAGGTCGCGTTCTGCCTTGAGCCAGTGGCCTTCGGCCAGGGCGGCGAAGCCGCGGGTGGTGGCCAGGCGGGCACGCGTGCTGCGCCGGTCACTGCGCCAGCTGCGCAACCGGCGGGGCAGGGCAAGCGCACCGGACACCAGACGTAGCGCCGTGTAGACCAGCGCAAAACCCAGCAACACCACCACCACCGCGAAGGTGAAGGAACTTTCTACGCTCCATGGTCCGTAGTTGATCAGCACATAGCCGGACTCACTCTGCGCCAGCAGGGCCAATGCCACGGCGCCAATCAGGACGATGATGATGAAGAACAGCAGCTTCATGGGCGCTCACCCCGCTCCAGACGCGCGCTGACCTCGCGCAGGGCGTGCAGAGACTGCTCGATGGCAGGCAGTTTTGGAGCGATGTCGACTGCAGCGAGGCGACGTAGCGCGTCGCGCATACTGATGGTGGCCGCAGCATCGGCATCATAGAAGTGCTCCACCCAGCCGTCGGCCTCCTGCAAGGCGGCACGATAGGCCTCACGGTGGCCACGCAGCAAGGACAGGCGCGCCGTTTCCAGCTTGAGGCTCAGATTCTGCTGTAACAAGAGGCGCTGGTCCGGGGTGATCAACGGCAGGTTGCCGGCGTCATGACGGCGGATCACCACCAGACTGCGAATATCGCCCCATACCGTCTGCAACAGGCCGCGCCAGCCGGCCACCTCGGTGGTTGTCTCCTCCTCTTCACGTTCCTCGCGCGCCACACCGGCCAAAACCAGATTCTCCACGCCCTTGCTCAGGGCGCCCAGCTCCAGGGTGATGCCGTCCACATCCAGCTGCGGCAGGGCACGCAACACCTGCAGTTCATCACTGATGAAGGCACGGACAGGGGTCAGCCGGGGATCGTTGATGCTGGCGAGGCGCTGATCGGCGGCGGCGAGGGCGGCAATGGCGCCGGCAACATCACGCTCCAGCAACAGGCGGCGGTTGGCCATTTGCAACAGATAGTCGGCCTCGGCCAACACCCAGGCATGACGGTCGCGGCCCAGGCGCTCGTTCACCTTCTCCAGTGCATCGCCAAACAGCTGCGTATTGCCACGCAATTGTTCCAGCGTACTGGAGACCTGACCGAGCCGCGCGGTGGTTTCCTGCTGCTGCGCCCCCAGTTGCTCCAGCCGGGTTTGCAGGGCCTGGTTTTCATGCAATACCGTCGCACGCTGCCTTTCCTGTTCTGTCCACAGAACGTAGCCGCCGCCCAGCGCACCCAGCGCCAGCAGCAGCGCCAGCAAGGCAAGGCCGCGCCCCCCCCGGCGCGGGCCCTCCCCGGCAGCAGACTCCGACGCTGCCTCTGCCCGCCTCTGCCCGGTCTCCTCCGCCGCCGGCGCCACTGCATCGGCTTCGGTGGTTTCGTCCGGATTCTGTTCCATTTCGCTCATCGACCCTCTCCCGGGCTAGTCGCCCGTTGTTCGGCGTCTCGCCGCTACACGGCTGACGCTATGATTTGCTCCCGGATTTGCTCCCGGCGCATCGTTCGCCCGCCCAGTGGGCTACCGCCTGCACCAATCCAGCGTCACTCGCCTGAGCCGCAACGAGGGCTGGCAGTGAAAATCCCAAGGCCTGCGCCAATGCTGCGGTGCGTTCGCTCACCACCACCAGCGGCAATTGCTTGAGCCGTTGTGCACTCTCGGCACCGGCCAACTCCAGCAGATTGCGCAGGCCCTCACTGCTGGTCACCGTCACAATATCCACCGCGCCGCGCGCCAACTGCGCCTCCAGAGCCTCGCGATCCGCTATCGGCCGTTCACGCCGGTACACCTCAGCGTAGTCCACCGTGGCACCACGTTCGCGCAGGGTCTGCCCCAACAGTTCACGCCCACCGTCACCGCGGAAAATGACGATACGCCAACCCGTCACCTGCTGCAGCACCGGCAGAGCCAGCAGGCCCTCGCTGTCGTAGCGCTCGCTCGGTTGCAGGTCCGGCCCGCGCCCAAGCCGTGCGCGCAGTGCGCGGCCGCTGCCTTCCCCCACCACCGCCAGGCGCAAGCCAGGAGGGAGACCGCCCTGCGCCTCGATCAGATCGAGGCCCAGCTCTACCGCGTTGGGACTGACAAAAACCGCCAGCTCATATTGAGCCAGCTGCGCCACCATCGCCAGCGCCGAACGCCTGTCCAATGGTGGTGCAATCGCCAACACAGGGAACCGGATCGCCTCGCCACCAGCCGCCTCGATGAGTCGGCACAGCGTATCGGCCTGATGGGCCGGGCGCGTCACCAATACGCCCACCCCATTCAAGTCAGGCGGACGCATAAACCTCACGTAAAATGACATCGGCACCGCGCGACAGCAGGTCTTCCGCCAGGATGGCGCCCAACTCTTCTGCATCCTCGGGCTTGCCGCTGATGGAGCCGCGCACCACCTCGCCGCCGTCGGGCCGGCCCACCAGGCCGTGCAGCACGATGACGCCGTGGTCCAGCTCGGCATAGCCGCCGATGGGTACCTGACAGCCGCCCTCCAGGCGCGTGTTCATGGCCCGCTCCGCCTTGACGCGGGTGGCGGTGGGTGCATGGTTGAGCGGAGCGAGCAGTGCATTGACCTCGGCATCCCCGGCACGGCACTCGATGCCCACCGCGCCCTGGCCCACGGCGGGCAGGCTGACGGTGATGTCGAGCAGCTCGGTGATGCGCCCCTGCAACTCCAGGCGGATCAGGCCCGCGCTGGCCAGGATGATGGCGTCGTACTCGCCGTCGTCCAGCTTCTTGAGGCGGGTCTGCACGTTGCCGCGCAGGAACTTCACCTGCAAATCGGGACGGCGCGCCAGCAACTGGCACTGGCGGCGCAGGCTGGAGGTGCCGACCACCGCCCCCTGCGGCAGGCTGTCGAAGGACGCGTGGGTATTGGAAACGAAGGCATCACGCGGGTCTTCGCGCTCACAAATCACCGCCAGGTGCAGTCCCTCGGGGAAGGCCATGGGCACGTCCTTCATGGAGTGCACCGCAATATCAGCGTCGCCGCGCAGCAGGCCCTCTTCCAGCTCCTTCACGAACAGGCCCTTGCCGCCGATCTTCGCCAGTGGGGTGTCGAGGATCTTGTCGCCCTGCGACACCATCTTCACCAGCTCCACCTCCAGACCGGGGTGAAACGCCTTGAGCCGCGCGGACACGTACTCCGCCTGCCACAATGCCAACAGGCTCTGACGGGTCGCGATACGGATCAGGTTTTTTGCCATGGAATCAAACCCTTGTTTGCTGATAGGGCGGCCCGCTGCAAGGGCGGAAACCGACCGATGGAATAAGTAGACCCAGTTGAGCGTCTGATCATACACGCCCGGCACGGGCGGGCCTATTGCATGGATGGCCATAGCCTCCTTATCCTAGGAAAAAGCCCACCTCAAATTACAGGTTTTTATATGAAGGCATTGTTCCGCACCCTGGCGTTGCTGTTGCCCCTGGCCACCGCCATCCCCGCCATCGCCTGGTCCGACATGGAAACCCCGGAGCCGCAAAACGATGCCACCAGCGTGGTAATTCCGGAGATCACCGATCTGCGCAAGGAGGCCGCCCTGGCCCGCGACAAGCGCCTGCCGATCCTGGTGATGTTCTCGTCGGATTATTGCCCCTACTGCAAGGTGATGAAGAGCGACTTTCTCAAGCCGATGATGTTCAGCGGCGACTACGAGCAGAAGATCCTGTTCCGCGTACTGGAGCTGCGCGCCGGCGCGGATGTCATCGACTTCGACGGCAAGAAGGTCAATGCCTGGGAGTTCGCTGGCCGCTACAAGGTGCAGGTCACCCCCACCCTGGTGTTTCTCGACTTCCAGGGCAAGCAGATGGCCCCCAAGATGGTTGGTCTCACCACGCCCGATTTCTTCGGCGGCTACCTGGACGACGCCATCACCACCGCCTACAACCACGTTCACAACGGCAACACCTTCGCCTGCCAGGAAGCACACACGCGGCTGACTTGCTAGTGACAAGTGACAAGTGACAAGTGACAAGTGACAAGTGACAAGTGACAAGTGACAAGCGGGATTGTTGGCCTTTTCTTGCAACTTGCAACTTGTCACTTGTAACTGCCCCTAAATCTCCCCCGATCGCAGCAACCTTCTTATCTCCGGCAAATGCCGCCGGCTGATCTCCAGTTGCTCCTCACAATCCTTCAGTTTCACCCGCGCCGTGCCGTCGGCCCCCTTCTCCAGCCCCTCCAGTACAGCCCGGGCCACCAGGGCATTGCGGTGGATACGCACGAAGCGTGGGCCGTATTCCGCCTCCAGCGCGGTGAGTGAATCTTCGATCAACGCCTCACCGCGCCGATGGCGCACCACTACATACTTCTGCTCGGCGCGCAGGAACAGAATATTGGCCACCGGGATCAGGGTCAGGTTGCCATGCAGGGTACTGGACAGATGGCTGCGCCCCTGCGGTTCGGGATCGGCGGCGGCTACCGCCTCCAGCTGCGGCACGCTCAGCCGTCGCGCCTTGTCCAGCGCCAGGACCAGCCGCTCGGCGCGCACCGGCTTGAGCAGATAATCCACCGCCTGTGCGTCGAAGGCCTGCAAGGCATAGTCACCGTAGGCGGTGACAAACACTACCGCCGGTGCCTCGGGTAGTGCCGCCAAATGCCGCGCCGCCTCCAACCCGTCCATCCCCGGCATGCGGATATCGAGCAGCACCACCTCCGGGTGCAAGCGCGCACAGGCCTCCAGCATCGCGCGACCATCACCCGCCTCGCCCACCACCTCGGCGCCGGGGATCTCCTCTACCATCCGGCGCAAGCGCTCTCGCGCCAGCGACTCATCATCGACGATCAGCACATGCATCGAGCAGTCCCTCTGTAGATCGGACTTCAGCCCGACAACACCGCCCGACGAAGCCCCGCCCCACCGACCCAAAACCCGCCCCGCAACGACGTCCATCCCCCGTAGGTCGGACTTCAGCCCGACAACACCGCCCGGCGAAGCCCCGCCCCACCGACCCAAAGGCCGATCTACGACGCCCATCCGCCGTAGGTCGGGCTTCAGCCCGACAACACCGCCCGGCGAAGCCCCGCCCCACCGCCCCAAAGCCCGCCCCGCAACCAAGGCGCGGTGGACGCTCCTTCCCACCGAGGTTCCGCTTCATTCCACCCTCCGATACGGCAACCGCAGCTGCACCTGATAGACACCCGCCTCCGCCACCGCTTCCAGCCCCGCCTCCCGGCCAAAATGGAAAAACAGGCGCTGGCGGATGTTGTCGACGGCGATACGGTTGCCGTTGCGCTCATGCGCCCGCATAGCACAGGGATTGGTCACGGTAAGCGTGAGTACCTCGCCCTGCAGCCGGCCGCCCACGGACACGGTTCCGCCTTCGGCCCGCTGCTCTATCCCGTGGTAGATCGCGTTTTCCACCAACGGTTGCAGCGTGAGCGGCGGGATGGCGGCATCCTGCGGCAGATCGTCTACCTGCCACTCCAGCTGCAGGCGCTCGCCCAGGCGCAAGGCCTCCATCTGCAAATAGCGCCGCGTCAGTGCCAGCTCCTCCGCCAGCGGAATCAGACGCCGTCCATCACCCAGACTGGCGCGGAACAGGTCGGCCAGATCCTCAATGGCCGCCTCGGCCCGCACCGGGTCGCTATGGGTAAGGCTGGCGATGGTATTCATGCTGTTGAACAGAAAGTGGGGACGGATGCGCGCCTGCAAGGCGGCGAGGCGTGCCTCACTTTCCGCCACCAGCCGCCGGCGCGACTGGTGGCTGACATAGAAATAGCGCAGGGCGAGGGCACTGACGATGGCGCCAATGGCCATGTTGCGCAGCACGAAACTCCGGTGCCCACCGCTGCCGCCAAGCAAGCCGGGATCGATGATGAACCACCAGGCCAGCTCGGACAGCAGCAGAATCACCAGCAGCAGCAGGCCGTAGCTCACCAGCGCCGCCGCGACATCGCCCAGGCGGGCCAGGGCGCGCCGGCTGGCACACAGCACCGCCGCACCGGTCAACCCGGCCCACTGCATGAACAGCGAGGTGAGCGCCAGCGTATCCCACAGCGCGACACCCTGTACGGAGTGGCTCAGTGTGAGGATGAAGGCGAACAGTTCGGACAGCACCACCACGGCGAATACCGCCGGCAAGCCGCAGAAGTCGGGCAGGAAGAAGTTGTCGTTGCGCGGGGTCGATTGAACCGGTGCCACAGTCATTCCCTGTCGTGGATGAATAGCATCCATCATAGCCCCAATCCCGCCCGGCCAGCGAGACAGGGATGATATACTGCGGGCCATTTCACGTTCCCAACCGGCTCCCATCATGAGTAACGAAAAGACTGTCGAAAAGCCCTGGACCGGGCGCTTCACCGAACCCACAGACGCCTTCGTCGAGGCCTTCGGCGCCTCCGTCGGCTTCGACCAGCGCATGTACCGCCAGGACATCCGCGGATCCATCGCCCACGCCCGGATGCTGGCCCATGTCGGTGTGCTCACCAATGAGGAGTGCGACAGCATCATCGCCGGCCTCGGCCAGATCCAGGGCGAGATCGAGCGCGGCGAATTCCAGTGGTCCATCGCCCTGGAAGACGTGCACATGAACATCGAGAAGCGCCTCACCGACCGCATCGGCATCGCCGGCAAGAAGCTGCACACCGGCCGCTCTCGCAACGACCAGGTCGCCACCGACGTGCGCCTCTACCTGCGCGACGAAATCGACCTCATCGCCAAAGAGCTCAAGCGCCTGCAGGCCAACATCATCGACCACGCCGAACGCGAGGCCGCCACCATCATGCCCGGCTTCACCCACCTGCAGACCGCCCAGCCGATCACCTTCGGCCACCACCTGCTGGCCTGGAATGAAATGCTGCAGCGCGACGCCGAGCGTCTCGCCGACTGCCGCAAGCGCGTCAACTGGATGCCGCTCGGCTCCGCCGCCCTCGCCGGCACCACCTATCCCATCGACCGCGAATTCACCGCGCGTGAACTGGGCTTCGACGGCATCTGCCGCAACTCGCTCGACGGCGTCTCCGATCGCGACTTCGCCATCGAATTCATGAGCTGGGCCTCAATCCTGCTGATGCACATGTCGCGCTTTTCCGAAGAGCTGATCCTGTGGGCCTCGGCCCAGTTCAAGTTCGTCGAGATCTCCGATGCCTTCTGCACCGGCTCCTCCATCATGCCGCAGAAGAAAAACCCCGACGTCCCCGAACTGGTGCGCGGCAAGTCCGGCCGCGTGTTTGGCGCACTGGTCAGCATGCTCACCATCATGAAGGGCCAGCCGCTGGCCTATAACAAGGACAACCAGGAAGACAAGGAACCGCTGTTCGACACCATCGACACCGTGAAGGGCTGCCTGCGCGTCTACGCCGACATGCTGGGCTACGCCGAACAGGATGACGGCTCGAAGAAATACCACATCGTCCCGCGCAAGGAGATCATGCGCGAAGCCGCCCTGCGCGGCTTCTCCACCGCCACCGACCTCGCCGACTACCTGGTGCGCAACGGCGTCGCCTTCCGCGATGCCCACGAGATCGTCGGCAAGTCCGTCGCCTACGGCGTGAAGACCGGTAAGGACCTGTCCGAGATGACCCTCACCGAACTGCAGCAGTTCAGCGGCTCCATCAAGGACGACGTATTCAACTATCTGACACTGGAAGGCTCCGTCGCCGCGCGCAATCACATCGGCGGAACGGCGCCGGAGCGGGTGCGGGAGGCGGTAACGAAGGCGAAGGATTTGCTTAAGGGATAAGAGTTATGAAAAGGGCCTCGGATGAGGCCCTTTTCATATCAACACATATGGAAATTGATAAAATATCATCTGATGATACAATATGTGGGTGCAATTAAACGAGATCCTGGGCTGGACACCCTGCTCGAGATGGCTACCGAATGCATGGTTATCCAAGAGCGGCCTCCGTGGTGGGTAAAGATCAAGGCATGGCAGGTGGAACCCTCTGAACAAATGCCTCATGGCATCAAGTATGAGTTGACCCTGCACGACCACCACAATCAGCGGGTGTTCGGAATGGATAATGCGCATGCCCCATCAAAACCAAAACGAAAGAAATATGCTGGCCATCGAAAGGTTTGGGATCACAAGCACAATGGACTACAGGACAAAGGAACGCCATACGAGTTCAGCGATGCGGGGCAGCTGCTCACCGATTTCTGGGATGGTGTGAATGAAACACTCGCTGAACATGGTTATAAACCTATATAGGGATAAGGCTATATGGCGATCAAACGCATGAAAATTGGGATAATGCCTCCTTCGGATATGCGAGCTCGAACTATAGCTATCGCAAAGGGAGAGTACACTCCTCGCCCGGGAGAACCTAAGGTTTGGTTCCCGTCAATAGAGTCTGTCGCGCAATTGTTGAACGAAGACAACAGAGAAATGCTTCGTGCAATTGCAAATGCGCAACCAGCATCTGTGGCCGAAGCGGCAAAAGTTGTACATCGTCATGCTGGAAACTTGTCCCGAACATTAAAAAAACTCGAGCAGTACGGAATTGTCAAAATGATCGCTGTCAAAAAATCACATGGCTCTGGCCGCCCAGCATTGAAACCTGTAGTCCAGGCAACGGACTTTGAGATTAGTACTTTTAGTCTCCAGAACCATGTGATCGAACACACCAAGCGAAAAGAGCGGGAAAAGCAGCAAGCATAGAAAGCGCCGTCGATTCGCGTACACTTGGCCACCTGTAATCGCTGGACTCCTGCATGAACATCGTCGTCGTAGATACCGCTCACATTGCCGGCGAAGCCGACTTCCCCATGCTCGATATTCCCAAGTACGGCTGGCAGCAGTTTCCTGCGCTGGCGGAAACCGAGCTGGCGGAGCGCTGCTGGCGCTCGGATGTGATCGTCGCGGTGCGTGCGCCCATCGATCGCGCCGTCATCGACAAGGCCTTCAAGGTGGAGCTGATCGTGGCCGCCGGCGCCGACTACAGCCACATCGACCGGGTCGCCGCCAGCGAGCGCGGCATCACCGTCTGCAATATTCCCGGCGCCGATCCGGCGGATGCCGCACAGAGCGAACGCCTCTGTGCGCAGGTGATCGACACCATTGCCGCATATCTGCGCGGCGCCCCCATCAACGTGGTCGGCACCTGAACATGGCGGAACTCGGTGTACTCAATACGCTGACCGTGCTGCGCACGGGCAGCTATGGCGTGATCCTCGACGGCGGCCCGCTGGGCGATGTGCTGCTGCCGCTGCGCGAGGCACCGGAGTCGTGCGCCGTCGGCGACACCCTGGAGGTATTCGTCTACGTCGACTCCGACGACACGCTGGTGGCAACCACCCAGCGGCCACTGGCGATGGTGGGCGAGTTCGCCCATCTCAAGGTCCTGTCGATGACCGATTACGGCGCCTTTGTCGACTGGGGCCTGAAGAAAAACCTGCTGGTACCGTTCAGCGAGCAGAACGGCACGATGATCGTCGGCCGCTCCTACGTGGTACGCGTCTATCTGGACAAACGCTCGGGACGCGCCGTCGCCTCGGCACGGCTGGACAGGTTTCTCGATCGCACACCGATCGACTACGTGCCGCGCCAGCAGGTGGACCTGCTGGTGTGCGAGCACACCGACATCGGCTACAAGGCCATCATCAACCAGCGCCACTGGGGCGTGCTGCACGACGCCGACGTGTTCCAGCCGCTGCGCTACGGCCAGCGCCTCACCGGCTACATCAAGAGGCTGCGCGAGGACGGCAAGATCGACCTGGTG
>Ga0172382_10001747_pt1 | contig 38084 bp, 30 predicted proteins | sample Leawel138RmetaG_FD_122245 | JGI IMG/M metagenome (GOLD analysis project Ga0172382, IMG submission 122245) | Leachate microbial communities from a municipal landfill in Southern Ontario, Canada - Leachate well 138R metaG | ecosystem: Engineered > Solid waste > Landfill > Unclassified | place... | reverse complement strand
TTCACTTCCAGGCCGGTGGTTTCGGTATCCAGAACTATCTGTCTCATTGCTTCACCTGCGTCGCTGCGCACCCGACCGACACGGCCGAATCCTGTTGTCTCATGATGCCGCCAGCGGCGGCCGCGCGCGCATCGCCTCGGCGGCGGTGCGCGCCAGTCCATCCACATGCTCGTTGCCCGGATCACCGGCATGGCCGCGGACCCATTCCCACTGGATCGTGTGCGCGGCGGCAGCCTGCTGCAGGCGCTGCCACAGATCCTGGTTCTTGACCTGACCGCCACCGGAGGTACGCCAACCGCGCGCGATCCAGCGCGGCATCCATTCGGTGATGCCCTGGCGCACATACTGCGAATCGGTGCGCAGGCGCACCTGGCAGGGACGGCTCAACGCCTCCAGCGCCATGATCGCGGCCATCAGCTCCATGCGGTTGTTGGTGGTATCCGGCTCGCCGCCGGACAGTTCACGCTCGCGCCCGCGAAACTGCAACAGCGCGCCCCAGCCGCCGGGGCCGGGATTGCCCAGACAGGCGCCGTCGGTGTGGATCAGAACCTGCTCCGTCGCTGCTGCCTGCTGCGTGGAAAGGTCCGATTCGTTTTTCATGCCTGTGGATACTCCAATGAAAAGCCGACCGGCACGATCGGGCCGACCGGGGTAAGACCCGCTGCATGCTTTCTGGCACGCACCACGTAGGCCGGCAGCGGCAACCACGACATTGGTCGCCAGCCACGCCGCGCCAGCAAGCCGGGGCGCTGCTGCGAAATGCCGGGGCTGAGCGCGTAAGTGGCCGTCACTTCAAGCCCGGCGGCAGCGGCCAGCTCGGTACAGCGCGACAATGGCAACGGTGCCGGAACATGTCCGTGCCAATGCCAGCGATACGGCGAGTACGGACTGAACTCAACGATCAGCACGACCCCGCCCGGCACCATCAGACGCGCGATTTCGCTCATCCGCAGCGCCGCATCCTCCGACGCCGACAGCACATGGCTGGCCAGCAACAGATCAATGCTGCGCGCCAGCGGCAACGGGCTGTCCACTCCCTCCTCCCGGCCGGCACGATGCCAGCCACGCGCATCGCACCACATCCGCACCTCGTTGCGCATCAGCGTGGCCGGCGCGCACTCGGCCGCGGCGGCGCTGGGCAGCACCAGACAACTGTTGCTGCCGGTGGCGCGCACGATCATCGGCATCAGCAGCGCGTGTTCGGCGTTGAGCATCGCACTGCCGCGCCCGCTGTCGAACCATGACGGCGGGCTTTCAGGTTGACGCGATGTGGGAGCTGCCGGCATCGTGCACGCACATCCAGAAACAATCGCGAAGTCTACCCGCCCCATGTTCCAACTTGTTGCCCTGCCGGCGCTGAACGACAACTACATCTGGCTGATGACCGGAAGCAACGGCCGCAGCGTGATTGTCGATCCGGGCGAAGCCGCGCCGGTGCTGGCCCGACAGGACAGCGGCCTGTCGCCCTGCGCAATCCTGCTGACCCACCACCATCCCGACCACATCGGCGGTGCAGCCGAGCTGGCCGAACATTTCGGCATCCCGGTCTACGCCCCGGACGATGCGCGCATCAGCTGCGCCGATGTCCGCGTGGCCGAGGGTGATGCGATTGAGCTGCCCGACGCCGGCCTGACGTTTTCCACGATGCATCTGCCCGGCCACACCCTCAGCCATGTGGCCTATGTCGGGCATGGCGTGGCGTTCACCGGCGATACCCTGTTCAGCCTGGGCTGCGGACGCCTGTTCGAAGGCACGCCTGCGCAAATGCTTGTCTCGCTGCAACGTCTGGCGGCTCTGCCGGATGACACCCGGGTCTGTTGCGGGCACGAATACACGCTGGCCAATGCGGCTTTCGCGCAGGTGGTGGAACCGGGCAACCCGGCACTGGTCGAGCGGCTGGCGCAGGCCCGTGCGGCACGCGGACAAGGCCAGCCGACGCTGCCTGTCTCCATCGCCAGCGAGCGGGCGACCAATCCCTTCCTGCGCTGCGATCAGGTCAGCGTGGCGCACGCGGTGGCGCGTCATTGTGGCAGCGATCCGGACGATGAAGTGGCCACCTTCGCTGCATTGCGGGCCTGGAAGGACGGATTCCGCGCCGCATGATGCGCCTGCGTTCGCTGCCGATGCTGCTGCTGTGCCTTGCGCTGGCGGCCTGCCAGATGACACCACCGCGCCCGGCACAGGACATCGACGCGCCTGCGGCTCCCGAGGTTCAATCCCCGGTTTCAGCCAGCACAGCCAAGGCCGCCGAGCCACCGCCGCCGACATTCCTGCTGCCTGAACCGGCATCGCCACGCACCGGTGCGGAAGTGCTGCAACGTCTGCGCGAGCGTCTGGTCGACCCGCCCTGCGTGGCCGATCCACTGGTACACCGATGGCAGGACATCTATGCGCGCTCGCCACGCGGTTTCGCTCAGCAAATCGAACAGGCCCTGCCTCTGATCGGCCTGGCGCTGGACGAACTGGACCGCTACCGCCTGCCCGGCGAATACGCCTTGCTGCCGATCGTGGAAAGCGGCTACCGCCCGGATGCGCGCGGTGCCGGCGATCACCTGGGCCTGTGGCAGTTCGGCCGCTCCACTGCGGAGCATTTCGACCTGCCACTCAGCCCGGCGTTCGACGGCCGCCTGGATCCGTTGGCTTCCACCGACGCCGCGCTGCGCTATCTGGGCGATATGCAGAACCAGTTCGGCGACTGGAAGCTGGCCGTGCTGGGCTTCAACGCCGGCCCCTACCGCCTGAAGAAGCAGTTGGAAAACCAGCCGGACGTACGCTTTTCCGCCGATGCGCGCCTGCCTGCGGGTCTGCCGGCCTCCAGCTATGCGCATGTGGCCAAGATGAAGGCGCTGGCCTGCCTGCTGGCGCAGCCGGAACGCTTCGATCTGACGCTGCCTGACGACACCCGGGTCGATCCGCTGGTGCGCATCCAGTTGCCCGCCGGTCAATCCAGCCTGGCGGCGATCGCACGCGACCGCGAGCTGCCACCGGGCCTGCTGGAATGGTTGAATCCGGGCTTTCGTGACGGCTACATCACGCGCAACGCACCACGCCACTTGCTGCTGCCCGAATCGCTGAGCCCGCGCTTCGAGCAGTTCGAACTGCCGCCTGCGCCCGCCCCCGCCTCGCCTGCAAGCGCGAGTGGAAATTATGTGGTGCGCAGTGGCGATACGCTGGGTGCGATCGCACGCCGCCACGGCATCCGGCTGGCCACGCTGATGTCGCTCAATGGCCTGGATGGGCGCTCGATCCTGCGCCCCGGCCAGCGCCTGAAGCTGGCACCCTGACGGCGCAGGCGTCACACTTGCCACCCCGGTTTCCGCACTTTTGCGCCGCAGTCTCCAGGCTGCCGCGCAAATGCATCCATCCACCCGGACGGACACCCCTCCGTCCACATTTTCAGGAGTACGCTTCATGGGATTTCTTGCCGGTAAACGCGCGCTGATCGTCGGCATCGCCAGCCAGCGCTCGATCGCCAACGGCATCGCCGAGGCCATGCGCCGCGAAGGCGCCGAACTGGCTTTCACCTACCAGAACGACAAGCTCAAGTCGCGCGTGGAAGAGGCTGCGGCCGAGTACGGCTCCAAGCTCGTGCTGCCGCTGGACGTGGCCGATGATGCGCAGATCGAAACGCTGTTCGAACAGCTCGGCCAGCACTGGGACGGCTTCGACATCCTGGTGCACTCGGTCGGCTTCGCACCGCGTGAAACCCTGGACGGCGGCTTCGTCGACAATCTCACACGCGAGAGTTTCGGCATCGCGCTGGATATTTCCGCCTACAGCCTGGCAGCACTGGCCAAGGCTGCGCGCCCGATGATGCAGGGCCGCAACGGCAGCATCCTGACGCTGACCTATCTGGGTTCCGAGCGTGCACTGCCGAACTACAACGTGATGGGCGTGGCCAAGGCCGCGCTGGAAGCCTCGGTGCGCTATCTGGCGATGAACCTGGGCCCGGAAGGCACCCGCGTCAACGCGGTTTCGGCCGGCCCGATCAAAACCCTGGCCGCCTCGGGCGTGGGCAATCTGCGCAAGATGCTGACCCATGTGGCGGATCAGGCGCCGCTGCGCCGAAACGTCACGATCGAGGATGTCGGCAATGTCGGCGCCTTCCTGTGTTCGGATCTTGCCGCCGGTGTGACCGGTGAAATCACCTATGTCGATTGCGGTTACAACATCCTGGGCATGACCGGGCTGGACTGATCCGCCCGGTGCGGCGGCCACCATCCAGGCTGCCGTCGCGCTTTTCCCGAAGCTGAAAAAGCAAAAACCCGGCAGCTGCCGGGTTTTGCGTTTTCTGGAACCGGAGTTCCGCGCGGTGCGCGGTGACTGACGGCCGCGCTGCTTACAGACGCGACTCGACCACCTGGATCTCCGCCTCGCGGCGCAGCGCCTTGACCAGTTCGCTGGCCTCCAGCGTGCCGATCGACTGCGCAAGCTGCTGCTTGAGCATGTCGCGGGTACCGGCTTCGACCGTGGACACGTCACCGTCGGTGACCGCCGTCAGTGCAATCAGTGCATTGACACCACCGGCCAGCGCGGCATCGCCGATGACACTGCTGCCGGCTTCCGGATGCGCCAGCTTGAACGCTGCGGCATTGATCACCGGATCCACCGTGGCGGCATTGCGCCCGACGCCTTCCGCGCTCTGGATTTCCAGTTCGTTGGCCTGCGCGTATTCACGCAACGATTCCAGCGAGGTGACCTGCTCGCGTGCCTTGTCCAGCGCCGCAGCGCCCAGTTCATCCAGACGCTGCTCACGCACCGCGGCTTCGACCAGATGACGCACTTCGTCCAGCGGACGGGTCGCGGCCGGCGAATGCTCGGTGACGCGCAACACCAGGCCGTGGCTGGGTGAAAGTTCGATCAGATCGCTGACCAGCCCTTCCCGCATGACGCTGTCGGAGAACATTGCACGCAGCACATCCGGATTGGCGGCAATACCGGCACCACCTGCCCGGGTAAACGGACCGGCCTTCTGCACCGTCAAGCCCAGTTCGGCGGCGGCAGTGTCCAGCGTGGTCGGATCACGGTAAATCGCTTCGACCAGTTGCCCGGAACGCTCACTGAAAGCGCGCTCGCGCTCGGACTCCAGGTATTCCTTTTCCAACTCGGTCTTCACATCCTCGAATGCCTTGCCGCTGGATTCGCGCACCTCGCGCAACCAGATCACGTGCCAGCCGTCGCTGCCCTTGACCGGGTCGCTGATGCCGGGCTGCATCGCGAACAGCGCCTCTTCGAAGGCCGGCTCGGTCACGCCCTGCTCGATCCAGCCCAGGTCACCGCCGATGGCCTTGGAGCCGGGGTCATCGGAGCTGGTGCGCGCCAATTCCGCGAAATCCGCGCCTTCGGCACGCGCCTGTTGCACCAGTTCGGCGGCACGCGCCTGCGCTTCCTGCTGTGAGGCGGCGTCGGCATTGGCATCGGTCTGGATCAGAATGTGCGAAGCCAGGCGCTGCTCGGGTTCGATATAGCGGTGCTTGTTCTGTTCGTAGCGTTCGCGCAGCGTCAGCTCATCGACGCTTTCATCAAGCTCCAGCTTGCTGACGTCCAGTTCGACGTATTCAATCGATACGGTTTCCTGGCTCTGGTACTGGTCGGTGTGGCTCTCGTGGTAGGCGGCCAGATCGGCTTCGCTGATCTCGCCGATGGCTTCAGCATCGGGTGCCGGCAGCAGGAGGTAGTCGAAGCTGCGGGTCTGGTCGCGCAGGGCCAGGAAGCGATCGACATAGGCATCGGTGACGATGCTGCTGGCGCTGATGCTGCGCGGCAGGGCACGGGTGACCAGGTCCTGCGCCATGCGCTGTTCAAAGATGCGCGGGGACATGCCGGCACCGGCCAGCACCATGCGGTACTGGTCGGGACTGAACTGGCCGTTGACGTGGAAAGCATCAATCCCGGCGATTTCCTGCTGCAGCATGGTCGGCGACACCACCAGCCCGTACTTGTGCGCGGCCTGGCGCAGCACCTGCTCGTCAATCAGGCTTTCCAGCACCTGACGTTTGACGATCGGGGTATCGAATTCGCGGGCGTCGTAGCGTTCGCCGAGCATCTGCCGCATGCGGCTGCGGTAGTCCTCGAAACGTTCGCGGAACTGATCCTGGCTGATTTCGGTGTCGTTGACCTTGGCCACATAGGTCGGCACCCGCTGTTGGAAGTAGTTCTCGACGCCGAAGAAGGCGAACGGGACGGCCAGGACCAGCAGGACCGCAATCGCAACCCAGCCTGTAGTCTTTTCACGAAGAATCTGCAACATCGGGCGGAACCATCGCTCGCATATGGGGACGCACCGCACCCGGCGGCACGACCGCGTCGGACAAAAAAAGAGGGCGCCTGCTATCAGGCGCCCTCGGCATAGTGGCGGAGTGGACGGGACTCGAACCCGCGACCCCCGGCGTGACAGGCCGGTATTCTAACCGACTGAACTACCACTCCGCGCTTTGACGCTGCATGGTGCTTTGGTGGGTGCTGAGGGTTTCGAACCCCCGACCCTCGCCTTGTAAGGGCGACGCTCTACCGCTGAGCTAAGCACCCTGCGAAGACGATCAGTTTACAGCATCTTTCAGAGCTTTGCCAGCCTTGAACGAAGGAATCTTCGATGCCTTGATCTTGATGGTCTCGCCGGTGCGCGGATTGCGGCCGGTACGGGCGGCGCGCTTGCGCACTTCGAAGGTGCCAAAGCCGACCAGCGACACGCTGTCGCCCTTCTTCAGGGCCTTCTTCACGACTTCGATGATGGCGTCGACCGCATTGGCGGCGTCGGTCTTGGAGAGCTCGGCCTCGGCAGCCACGGCGTTTACAAAGTCAGCCTTGTTCATTTGATTTGTCACTCCAGTGTACGAATTCAGGTTTTCGCAGTTTGTGTTGTGTCGGCAACGTGCAGCCTCGACGTGAGCGCGGGCGCAGCAACCAATCCCACCGTGGTGTGCATCCTGCACCAACTCCCGGGTGGGCTGGATTTATACCAGCGACCCGGGCACCACGCAATACGATTTTCCTTGTGCCATGCGGTTTTGAGCCGATAACGCGGCAATGCACAGTTGCCTTGCCGCGTCAATCGGATCCGCGTATCAATGTGCCCGTGACGGTACCGGGCCGGTCTTGCCGGAAACATTCTCCACCGTCGCCACACCCTGGCCGTGCAGTTTGGGCAGCAGCGGCTGGGTCAGGGCCAGGTCCAGCACCTCGTCGATCCACCGCACCGGGATGATCTTGAGGCCGGCGGTAACGTTCTTCGGAATGTCGGCCAGATCCTTCTCGTTCTCCTGCGGGATAAGCACGGTCTGGATGCCACCACGCAGCGCCGCCAGCAGCTTTTCCTTCAGCCCGCCGATCGGAAGCACGCGACCGCGCAGGGTGATTTCACCGGTCATCGCCACATCGGCCTTCACCGGCACGCGGCTCAGCGCCGATACCAGTGCGGTGCACATCGCGATACCGGCACTGGGGCCGTCCTTGGGCGTGGCGCCTTCGGGCACGTGCACATGGATGTCGTGCTTCTGGTGGAACTCCGGGTCAAGACCGAGACGCTCGGCGCGCGAACGCACCACGGTCAGTGCAGCCTTGACCGATTCCTGCATCACGTCGCCCAACTGACCTGTGTGCAGCAGACCGCCCTTGCCCGGCATGAGGCTGGCTTCGATCTGCAGCAGATCACCGCCGACTTCGGTCCAGGCCAGGCCGGTGACCAGACCGACTTCGGCCTGCTCTTCGGCACGACCGAAGTCGTAACGGCGCACGCCCAGATAGGTGTCGATATTGGCCGGCGTGATGCGGATGCCGGTCTCCTTGCGGCGTCCCTTGCGCACCGGCTTCGGTCCGGCCAGTGCGATCTGCGTGACCACCTTGCGGCAGATCTTGGAGATTTCCCGCTCCAGCCCACGCACCCCGGATTCGCGCGTGTAATAGCGCACGATCTCGCGGATCGCCTCGATCCCGACTTTGATTTCCTCGGGCTTGAGCCCGTTGCCCTTGATCTGCTTGGGCAGAAGGTAGTTGGTCGCGATCGCGATCTTCTCGTCCTCGGTATAGCCGGGGATGCGGATCACTTCCATGCGGTCCAGCAGCGGGCCGGGGATGTTGAGCGAGTTGGCGGTGGCCACGAACATCACCTCGGACAGGTCCAGATCGACCTCCAGGTAATGGTCGTTGAAGTTGTGGTTCTGCTCCGGGTCCAGCACTTCCAGCAGCGCGGCGGCCGGATCGCCACGGAAGTCGTTGCTCATCTTGTCGATTTCATCGAGCACGAACAGCGGATTGCGGGTGCCGGCCTTGCTCAGGTTCTGCACCAGCCTGCCGGGCATCGAACCGATATAGGTGCGGCGGTGGCCACGGATTTCGGCCTCGTCGCGGACGCCGCCCAGGCTCATGCGCACGAACTTGCGGTTGGTGGCCTTGGCGATCGATTGGCCAAGCGAGGTCTTGCCCACGCCCGGCGGGCCGACCAGGCACAGGATCGGGCCTTTCATCTGGCGCACGCGGGCCTGCACCGCGAGGTATTCGAGGATGCGCTCCTTGACCTTTTCCAGGCCGTAATGATCCGCATCAAGCACATCCTGGGCCTGCTTGAGGTCACGCCGCACCTTGCTGCGCTTGCTCCACGGCACCCCGACCAGCCAGTCGATGTAGTTGCGCACCACGGTGGCTTCAGCCGACATCGGCGACATCTGCTTGAGCTTGTTGAGTTCGGCCTTGGCCTTGGTTTCGACCGCCTTGGGCATCTTGGCTTCGGCGATCTTGCGCGCCAGGTCTTCCTGCTCGTTGGGCTGTTCGTCCAGATCGCCCAGCTCCTTCTGGATCGCCTTCATCTGTTCGTTCAGGTAATACTCGCGCTGGCTCTTCTCCATCTGCGACTTGACCCGGCCGCGGATGCGCTTTTCCAGCTGCTGCACATCGATTTCACCATCGACGAAGCCGATCAGCTGCTCCAGACGGGCGCCGACTTCGAGGTTTTCCAGCAGGATCTGCTTGTCCGACAGGCGGATCGCCAGATGCGCGGCGATGGTGTCGGCCAGGCGGCTGGGGTCGTCGATACCGCCCAGCGTGGACAGCAGCTCGGGCGGAATCTTGCGGTTCATCTTGACGTACTGCTCGAACAGCGACAGCAGTGAACGCAGCGTCACTTCCAGTTCGCGCTCTTCGCGCTCGCTGGTGGACTGGACCGGCATCGCGGTGGCCGACAGCGCACCTTCACGCTCGGCACAATCAGCCACGCGCGCGCGGCTGATGCCCTCGACCAGCACCTTGACGGTGCCATCGGGCAGCTTCAGTAATTGCAACACCTGCGCCACGGTACCCATCTGGTACAGGTCGGCGGCACCGGGGTCGTCCACTTCGGGACTGGTCTGGGCCACCAGCAGGATGCGCTTGTCGCGTTCCATCGCCACATCCAGCGCACGCATCGACTTTTCCCGCCCGACGAACAGCGGGATCACCATATGCGGATAGACCACCACATCGCGCAGGGGCAGCACCGGCAGTTCGGAAGGCTCGGTCAACGGGATATCGGACATCAAAACTCTCCATGTCACAGGGCGGCAGCGGAGACTGCCGTATCGCCCCTAGATGGGGACGATAGCACCGCCTGCAAGGCGCAAGGGAAGGACGGCGTCACGCTGCGCCGACACGGCTGGAACACACCCCGGATGCACATCCGCAAGCAGCCGGAAGCACGCTGCCGGCCGACCGCGACTGAAAACCGTCAACGGAATCCTGCTGCCGCCTCACGCTGCGGGGCGGCGCATCAGGCCGCTATCAGAACGGCAGCACCCAGCGGGCTTCGACTTCGGCCCGCGCGCCGCGCGCATAGGTGCTGGCCGGTGAAAACACCGGACCGGCGCCGAGGAAGGCCATCGACGGCGCATAGCTGGCCATCACCGCGACCTGTCCCCACTGCCCGAGGCCGTGACGATAGCCCAGCACGAAGTTGCGGTTGGTGTATTCGCTGTCCAGTGCCCGGCGGTACAGGTCGGCGCTGGGTGAAGGCTGCTGGCGGGTGGTGTAGCGCAGCACCCACTGTCCGGCGGTGCCGTGTGAAACCCGGCCTTCCAGCGAATAGACGGTCAGATCGCGCCATTCGAACGCCGGCGCATGGCCATCGGCCATCAGCGACAGCAGGCGGGCCGGCAGCGCCGGACTGGTGAACGGGGTGATGTCGCTGTAGAAGACCCGTTCCACACCGGCGGAAAGGACGGTATTGGCCGATGCGTTCCATTCCAGTTGCGCACCGACCCGGCCGGGCAGATCGAAGTCGCCCGGTTCGGCGTGGATGCCGCGCACCGATTCGAACGTACCCATGTCCAGCCTGGATTGCGCCGCCAGACGCCAGGCCAGATCCTGTCCCAGCGACTGGTACACGCTGGCGCCCATGCCCTGGCCGTGGCTGGACTCGGAATAGCCCGGCCGCACATCGTGGATCCGCTGCAGTGCCGGCTCGGACATCATGCCCTGCAACAGGCCGAAGCCCGGCGTGGCGAAATACTGGCTGGCCACCAGCGCCGAGACGCTGAAGCGGCTGCTGCGGCCGAAGTCCTGTTCGAAGGTGGCGTCCAGGAAGCGGCTGTGCAGCGGCGAAACGCGGGCATCCAGATCCAGTGGCTGTGCCACCGTGGCGGGTGCGGCAAGGGGCGCGTGCAGGCCGGCGGCGCCACCGAATGACAACGTCAGGCTGCGTTGGACCGAGCTGGCGGCATCAGCGGAAAGCCACATCGTCAGCGATTGCCGCTGCGCGCCCAGGACCGCATCGCGCAGCGTCGGCGCCAGGCTCTGCGCCGATGGTGCATCGTTCCACGCATAATCGGGCATCATGCTGCGCCGCGCGTAGTCGCGCCAGGCTTCAGCACCGGAACCGGCGGCCAGCGCCGGCTGGGCGACAAGAAACACCGTGCCACAGGCCAGAGCCAGGGCGGTACGCTTGAGCGGGGAAGGAGCCGGAATCGTGTTCATGGATGGATGGAAGCCATGTCGGGCGCAAGTATGGTGAACAAACAACACCGCGTCAACGCGACAAATCACGCTTTCAAGCCGTTTCCCGAACCGGGCCGGACTTTTTAGCCACATTCTGCTGCTGGACTGTTGCAATGGAACAACACCCCACTGATTTTCGCCCCGTTTCGGTACTGAGCATCGCCGGCTCCGACTCCGGCGGCGGTGCCGGCATCCAGGCCGATCTGAAGACCTTCGCCGCGCACCGCGTGCACGGCCTGACCGCGATCGCGGCGCTGACTGCGCAGAACACCCGTGGTGTCAGTGCGGTGCATGTGCCGCCGCTGGATTTCCTGCGTGCCCAGATCGACGTGCTGTTCGACGACTTCCGCATCGGCGCGGTCAAGCTCGGCATGCTGGCCAATGCCCAGGTCGTCGAAACGGTGGCCGACGCGCTGATCGCCCACGAGGTGCGCAACCTGGTGCTGGACCCGGTGATGGTCGCCACCTCCGGCGCACGCCTGCTGGAAGCGGACGCGATCCGCGCGATCCGCGAGCGGCTTTTTCCATTGACCCGGGTGCTGACCCCGAACCTGCACGAAGCCGAGCTGCTGGCCGGCCATCCGATCCAGTCACTGGAAAAGATGCAGCAGGCGGCGCACGAACTACGCACGCATGACGCCATGGCGGTGCTGATGAAGGGCGGCCATCGGCCCACGGACGATGTGGTCGACGTGCTGCTGGATGGGGCGCAGTTGCACAGCTTCACCCGGCCGCGTCTGGACGTGGATGGCCATGGCACCGGCTGCACGCTGTCGGCCGCGATCGCCGCGAACCTGGCGCTGGGCCATGACATCAAAAGCGCGTGCGAGGCAGCCGGCGATTACGTGTTCGGCGCGCTTGAACATGCCATCCGCCCCGGCAGCAGCCAGGTCTCGGTACTGGGCCACGGCTGGCAAGGCCGCTGAACTGTGGCAAGGACGGGAGAAGCTGACCGGCGTGGCATCGCGCCACGCCGGTGAACACATCAGGCGTCAGGCGGTGACGCGGCGCGCGATCGCGCGGGCAAAGTCCATCGTGGAACCACTGCCGCCCAGATCACGGGTGAGGCTGTCGCGTGCTTCCATCGCCGCCACGATGGCGTGGCGCAGACGCTGAGCGTCCTGCTCCATGTTCAAGTGGCCGAGCATCTGCGCGGCACCCAGCATCAGCGACACCGGATTGGCCAGACCCTGACCGGCGATATCCGGTGCGGTGCCGTGCACGGCTTCGAAGATCGCCGCGTCCTTGCCGATGTTGGCGCCCGGCGCCAGGCCCAGGCCACCGACCAGACCGGCGCACAGGTCGGAAATGATGTCGCCGAACAGGTTGGTGGTGACGATCACGTCGAACTGCTCGGGCCACATCACCAGCTGCATGCAGGTGTTGTCGACGATCATCTCGTTGAACTCGATATCCGGATACTGCGCCGCGACTTCGCGCGCCACGCGCAGGAACAGGCCCGAAGTGGTCTTCAGGATGTTGGCCTTGTGCACCACGGTGACCTTCTTGCGGCCGGCCGAACGGGCCAGTTCGAAGGCATAGCGCACGATGCGCTCGGAGCCCTTGCGGGTGATCTTCTGGGTCAGCGTGGCGACTTCGCCATCGGCCGACAGCGCCTGTCCTTCACCGATATAGGCGCCCTCGGTGTTCTCGCGCACCGTGATGATGTCGATGTCCTGATAGCGCGCCTGGGTGTTGGGGAAGGAAATCGCCGGGCGCACGTTGGCGTACAGGTCGAAGCGGCGGCGCAGCGCGACGTTGATCGAGGAAAAACCCTCGCCCACCGGCGTGGTCAGCGGGCTCTTGAGCGCCACGCCGAGGCGTTCGATGGTTTCCAGGGTCTTGGCCGGCAGCAGTTCGCCTTCCTTCTCGTAGGCGCCCAGACCGGCTTCGACGAACTCGTAGCCCAGGCCCAGTTCCATCGCATCGAGCACCGACAACGTGGCCTCCATGATCTCCGGGCCGATACCGTCACCCCGGATTACCGCAATCGTTGGCTTCATCGTCACTGGTCCTCGTTTTTTGCTGAATGGGAATGCGAGCCGCCGGAAAAATCCCGGCCACATCAATCAACCATTATCGTCCATGCCGACAGTGCGGTACAGTTGCGGCCATGCGACCTTTGTCGATCCACCTGCTGGCGTTCATGCTTCTGCTGCTCCTGCCGGCGCTGGCGGCCGCATTCGAGCCGGCCCGCATCGTGGTGGTGCCCGGCCCTGTCTCCGCCACGCAGCTGCGGCTGGAAGTCAGCGGCATCTGGCCGGACACCTGCACGCCGCAACTGGCCTCGGTTTCCAGCCAGGGCCGCGATGTCCGGCTGCTGGCGGTGCGTGAAAGCGCCGGCTGCCGCAGCACGCCCACACCCTATGCCTTCAGTACGGAGGCGTTCGAACCCCAGCAACTGTTGCCCGGCGAAGGCATCCACCGGGTGCGCCTGCTGATCGAAGATGCCGATGGCTCATCCGGCCGTCTGGCCGGCTTCGCGCTGCTGCAGGACGGCACCCAAACCGCCGCCACGCTGGAAACCGGCTTCTGGTGGGCCGAACAAGGCGGCGAATTCGACGGCGGCCCGGGTCTGGGCCTATCGGTGGAAACCCAGGCCGGGCTGATCAGCCTGAGCGCGATGGGTTACGACGCGGAGGGCCGTTCGGCCTGGTACTTCGGCGCCGGTGAGCTGCACGATGGCATTGCGCGCTTGGAGCTGGGCCAGTTCGAAGGCGGCGCCGGGCCGTTTTCCGGCTATGCCGCGCCCGAATCGATCCGCTTCAGCGGCTGGGTCGATGTCGAAGTGCAGAGCCCCTCGCGCGCGGTGCTGTGGTTCTCGCGTGTGGACGCGGGCGGCACCGCGCTGGAACTGAAACCACTGTCGATCACCCGCTTCAGCTTCGCGCAGAATCCGGGTGAAGCCCTGCTCGGCCGCTGGCTGGTGGCCGGCAGCCAGGCCAGCGAGCGCGACAGTCGCTGGCTGCATTTTTCCCGCAGCGAAGAGTTCGAAGGCGGCTTCGTGCTGCACGAAGCCGACGGCCAGGCCAGGCTGCAATGCGACCTGCCCGGCGGGCTGAGTGCCGCCACTCCGTCGATCTGCCGGCTGGAACTGGATGATGGCGATGCCATCGAGTTCTCCGAGATCGGTCTGCGCCGCCTCGCCGGCTGGGACGCCGAATTGCGCCGCACCGTCGCCGTCAGGCTGGACTGACCGCACCGCGCAGCAGCCGCCGCCGCGACGCGAACCGCCGCTGACGGCAGCCGGCTCCTGCCCTCATTCCCTCAGCGTGGCCAGCAGCGGGTCCAGCTCACCCTTGCGGTCCAGCGCGACCATGTCGTCGAAGCCGCCCACATGGGTATCGCCCACGAAGATCTGCGGCACCGAGGTGCGCTTGACCCGCTCGAACATCTCGGCGCGCCGTGCAGGATCCTCATCGATCCGCACCTCTTCGACCTCCACGCCCTTGCGCGCAAGAAACTGCTTGGCCGACACGCAGTACGGGCAGACACGGGTGGTATACATCAGGACCTTGTTCATCAGGACTCCGCAACAACTTGAAGTGGTAAGCAGCAGCCGCCATTGTCCCCGATGTCGGGGTTTACAGGCAGTTAACGCGGGTTTTCCGCCGCCACGCGATGATCGCCCCTCCACCACGGGATTCCTGATCCACGATGAAACGCTGGTTGCTCTGTGTCGCCCTTTCCGCCGCCCTGCCGCTGGCCGTTGCGCAGGACACGGGCACCCTGCCGGACATGGGCTCCTCGGCCGGCGAACTGCTGACCCCCGCGCAGGAACGGGCCTACGGCGGGATGATGGTACGGCAACTGCGCGGCTACGGCATGGTGCTCGATGACCCGCTGCTGGAAGGCTATATCGAGGCCCTGGGCTATCGCCTGGCCTCGCGCAGCGATCAGCCGCGGCAAGCCTTCACCTTCTTCCTGATGCGCTCGCGCCAGGTCAACGCCTTCGCCACGATCGGCGGTTACATCGGCACCAATGCCGGCCTGATCCTGACCGCCGAACGCGAGGACGAAGTGGCTGCGGTGCTGGCGCACGAAATCGCCCATGTCACCCAGCGCCACGTACTGCGTGCGGTGGAACAGGCCCAGCGCGACCAGCTGCCGATCATGCTCGGCATGCTCGGCGCCATCCTGGCAGCCTCGCAGAGCGGCAGCGGCGACGGCATCCAGGCCGCGATCGCTGGCGGCATGTCGCTGATGGCGCAACGCCAGATCAACTACACCCGCTCCAACGAGCACGAAGCCGACCGCCTCGGCATCCAGACCCTGGCGCGCGCCGGCTACGAGCCGGTGGCGATGGCCGATTTCTTTGCCCGCATGGAACGCCAGATGCGCGGCAACACCGGCGGCGCACAACTGCCCGAATACCTGCGCTCGCACCCGGTCACCACCACCCGCATCAGCGAGGCCAAGGCACGCGCCGAGCAGATCGGCAGCACGTGCAGCCCGCTGCAGGATTCGTCCGAAGACACACCCGGCAACCGTTCCGTCGCCCCATGCAGCTCGTCCTTCGCGCTTGCCGCTCCGCGCCGCCAACCCAATCCGCTGCTGCCCGACTACGTCACCGAGGCGATCAGCGATACCACGCTGGCGCCGGAACTGTTCGGCCTGGCGCGCGAACGCCTGCGCGTGCTGACCGCCGCCAGCGCAGCCGAGGCCGCCGCCGAATACCAGCGCCTGCGCAACGCCGATGAAAGCACGTTCACCCCGGCGCAGCGCTACGGCCACGCCCTGGCGCTGAGCCTGGCCGGCCAGAGCCGGCAGGCCGGCAGCGAGTTCGGGCAGCTGGCGCAGGCCTATCCGCAGCTTTACTGGATCGAGTTGGCGCAGGCCGAGAACGAGCACCGCAGCGGCCTGCGCGCGGCCTCGCAGGCACGCTACGAAAAGCTGCTGCGCGAGCGCCCGCACAACACCGCGATCACGCTCAGCTATGCCGCCGCGCTGGCCGAATACGGCAATGTCGAAGCGGCCCGCACCGCGCAGGAACTGTTGCGTCCGCTGCTGGCCGCGCATGGCCATGATCCGGCCTTCCAGCGCACCTTCGCGCGCACCAGCGAAGTGGCCGGCGACACCGTGCGCGCCGCCGAAGCACACGCCGAAGTGGCCTGGCTCAACGGCCGCGCCGATGATGCCCTGGGCCAGCTGCAACGGCTGAAGAACACGCCGGAACTGGATTTCTACCAGCGCGCGCGGATCGATGCGCGGATCGCCTCGATCATGCCCGACGCGCTTGAACAGCAACGCCAGAACCAGCGCGGCGCCAGCAACCGGCTGGACGCTGAAACCGGCCTGCAAGCACCGGCCTTGCGTCTTCGGTAACACAACGGTAATAAAACTGTCGTCTACTGTGGCATGGCCTGCCGAACCCGAGCGGAACATGCAAAAACGCATTCTCATCGTCGACGACGAACCTGCCATCCGTGACATGGTCGCCTTTGCGCTGCGCAAGGCCGATTACCTGCCGGTGCACGCCGGCGACCAGAAGGAGGCCAGTCTGGCGCTGGCCGAGAAGGTCCCCGACCTGATCCTGCTGGACTGGATGCTGCCCGGCATGAGCGGCATCGATCTGGTGCGGCGCTGGCGGCGCGAAGACCTGACCCGCGATATCCCGATCATCATGCTGACCGCACGCGGCGAAGAAAACGACCGTGTCGCCGGGCTCGAATCGGGCGTGGACGACTATGTCGTCAAGCCGTTTTCGGCACGCGAACTGCTTGCCCGCATCCGTGCCGTGCTGCGGCGCGGCTCGGATGCCGACGAACACGGCAATCTGGTGGTCGGCCCGCTGCGCATCGACGCCGCCGCGCACCGCGTGTTCGCCAACGACACCCCGATCTCGATCGGCCCGACCGAATACCGCCTGCTGCACTTCTTCATGAGCCACACCGATCGCGTCTACAGCCGTTCGCAACTGCTGGACCACGTCTGGGGTGGCAACGTCTATGTCGAAGAGCGCACCGTCGATGTACACATCCGGCGTCTGCGCAAGACTCTGGAGCCGGCCGGACTGGATGGCTTCGTGCAGACCGTGCGCGGCGCCGGCTACCGCTTCTCGCTCAGCCAGTGAGCGCCCGCCCGCATAGCCCGCACTCCCCTTCCGCAGCCGCCCCGGCGGCGGCACGACGCATATGGCGCATCTGGCTGCCCGGCGCCATCGTCTGCACGCTGGCCTTTCTGGTCGGCCTGATGATCGGCTACCCGCTGGCGGCGCTGGCCGTGGCCCTGGCCGGCATCGTGATCTGGCAGGCCAGCCAGGCGCGGCGCCTGGAACGTTTCCTGCACGGTGAGCTTTCCCCCGGCGCGCTGCCGCAGCAGGGCACCTTCGGCGAACTGGCGCGGCATCTGGCCGCCCACACCCGCCAGCAACAGCAGCGCGCGATGCGCAGCCATCTGGCCTTGCTGGGTTTCCGCCGCTCGGCGATGGCCTTTCCCGATCCGCTGGTGCTGCTGGACAACGCCGACCACCACGTACGCTGGTTCAATCGCGCCGCCGGCACCCTGCTCGGCCTGCAGCGCCCCGGCGATACCCTGCAACCGCTGCGGGTCTGGCAACACCACCCGGAAATCCAGCCATGGCTGGCCAAGACCGGGCAGGAACCGCTGGAACTGCCTTCACCGGTCAATCCGGAGCGGCGCCTGCTGCTGCGGCTGATCCCGTTTTCCTCGCAGCAGAACCTGCTGGTGGCCGAGGACATCACCCGCCTGACCCGGCTGGAACAGGTGCGGCGTGATTTCGTCGCCAATGTCTCGCACGAATTGCGCACTCCGCTGACCGTGATCCACGGCTATCTGGAACTGCTCTCCGAAGACGACTGCCCGGCACTGGAGCCGATCCTGCCGGAAATGCGCAGCCAGTCGCAGCGCATGACCCGCATCGTCGAAGACCTGCTGACGATCTCGCGACTGGAAGCACAGCAGGGCCTGCCGGAAGAACGCGTGGCTCTGGCACCGATGCTGCTTACGCTGGAACGCGAAGCCCAGGCCCTGAGCCGTGGCCAGCACCAGATCCACTGCGAAGACCGGCTCGGCATGGATCTGCGCGGCTCGGCCGCCTATCTGCACAGCGCGTTTTCGAACCTGGTTTCCAACGCGGTGCGCTACACCCCCAGCGGCGGCCACATCAGTATCCGGCTGGAACACCACGGCGACGGCGTGCGATTGGCGGTCACCGATACCGGCCATGGCATCCCGGATGCACACATCCCACGCCTGGCCGAGCGCTTCTACCGCGTTTCCACCAGCCGCTCGCGCGAACTGGGCGGCACCGGCCTGGGGCTTTCCATCGTCAAGCATGTGCTGCATCTGCACCAGGCGCGCCTGACGATCGAAAGCGCGGTCGGGCGCGGCAGCACCTTCGCCTGCCAGTTCGGCGAGAATCGCCTGCTGCCACGTCTGCCCGGCAACGATGACGGGCAGGCGCCCGACGACGACGGGCACAGCCCCATCCCCGATTGATATGCTGCCCACATGCCACGCCGACCCCGATCCGACCGCGCCTCGCCCGTCCCCGCCACCAACCCGGACACCCTGCACGACCCCGCGCTGTACATAAACCGGGAACTGTCGCAGCTGGAATTCAACTTCCGCGTCATGGCCCAGGCCATGGACGAGAGCGTGCCGCTGCTGGAACGGCTGCGCTATCTGTGCATCTCCTGCACCAATCTGGACGAATTTTTCGAAATCCGCGTGGCCGGCGTGCTGCATATGCAGGAGTTCGGCACCCCGCTGCCGCCGGACGGCATCCCGCCCAGCGCCCTGCTGAAGCTGATCCACGAACGCGCCGGCACCCTGGTCGAGCAGCAGTACCGCTACTGGCGCGAAGTGCTGCGTCCGGCGCTGGCCGATGCAGGCATCCGCATCCTGTCGCCGGAAACCTGGAACGCGCGCCAGAAGCGCTGGCTCAAGCAGCATTTCAACAGCGACATCCTGCCGGTGCTCTCGCCGCTCGGGCTGGATCCGGCGCACCCGTTCCCGCGCATCCTCAACAAGAGCCTGAACGTGGTGGTGGTGCTGCAAGGCAAGGACGCCTTCGGCCGCGCCGGCAAGATGGCGATCGTGCGTGCGCCGCGCTCACTGCCGCGCATCATCCAGCTGCCGCCGAGCGTTTCCGGCGGCGAGCATGATTTCGTGCTGCTGTCGGCGGTGCTGTCCAGCTTTGTCGACGAGCTGTTCCCCGGCATGCAGGTCAAGGGCGCCTACCAGTTCCGGGTGACGCGCAATTCGGAACTGCTCGTGGACGAGGACGAGGTCGAAAACATCGCCGACGCGGTGCAGGACGAACTGCGCGGCCGCGGTTTCGCGCGCGCGATGCGGCTGGAGATCGCCGACAGCTGCCCGAAGCCGATCATCAACACCCTGCTGGAGAACTTCGATCTGCCGCCCAATGCGGTCTACCGCATCAACGGCCCGGTCAACCTCAACCGCGTCACCGCGATCTACGATCTGGTCGACCTCCCGGATCTGAAATTCCTGCCGTTCAAGCCGCGCAAGCACCCGGATGTCGAGGAAGAACAGCTGTTCGACACCATCCGCGCCGGCGATGTGCTGCTGCACCATCCGTTCGACTCGTTCAACGCCGTGGTGTCGCTGGTGAAACAGGCCAGCCGCGATCCGGATGTACTGGCGATCAAGCAGACGCTGTACCGCGCCGGCAAGGATTCGGTGCTGGTGCAACACCTGGTCGAGGCCGCGCGCAGCGGCAAGGACGTGACCGTGGTGATCGAACTGCGCGCCCGCTTCGACGAGGAAGCCAATCTGGGGCTGGCCGACCAGTTGCAGGAAGCCGGGGTGCAGGTGGTCTACGGCGTGGTCGGCTACAAGACCCACGCCAAGATGATGCTGATCGTGCGGCGCGAAGGCCGCAAATTGCAGCGCTACGTGCACCTGGGTACCGGCAATTACCACACCGGCACCGCGCGGCTGTACACCGACATCGGCCTGATGACGGCCAACCCGGAGATCGGCGAGGACGTGCACCGCATGTTCCAGCAGCTTTCCGGTCTGGTGCCCTCGTTCAAGCTGTCCTGGCTGCTGCAATCCCCGTTCACGCTGCACGCCGCGCTACTGGCCAAGACCGCGCGCGAAACCGCACTGGCGCGTGAAGGCCGGCCGGCGCGCATCATCGCCAAGATGAATGCACTGAACGAGCCGCAGGTGATGCGGGCCCTGCTGGAAGCCTCGCAGGCCGGCGTGCAGATCGACCTGATCGTGCGCGGTGCCTGTTCGCTGCGCCCGGGTGTGCCGGGTTTTTCCGACAATATCCGGGTGCGCTCGATCGTCGGTCGCTTCCTCGAACACAGCCGGGTCTACTGGTTCGGCAACGACGGCCAGCCGGAAATCTACTGTTCCAGCGCCGACTGGCTGGAGCGCAACCTGCTGCGCCGCATCGAAACCTGCTTCCCGATCCTGGACCCGTCGCTGGCGCAACGCGTCTACGATGAGGAACTGGCCAACTACCTGGCCGACAACACCCAGGCCTGGCAATTGAACAGCGACGGCAGCTACGAACGCATCCAACCCGGCGAGGACCAGATGCCCTATTCGGCCCAGAACGGATTGCTGGCTTCACTATGCCGCTGACTTCCACCAGCCTGCGCGACGGCGAATTGCTGGCCGCGATCGATCTTGGTTCCAACAGTTTCCACATGGTCGTGGCGCGCGCCGTACTGGGCCAGCTGCGCATCATCGACCGGCTGCGCGAAACCGTGCGCATGGCCTCGGGCCTGAACGCCAAGGGCGATCTGGACCCGGCCGCACGCGAGCGCGCGCTGGCCTGTCTTTCACGTTTCGGCGAACGCATCCACACCCTGCCGCCGCATCGGGTGCGTGCAATCGCGACCAATACCGTGCGCCAGCTGCGCAACCCGCAAGCCTTCCTGATTCCGGCCGAAACCGCGCTCGGGCACGGCATCGAAGTGGTGTCAGGGCGCGAGGAAGCGCGCCTGATTTATCTGGGCGTGGCACACGGCATGCCGCCATCGGATGCGCGCCGGCTGGTCATCGACATCGGCGGTGGTTCGACCGAATTCATCATCGGCAGCGGTTTCCAGCCACTGGAGCGCGAAAGCATCCAGATGGGCTGCATCGCCTCGACCCGGCGTTTCTTTCCCGATGGCCGCCTGAACCGCAAGCGCTGGCAGCAGGGACAACTGGAACTGACCCTGCAATTGCAGCAGTTCACCGCTGCCTACCATGCGCTCGGCTGGCGCGAAGTGATCGGCTCCTCCGGCACCGCCAAGGCGATTGCCGAGATGCAGGCCAGCCCGGACCTGCCAGCCGGCACCATCACCGGCGCAGGCCTGGAACAGGCGGTGGATGCACTGCTGAAGTTCAAGCACATCGACGACATCAAGCTGCCCGGCATCTCCAGCGACCGGCGCCCGGTGATCGCCGGCGGCCTGCTGGTGATGGATACCTGCTTCCGCGCCCTGGGCCTGTCACAGATGCGGGTCTGCGAAACCGCGATGCGCGAGGGCGTTCTGTACGACATGCTCGGCCGCACCCAGCAGCGCGACCCGCGCGATGCCGCGATCGCGGCGCTGGTGCTGCGCTACGGCATGGATACCGAACACGCGGCGCGGATCGAACACACCGCGCTGCAGATGTTCGACGAGGTCGCCGAAAGCTGGGAGCTGGACCCGGACGACCGCCTGATGCTGGGCTGGGCCGCGCGCCTGCACGAACTGGGGCTGGCGATCTCGCACAGCCAGCACCAGAAGCACGGCGCCTACGTCATCGCCAATTCCGACATCGACGGTTTCTCGCGCCAGGAACAGGCCGTACTGGCGACCCTGGTGCGCTGCCAGCGGCGCAGCGTTAACCAGAACATGCTCGGCGCCCTGCCCGGCCGCATGGCGCAGGCCGCGCTGCGCAATATCGTGCTGCTGCGCCTGGCGATCCTGCTGCACCGCAGCCACGACCACAATCCGCTGCCACCGATGCGGGTGCAGGCGCACGAGAACAGCATCGAACTCGCGCTGCCGCGCAACTGGCTCGACAACCACGCCCTGATCCAGGCCGACCTGGCCGCCGAGCGTGAAGAACTGGCCGCGATCGGGCTGCAACTGGGCGTGGTGGCACTGGAAGATTCGGTCTGAGCCACCCACATACCGCAACCGGCATTGTCCGCCAGCGCGAACGCAAGCTGATCCCGTGCTTCAGCTCATGTGCTGGCCACCATTCATCGCCACGTTGCTGCCGGTCATATAACCGGCCGGCTCGCTCGCGATGAAGCCCACCAGCGCGGCGATTTCCTCCGGCCGGCCAAGGCGCCCGAGCGGGATCTCCGCCACGATCCGGGCACGGATGTCCTCGGGCATGTCCATCACCAACTGGGTGCCGACATAACCGGGCGAAACCGCATTCACCGTGACACCCTTGCGCGCCACCTCCTGCGCCAGCGCGCGGGTGAAGCCCTGCACCCCGGCCTTGGAAGCCGAATAGTTGGTCTGGCCGAACTGGCCCTTGCTGCCATTGACCGAGGAAATATTGATCACCCGGCCCCAGCCGCGCGTGGTCATGCCGTCGATGAACACCTTGGTGACGTTGAACATCGAATCCAGGTTCACCCGCAGCACCGCATCCCAGTCTTCCCAACTCAGCTTGCGAAAGGTCGCATCGCGGGTGATGCCGGCGTTGTTGACCAGGATATCGACCTGGTGCCTGTCGGCCTCGATACGCTGTGCCATCGTCTGGCAGGAAGCGAAATCACCGACATCCACCTCGTAGGCGGCAAAATCGAACCCGGCCGCAGCCTGCGCCGCAAGCCAACCCAGCACATCGTCATCGGTGGCGGTGCAGGTCACCAGCACGCGGTGGCCGGCAGCGTGCAAGGTGCGCGCGATCGCCTGTCCCAACCCGCCCATGCCGCCGGTCACCAGCGCGGTGCGTATCGTCGAGCCTTGCATCAGCGATCTCCGCCCGAATGGAGAATTGGTGCAACCAGCGTGCAATGGAACATCGGAAAACCTCGAAAAAGAAAACAAACATCGGAAAACATATCGCCCGGCTCTTACGCCATGCCGGCAATGGTGCGGCGAAAGCGCGCCAGCGACAGCGCAAACAGCACCGCACCGATCAGCAGCAGCCACAGGAACGGCCGCCACACCACCTCGATGCCGGCGCCGCGGAACAGGATGGCCTGGCCCAGTTGCACAAAATGCGTGGTCGGTGCCGCCAGCATCAGGTTCTGCACCAGCGCCGGCATCGATTCACGCGGCGTGCTGCCGCCGGACAGCATCTGCAGCGGCATGATGGTCAGCATCATCAGCATCGCGAACTGCGGCATGTTGCGCGCGATGGTGGCCATGAAAATACCCATCGATGTGGTCGCGAACAGGCACAGCGCAGCACCGGCCAGGAATAACGGCAGCGAACCGGCCACCGGCACCTGCAGCACGCCCTGCACCACGATGCCGAGCGACAGCGCCGCCGCCAGCAGCACCACCAGACTCATCGACCAGACCTTGGCCAGCATGATCTGCGCCGGCGTCACCGGCATCACCAGCAGGTGTTCGATCGTGCCGCGCTCGCGCTCGCGGATCAGCGCCGCGCCAGCCAGGATGATCGACAACATCGTGATGTAGTTGATGACCTGCACCAGCGCCCCGAACCAGGCCGGCTCCAGCGCCGGATTGAAACGCGCACGCAGCGCCAGCTCCACCGGCAGCACCGTGGCCACGCGCTGGCGCTGGGCGAATTCGCTGACCTCGGCCATCACGATCTGCTGCAGATAACCGCTGCCAACGAAGGCCTGGCTCATCCGCGTGGCATCGACATTGAGCTGTATCTGCGGTGCACGCCCGGCCAGTACATCGCGCTGGAAACCCTGCGGAATCACCAGCACGAAGGTATGCAGGCCGGCGTCCATGTCCGGATCCATCTGCGCCCATCCGATCAGCTGCGGCGGGCTGAAATGCGGCGGATACAGCGCCTCGGCGATGCGTCGGGACAAGGGCGAACGGTCCTCGTCGACAATCGCCACCGGCGCGTTGCTGAGCGTTTCCGGCATCGCGGTGGCTGCGGTGTAGACACCGACGCTGAACACGTAGGCGATCAGCACCAGCATCGCCGGATCGCGCCACAGGCTCCATAGCTCCTTGACCCCGAGGCGCCAGGTGTTGGCAATGAATCCGCTGCGGAAACGTGCACCCACGGCTCAGCGCTCCTGCTTGCGCAACAGCGCGATCGCCGCGCCGGTGATCAGCGGCGCGGCGATCAGCAGCAGCAGCAGCGAATGCCGCAGATCGGAAAAATGCAGCGCCTTGTTGAAAGCGCCACGGCTCACATCGATCATGTGCGTGGCCGGGTAGACCTCGCCGATCCAGCGCGCCGCGCCCTGCAGCGAGGACACCGGATCGATCAATCCGGAGAACAGCGTGGCCGGGATCATCGTGCCGATCATCGCGAAGAACATCGCCGCGATCTGGCTGCGAGTCGCGGCCGAGGCCAGCAGGCCCAGGCCGGTGGCGCAGACGCTGTAGACCAGCGCGGCCAGCACCAGCGTCAGGAAACTGCCCTTCACCGGCACCCCGAACAGGGTCACCGCCAGCAGCGCCATCAGTGCGAAGTTCAGCATCGCCAGCGCCACGTAGGGCAGTTGCTTGCCGAGCAAAAATTCGCTGCGCGTGACCGGCGTGACATACAGATTGGTGATCGAGCCGGTTTCCTTTTCCCGTACCACCGCCAGCGCGGTCAGCATCGCCGGCAGCATCAGCAACAACAACGGCAGCACCGCCGGCACCATCGCCGGCAGGCTGCGCACGTCCGGGTTGTAGCGGAAACGGGTCTGGATATCTGCCAGGCCGGTCGGCGCTGCGCCCAGCCGCAGCGCGGCCTGTTCGGTCAGCCAGTGCAGGTGGATGCCCTGCACATAGCCCTGCACGGTTTCAGCCCGCTGCGGCATCGCGCCATCGATCCAGGCACCGATCTGCACCTGCCCGCCGCGCAACACGTCGCGCGCGAAACCGGGCGGGATTTCCAGCGCCAGACTCAGCTCGCCGCTGCGCATGCGCCGGTCCAGATCTTCGTAATCGACCAGCGGCGCACGCTCGATGAAATAGCGTGAACCCGACAGGCTCTGCGCATACTGGCGGCTGAGCTGGGTCTGGTCGCGGTCGAGCACGGCGAAATGCAGATCTTCGACATCCATGCTGATGCCGAAACCGATCACGAACATCAGGATCGCCGAGCCGGCCAGCGCCAGCGTGGCGCGCACCGGATCGCGTTGCAGTTCCAGCGTCTCGCGCCACAGATAGGCGAACAGGCGTTGCAGGCTGAAGGCATGTCGCGGCGCTCGCGCCGGCTGCGGATCGGCCGCTGGTACGGCGGACTCTGGCGGCCCGTCGCACCGCACATCGGATTGCACTTTCGCAGCGGGTGCGGCGGCTGCGGGTGGTTCAATAACCTCGCCGCTGGCCTCCAGCAGATAGCCGATGAAGGCCTCTTCAAGCGAGGCCGCGCCGCGCTTTTCCACCAGCGCCGCCGGCGTATCGCTGTCCAGCACGCGGCCGGCGTGCATCATCGACATGCGGTCGCAGCGCTGCGCCTCGTTCATGAAGTGGGTGGAAATGAAGATCGTCACCCGGTCGCGCCGCGACAGTTCCACCAGCAGGCGCCAGAACGCATCGCGCGCCACCGGGTCCACGCCCGAAGTCGGCTCGTCCAGGATCAGCAGTTCCGGCGCGTGCACCATCGCCACCGCCAGCGACAGCCGCTGACGCTGCCCCAGCGGCAGGCTCGCCGGCAGGCTGTCCATCTGCTGTTGCAGGCCGAAACGCACCGCCATTTCCTGCACCCGCGCCGCAATCTGCGCCGCCGGCACCTCGAACAGGCGCGCGTGCAGTTCCAGGTTCTGGCGCACCGTCAGCTCGCCGTAGAGCGAGAACGACTGCGACATGTAGCCCACGCGGCGGCGGGTCGCGATATCGCGCGGATCGACCTCGTGTCCGAACAACCAGGCGCGCCCTTCGCTGGCCGGCAGCAGCCCGGTCAGCATCTTCATCGTGGTGGTCTTGCCGCAGCCGTTGGAACCCAGGAAACCGAAGATCTCGCCACGCCGGATGCGGAAACTGACCCTGTCGACCGCGACGAAATCGCCGAAGCGCATGGTCAGCTCGCGCGCCTCGATCGCGATGTCGTCCTCGTCGACCTGCAACGGCGGGATCGTCACCGCCGCGTGGTCGCGGGTCTTTTCCTGCGGCAGCAGCGCGATGAAGGCCGCTTCCAGCGAATCGGTGGCGGTGCGTTCGAGCAATTCATCCGGCGTGCCGCTGGCCAACACCCGGCCCGCATCCATCGCGATCAGCCAATCAAAGCCCTGCGCCTCGTCCATGTAGGCGGTCGCCACGATCACGCTCATCTGCGGGCGCTGGCGGCGGATACCGGCGATCAGTTGCCAGAACTGGGCGCGTGCCAGCGGATCCACGCCGGTGGTCGGCTCATCCAGGATCAGCAGGTCCGGATCGTGGATCAGCGCGCAGCACAGCCCGAGCTTCTGCTTCATGCCGCCGGAGAGCTTTCCCGCCGGCCGCGCCAGGAACGGATGCAGGCCGGTAGCGCGGGTCAGTGCGTCGATACGGCGGCGGCGCTCGGCCGCGTCGTGCCCGAACAGGCGCGCGAAGAATTGCAGGTTCTCCTCCACGCTCAGGGTCGGATACAGATTGCGTCCCAAGCCCTGCGGCATGTAGGCGATGCGCGGTCCGACCCGCTCGCGGTGCCGGCTGCGCCGCATGTCGCCGCCGAGCACGTCGACCTGGCCTTCCTGCAAGCGGCGCGCTCCGGCGATCAGCGCCAGCAGGCTGGATTTGCCGACCCCATCCGGACCGATCAGGCCGACCATGCAACCGGCGGGAATATCCTGATCGATGCCACCCAGTGCCAGCACCCTGCGATAGCGCAGGCGCAGCTCACGCAGACGCACGACCGGCGGCGGAGCCTGCCGCGTGGACACCGGATCAGTCCGCCAGCAGCGCTGGATCCAGCGCCAGCCAGGGCGGCCATTCGGCCTGCGGATCGAGCTTGAGCCAGGCCACGCCGGGCACACCGGTCTTGACCTGTTCGATATGGCGGCGCAGCAGTTCCGGCGCGATCCGCGCGCGTACCCGGAACATCAGTTTCTGCCGCTCGCTGGCGGTTTCCACGGTGCGCGGGGTGAACTGCGCCTGGCTGGCGACGAACGACACCGAGGCCGGCACCACGACATCGGGTGCGGTATCCAGCACGATCCGCACCGGACTGCCCAGCGCGATGCGTCCGGCTGCGGTTTCGGGCACGAAGAAGGTCATGTAGACGTCTGACAGATCCAGCAGGTTCAGCACCCGGCCGCCGGCGCCGAGCACTTCGCCCGGCTGCGCGACCCGCACCTGGACCCGGCCATCGCGGGGCGCGACCAGCTCACTGTCGGCGATATCGGCCTCGATCCGGGCCACGGTGGCGCTGGCGGCATCGACGCTGGAACGCGCGCCGATTTCCTGCGCCTGCGCGGCAGCCACGGCCGCCTGTGCCGCAGCCACCTGGGCGCGGCTGGCAACCAGGGCGGCTTCGGCGCCACGCACCCGGGCGCGGTCGTCATCCAGTTCCTGCACCGACAGCGCACCGCCGGACGACAACGCCTCGGTGCGTGCCAGACGCCGCCGCGCCGCGTCCAGCTCGGCTTCGCGCTGCACCACGACGGCGCGTGCGGTGGCCACATCGGCCTCGCGCAGACGCACCTGGGCCTGCGCGGCAGCGACCGCATGTTCGGCCTGCTGGCGCCCGGCCCGAGCCTCGGCGTGCTGTGCCTGGAGCGTGTCGAGTTGCATCCTGGCCACGGGCTGGCCGGCGACGACGAAATCGCCTTCGCGCACCAGGATGTCGACGACGCGGCCCGGCATCCGCGCCGCGACATCGATCTCGGTCGCCTCGATACGCCCGTTGCCGCTGACCAGCCCGGCATCGGCGGCATCCTCCGGCCCGTCGCGCAGGAGCCACCACGCCGCCGCCAGCACGATGGCGAAGGCGGCAAGCACCAGCAGCGGGTGTCGGTTGATGCGGGCGAGCAGGTTCATGGATCTTTCGGGACCTCTGGATTCTGGTGACCGTGATGACGACAGGAAAACCTTGCCTCAGGCGGCGGCGTGCACTGCCGCATGGGTGCCGGTCGCTGTGGCCGGCAGGCGGTTGCCGCCGTGCCTGCAATACGCGCCGGTACGGACGAACCCCAGAGATCATCGCGGAACGGCAACGGCGGGGTATTGATCGGGATCAACCGGCCGTCACGCTGCGCTGCTGCACGATCCGGCACATATGAAAAGCGCGGCCGGAGCCGCGCTGTTCAATTGGATTGGCGGACACGGCATGCAGCCCCAGTGGCTGCGTGCCGGGCGTCAATCGCCCATCAGTTTCTGGCGGTGCTCCCAGCGCTCCTGCGCATCGAAGCACAGCGTCGCGATCGGGCGGGCTTCGAGACGGTCCAGGCCGATTTCCTCACCGGTTTCCTCGCAGTAGCCGTATTCGCCATCGTCAACGCGCTTGAGCGCCTTGTCGATCTTGCCGATCAGCTTGCGGTAGCGGTCGCGAGTGCGCAGTTCCAGCGAGTTCTCGGTTTCACGCGTGGCGCGTTCGGCATCGTCACCGACATCGCGTACTTCCTCGCGCAGGTTGTCGATGGTCTGCTTGGATTCCTCGACCAGTTCTCCGCGCCAGGTCAGCAGCTTCTGGCGGAAATATTCGAGCTGCTCGGGGCTCATGTATTCCTCGCCGGGCTTGGGACGGTAGCCGGTGGGCAGGTCCGGGCGCTCGGGCAGCGGGGAAACATCCGGCGCCGGCATCGGGCGGGGCTTGGTCTTGGTTGCAGCTTTGCTCATTGTGGTCCTTGCGTTCCTTGCAGGTGTCGCGTTTTCAGCCTTTGCCGGCGCGGTCTTCCCGACTGCGGCCGAAGTCTTGCTCTTGACACTGGAAGTGGTGGTGACGCCGGTGGCCGGCGTGGTCTTCTTCACCGCGCTGCCGGTGGCGGCGGCTTTGGCTGTTGCGGATTTCTTCGTGGCGGCGGTTTTGGCCGGGGCCTTGGCTGCTGTCTTTGCTACGGCCTTGGCTGCCACCTTCTTCACCGCCTTCTTCGTGGCGGGCGGGGCCTTGGCCGGGCTCTTGGCGGCACTGCGCGAAGCCGGTTTGACCATGCTAACCAGGGTTTCAGCCAGGCGCTTGACGCCGCTCTTGGGCTTGGCAGACGTAGCGGTCTTTGCCGTGGTCTTCTTCACCACAGCCTTCTTGACTGCGGTTTTCTTGACGACCGCCTTCTTGGCCGCCGTTTTTTTCACCACTGCCTTTTTGACGGCGCTCTTGCTGACAGCGGTCTTCTTCACGGCAGCCTTGCTGGCTGTTGTCTTTTTCGCTGCCGCCGCCTTGCTTGCTGCCGTCTTTTTCGCTGCGGCCTTTGTGGCGGGTACGCGCTTGGCTGCCGCCTTGCGGGCTTCGGTCGAACTACCGGTCGACTTGCCGGACGATTTAGATTTCGTTGCCACGTTCGGAACCCTCACTTGTGCTCATCCAAGCAACAGCGGCCGCGTGTTATAGCTTAGTCATACCAAAGCGGCAAGCATGTTGCCGCAAGCTGCTTCGCCCATCGACACTGGCCGCATGAACTCCCCTGTCATTCTCCTGCTGCGCGGTTACAAGCGCTTTGTCAGCCCATTGCTCGGACAGCATTGCCGCTTCCATCCGAGTTGCTCGATGTACGCCATCGAGGCCATCCAGGTGCATGGTCATCTGCGTGGCGGCTGGCTGGCGATCAAACGCCTGGCACGCTGCCAGCCGCTGTGCGAAGGCGGACTGGATCCGGTGCCTCCGCGACGACCACCGCCACAGGAATGACCCGGGCAGACCCTGCCTGATTCCACAACGGTATCGGACACGGGACTGGCCCATGTTAGCCCGCCCACCGATAATGCACCACGCAGGCCGGCAGGAAGCGCTCCTGCCCGCAACCGCGCTGGCCCGTCGCTGCGATACCGGCGCGCGCGAGCCTCCCCCCCCCACCGCCGGAGCTTCACGATGGCCGACGCCGCCCGCCACGACAAGACCGCCCGGCAACTGCGCCTACTTTCCGATGCGCTGGACAGCGGCCGCCTGGGGCCGGTGCGGCGCCTGGTCAACACGCTGTCACCGGCGGAAATCGCCAACCTGCTGGAATCACTGCCGACCACCAAGCGCACAGTGGTGTGGGGCCTGGTCGATCCGGAGGATGACGGCGAGGTGCTGGTGCACGTCGGCGACGATGTGCGCGAAAGCCTGATCGCGGAAATGGACCCGGACGAACTGGTCGCCGCGGTCGAAGACCTGGACATCGATGACCTGGCCGATCTGGCCGACGACCTGCCCGACCAGGTCATCGACGAAGTCCTCAAATCGATGGACCGGGAAAACCGCGAGCGGCTGGAGCAGGCGCTTTCGTACCCGGAAGGCACCGCCGGCCGCCTGATGAACCCGGACGTGGTCACGGTGCGCGCCGACACCACGGTCGATGTGGTGTTGCGCTACCTGCGCCTGCGCGGCGAACTGCCCGACCATACCGACCATCTGTTCGTGGTCAGCCGCCGCCACCAGTATCTGGGCCGGCTCTCGCTGCACGCGCTGCTCACGCACGAACCTTCGACCCCGATCAACGAACTGTTCGATGACGAACAGGCCGCGATCCGGGTTGATGCCAGCGAGCGCCACGTCGCCAACGAATTCTCCGACCACGACTGGGTCACCGCGCCGGTGGTGGACGGGAACAACATCCTGCTGGGCCGCATCACGATCGACGACGTGGTCGACATCATCCGCGAACAGGGGGAACACCACGCCCTCTCCGCCGCCGGCCTGGACGAGGACGAAGATCTGTTCGGCTCAGTACCGCGCGCGGTGCGACGGCGTCTGGTGTGGCTGTCGATCAACCTGTGCACGGCCTTTATCGCCGCCAACGTGGTAGGCCAATTCGAGGCCACCATCGATCAACTCGTGGCGTTGGCCGTGTTGATGCCAATGGTCGCCGGGCTGGGTGGCAATGCCGGTACGCAGGTCATGGCTTTGGTGGTGCGTGGCATTGCGTTCGATCAGGTCGGCCCTTCCAATCTCCTGACCCTGCTATGGAAGGAATTGCGCGTGGCCATGCTGAACGGGCTGCTGATGGGCGCCGTGTTGGCGCTTATCGTCTTCGTATGGTTTCGGGAAGTGGGCCTTTCACTGGTGATCTTCACCGCGCTCACCTGCAACCTGCTTCTCGCAGCTTCGGTAGGAGTCCTGATTCCGGTGGGATTGAAGCGTCTGGGTTTCGATCCGGCACTGGGTAGCAGTATTTTCCTGACCGCCATCACCGACTCGATGGGCTTTTTCACCTTCCTCGGTCTTGCCACACTGGTACTGTTGAACTGAGCTTCGGCAAGGGCATCTCAGCGCTCGGCGCTGACCTTTTCTTCCGCCACCGGCAGCGCCAGATAGAACCGCACAGATGCGTCCGGATCGGCCGCATCCAGTGCCACCCAGGCCTGCCTGCTGCTCTCCAGCAACTGCGCCTGCTGCACGATGCCGGCAGAGATGTCCGGCGCCTTCACTGCCTGCCATGCCAGCAAAGGCGCGACCAGAGCCATGCTTGCGGCGCACCACGCCAGTGCCCTTGAGCCCGCCGTTTCCGCAGACTTGTCCATGCCTGCGCGTATCCGCTCCCAACCACCGGCCGGAGGCGTGCGCCAGGACCAGCCCGATTCCTCAGTGCGTTGCTGCTGTATCGCCATCGTTCCCGTCCTTCAACAACTCCCGCAGGCGCTGCAGCGCCCGGTGCTTGCGCGAAGCCACCGTTCCCGGTGCGATGTCCAGCAACCGCGCCAATTCACGCGTATCCAGCCCGGCGTACTCGGACAACAGCAGCAGTTCCCTGTCTCTGGGCTGGAGCCCGGCCAGCCCTGCCCGCAAGGTCATCAGGTCGGCGTCGATACCGTCCGGTGCCGCGGTTCTGGCGTCTTCCAGCGATTCCAGTCCGACCCATTGGCGCAAGCGCTGCCAGCGCAGCCGGTTGCGTGCCAGATTCAGCGCCGTGGCCCACGCCAGCGCATCCAGATGGCCCGCGTCCAGCCTCGCGCGTTGCGACCACAAGCGCAGGAAACATTCCTGCATCACGTCCTGGCACGCAGGCGCATCCCACAGCATCCGGAGCAGCGCGTTGAACAGACCGGCTTCCACCCGCAGGTAACAGGCTTCCAGCTCACCGGCATCCAGTGCCATGCCGTCACGGGTTCGGCGCGAGGATTCGCTGGCGCATCAGCAGCAGCCGTTCCGGACGATCGCCGGAACCACCCAGCAGCCCCACAACCATCCACTGGTTGTGCGGCAGGGAGAAGCTGGATTCAAATCTCATATCCTGGCGTGCACGATCCACCACCTCGGTCATGCGGAACTCCAGCACCGCTTCAACCCGGGTATCCGTGATCGAGAACAGATGAACGCTGGAGGTCATCTGCGGCGTCTGCATAAGCGCAAATGTCCGATCAGGGTGACGGCTGTTCCTGGATACTGTCGCCATCCCGCGATCCACCAGCTGCAGCGCCCCAAACCCGAATTCGTTGCGTATCTGTGCCAACAACGGACCCAATGGCTGCAACGCCGGGTCATCCTGCTGCGCCGGCTCATCGGAGGCCGCCAGCACCCACAGATCGAAGCTCACCGTGCTTTCAGGGATTTCATCCGCGACGGCTCCCTTCGACAGTTCCTCCACCGCTGTCCTGATGGAAGGCTGCATCGATGCCGGTGCGGCCACCACCAGCATGCCGGGCATCGGCAAGCTGGCATGGCCCTGCGGCTGCACACCCTCCCGGGTGGTCAGCAACACGACCCGCAACGCATCGCGGATCGCCTCGCCACGCTCGGGCGGAACCGCATACGTCATCACCAGCTGCCCATCGGAGCTTGTGCCCGACGATGAAAGCGACGGGCCGCGCAGTGCCAGGAACAGCACCAGCAAACCCAGACCGAGAATGGCCACCAGCGGCCAGATGTTCTTCTGCATGATCAGCTTCCCATGCGCGGAACCGCCGCGCTCATGGGTTGTAACACCCCAGTGCCGGATTTCTTCCCTTGTGGGGTCTGTTCGGGATGCTGATCAACGGATCAGCGACACGCTCACCACCGGTGCATCGTCAGAAAAACATTGTCCTGCGCCACTGCGCCCGAGTTTGGACACGATCAATCCGGCTAGGGACTTTCACCAGCCCCGCAGCTCGCGGAAGAACTGGCCGCTGCCGGCCAGACGCGACGCTGCCACTCACCGTGCTGGCCGGCAGCTGTTCTCGCTTTGAGGCACCGTCGCCAAAACCTATTCCCGGAAAATGGCGATGTTGCGGTTGCCGGCGGCATCGATGCTGGCGCGGTACATGCCGCTGGTGTTGAACGGCAGGTGCACATTGCCGTGCGCGTCGACCGCGATGACGCCGCCATTGCCGCCCAGCGCCGGCAATTCTTCGATCACCACGGCGTCGGCGGCCTGCGCCAGGCTCTGACCGGTCAGGCGTACGCGGGCACAGATCTCGTGCGCGAGTGCCATGCGGATGAAGTATTCACCCCAGCCGGTGCTGGATACCGCGCACTGCGCATCGGCCCAGGTGCCGGCGCCGATGATCGGGCTGTCGCCGACGCGGCCATAGCGTTTCATCACCATGCCACCGGTCGAGGTCGCGGCCGCCAGATGACCGGCGGCATCCAGCGCGACCGCACCGACGGTGCCGAAATAGTTTGCCGGTGCGGGCACGGCACCGGCCTGCGCTTCGGCACGCGCCTTCTGGTCCAGGTACTGCTGCCAGCGGTGCGGGGTGTGGAAGTAGTCCGGCGGCACGAACTCGAAGCCTTTTTCCTGCGCGAACTGCTCGGCGCCGGCGCCAATCAGCATCACGTGCGCGGATTGCTCCATCACCGCGCGCGCCAGCCGGATCGGGTTGGCGATGCGGCTGACGCCGGCCACTGCGCCGGCACGCTGGCTGGCGCCATCCATGATCGAGGCATCCAGTTCGTTGCGACCTTCGGCGTTGAACACCGCGCCCTTGCCGGCGTTGAAATGCGGGCTGTCCTCCAGCACGGCGACGCTGGCAGTCACTGCATCCAGCGCGGTGCCGCCACTGCTCAACACCGCGTGGCCGGCATCCAGTGCCGCCGCCAGCGCGGCGCGGATCGCGGCTTCTTCCTCGGCACCCAGATTGGCGCGTTCCAGCGTGCCGGCGCCGCCGTGCAAGGCGATCGCAATCGGTGCCTTCGCCGGTTCCGGCGCGCTGGATTCCGCCGCCACACCCGTTGTTGCCACAAGCATCGTGATGATCCATCCCCAGTGATGACGCATGTCCATACTCCAGGCCGGCGCTTGGCGCGGCATTCGATCAGAAACGGTGCGCAGTCTAGCCCAGCGCCGATACGCCGATGACTTCGTCCTGCCGCTCACCGTGCCCGGAAAATGCCAGATGCGGGGTGCATCATGGCCGCCCCTTCGCCAAGGTTCGCAGCCGATGTTCCTTTACTTCACGCAGATCCGCGCATGGCCGCTGGCGGCGTTGCTGCTGTTTATGCTGGCCGCATGCGCTGGCGCGCCGCGCGCTCCCGATGACGCAACCGATACCGCAAGCGATGCGCTGGCGGCACTGGAACTGCGCAGCGGCGGGCGTCTGGGCGTGTTCGTGCTGGATGCCGGCAGTGGCCGCAGTCTGGGCTGGCGCGAAGACGAGCGCTTCGGCATGTGCTCGACATTCAAGCTGCTGCTGGCGGCCACGGTGCTGGATGCGGCACGGCAGGGCCGGCTCGACGGCACCGCACCGATCCACTTCAGCGATGATGATCTGGTGCCGCATTCACCGGTGCTGCGCGAACACTTGGCCCTCGGCAGCAGCACGCTGACCGCACCCGAACTGGCCCGCGCCACCCAGCTGACCAGCGACAACGCCGCCGCCAATCTGCTGATCCGCAAGTTGGGCGGGCCGGAAGCCGTCACCGCACTCTGGCGCGCCAGTGGCGATGAAGTGAGCCGGCTGGACCGGCTGGAGCCAGACATGAATCTGCTGCCGCCCGGCGACCTGCGCGACAGCACCTCGCCGCGCGCGATGGCGCAGCACGTGGCCCGTCTGTTCACCTCCGAGATGCTCGTACCCGAAGACCGCGAACGCCTGCGCGAATGGATGGTTGAAACCGGCACCGGCCTTGCCCGCCTGCGCGCCGCCACGCCACCGCACTGGCAGGCCGGCGACAAGACCGGTTCTGCAATCGCGCCGCTGATGCCGAACAAGACCCACGATGTCGCGGTGTTCTGGCCGCCGGGCCGGGCGCCGGTCATCGTCGCCGCGTATTACGAATCCGATGCCCACCATGCCGGCAGGATCCGCGCGCAGGACGAGGCCGTGCTGGCGCAGGTTGGGCGCATTGCGGTGGCCTGGGCGGGCGATTGAAGCGAACAGATGACGCCGACAACGCGGCGGAAAGCATCAGTCCAGATTGATCCGGTGCCGCACCAGCAGCTGCACCCCGCGACGGTCGCGGAAATCATCGGTTTCCAACTGATAGGCCAGATGCAGGCGCGCGGCCGGCGGGCTGCCATCGAAACCGCCGAACTGGATCGCATCAATGGTCTGGCCGGAAACGGCATGGCGCAGCTGCATTTTCAGATGGCCGTTGCCGACAGTGCGCCAGGAACCCAGCAGGAATTCGTCATCGAACACCGGTTCGGGAAATCCCTGCCCCCAAGGGCCGCCATCGCGCAACTGTTCGGCCAAGTCGCGGCTGAAATCCTCGGCACCGAGTTCACCATCGCTCCACAGTTCGGCCTGCAGATCGGCCGCATCCAGACGCGCGTTGGCCAGCGCGATGAAGGCCTCGCGGAAGGCGTCCAGACATTCAGCCGGCAGGCTCAGCCCGGCCGCCATCGCATGTCCACCGAAGCGGCTGATCAGGCCCGGCTGCGCCGCCGCGACATCGGCCAGTGCATCGCGGATATGGAAGCCGCGGATCGAGCGCGCCGAACCGCGCAGCAAACCATCCTCGCCACCTGGCGCGAACGCGATCACCGGGCGGTGCAGACGTTCCTTCAGGCGCGAAGCCACCAGCCCGACCACGCCCGGATGCCACTCGGCGTCGAACACGCACAGCGCGGCATCGCCGCTGTCGCTGCCTGATTCGATTACGGCGATGCAGTCGGCAGCCATCGCTTCGGCCTGTTGCAGCATCTGGTCCTGCAGGTCGCGCCGCTCGCGGTTGATCGCGTCCAGTTGCGTCGCCAGCCGCAGCGCGTGGGCGTCGTCATCGGTCAGCAGGCATTCGATGCCCAGCGCCATATCTTCCAGCCGACCGGCGGCATTGATGCGCGGCCCGAGCGCGAAGCCCATGTCGGAACTGCCGGCATGCGCGGTTTCACGCCCGGCCACTTGCATCAGCGCCCGCAGGCCGGGCTGTCCCCGACCGCTGCGCAGGCGACGCAGCCCGGCCGCAACGAGAATCCGGTTGTTGGCATCCAGCGGCACCATGTCCGCGACCGTGCCCAGCGCTACCAGATCCAGCAGCGTGGAAAGATCCGGCTCGTCGCCGGCGGCGAATGCACCCTGCCCGCGCAGATGCGCACGCAGCGCCAGCAGCAGGTAGAACATCACCCCGACGCCGGCCAGCGCCTTGCTCGGGAAACCATCGCCAGCCAGATTCGGATTGACGATGGCATCGGCAGCCGGCAACTGCGCGCCGGGCAGATGGTGATCGGTGACGATGACCTGCATCCCGGCCGCCTGCGCCGCCGCAACGCCGGAGATGCAGGCGATGCCGCTGTCCACGGTGAGCAGCAGTTCGGGTGAAACATCGGCCAGATCGGCGACCAGCTCCGGCGACAGGCCGTAGCCGTGGCGCATCCGGTGCGGCACACGGAAACCGACATGGCGCGCACCAAGCAGCCGCAGGCCGCGCACCGCGACCGCCGTGCCCGTGGCGCCATCGGCATCGAAATCCCCGATCACGCAGATGCGCCGCTGCCGCGCGATCGCATCGGCCAGCAGCGCGACGGCACGATCCAGCCCGCCCAGCAGCGCCGGCGACAGCATGGCGGCAAGGCGGTGCTGTACTTCCGCCGCGTCCGCGACCCCGCGCGCCGCATAGACGCGCTGCAACACCGGGTGCACGCCCGGCCACGGTGATTGCGAAGGCTGGGGGCGGCGGCGGATGCGCATGTTTCCGGATCCGCTCACGCCGGTACGCGCCTGCGCCAGAAGCGCCAGCGGTGCCCGGCCTGCCAGCGCAGCAGGTGGCCATCGCCAAAATCCAGTTCGAGGGTGTCGAAATCCCCGCGTCGCTGACGTTGCAGCAGCGGTTCGAGCCAATGCGATTGCAGCAGCACGGCATCGTGCAGGCCACGCAGATCCAGCAATGCGCCGGGCGGCAGACTGTCCACCGCATCATCGGCCACGCAAGGCACGCCGGCGCGTGCCGCCAGCGCATTCAACACCACATCACCGCTGCGCAGCTGACTGACAGCGCTGCGCACATGATCCGGCAGCCGCCCACCGCCCCAGAACCACAGTGTGTTGACCGGCAGCTTGCCGGCCGCGCTGCGCTGCGCGTTGAGCGGATGATTGTGCAGGATCACCTGCGCCTCGTTCAGCAGGCGGCGCCAACGCTGGCCGGTATCGCCTTCGGGCAGGTGCGCGAGCAGATCGTCACCCAGCACTTCGCGCGGCGGCGGAAAGACCGGCAGGCGCGCTTCCTGCGGCAGGCACAGGTACCAGCGCGCCGGGTGCGGTGCGGAAATCGGAAAACCTTCGTCACCGAACAGCGGTTTCAGCGGTTTCAGCAGGGCTTCGCATTCTTCCGGCGAAAGACCAAGATCACCGCAGGCCAGCATCCGCACCGAGGTCATGTCCGGACGCACATGGCCCGGATCGGCACGCAACCAGGTGAACTGCATCGCATCGCCGGCATCCAGCTGCCGGGTCAGCGCCGCCACCGGCAGACCACGCGGCAGGATGTCGAAGCGGCGCGCGACGCGGGCCTCGTCGCCAGCATCGACCTGTTCCCTGTCGGCGCGGGCGGCGATGCGGTGCAGCACGTCGCCTGGTGCGAGCTGATCGCCCAGACGTGCCCAGGCCGGCAGCCAGAGGGTG
>Ga0172382_10001746_pt1 | contig 38091 bp, 29 predicted proteins | sample Leawel138RmetaG_FD_122245 | JGI IMG/M metagenome (GOLD analysis project Ga0172382, IMG submission 122245) | Leachate microbial communities from a municipal landfill in Southern Ontario, Canada - Leachate well 138R metaG | ecosystem: Engineered > Solid waste > Landfill > Unclassified | place... | reverse complement strand
GGGAGGCCGGTATGCATCTCGAAGGTTCATGTCACTGTGGCGCGGTGCACTTCAGTCTGGACAGCGCCCAGCCCTATCCCTACCAGCGCTGTTATTGCTCAATCTGCCGCAAGACCCAGGGCGTGCGGGAACCTTAGCCAGGTACCGCACGGCCCCATGCTTTTGCTTCCGTTATTTTGCGAGCAGATCCTTCATCGCCCCCTTGCCGGCCTGCGTCGCCGCGTGGCTGGGAGATGGTGCAAGGTCCAGCAGCAGGCAGGTAAACCAGAGCGAGCCGGCAGTGAAGACCATACTGAGCAGCGCTCCGCCCCACAGCAGCCACGGTGCCGGGTCGGCCATGTTGACGGCGATGATGCCGGGGAACCCGGCACCCAGCACCGCAAAGGCGAAATTGGCTGGGAAGATGGCAAACAGACTCAGGTAGGCCCACTGGCTGACGACACGGCGTGACAGGAATACCACCATCACGGCGAAGCCGGTGATCTGCGAGGCCTCCATGACGGCGATCCAGAGCGGGTATTCGAACAACCGCATCGCATGCGGGCCGTAATACATGTAAAGGCCCATGTTGATGGCGGCGATCTCGAAGACCGCCGTGGTGATCACGGCCGTGCAGGCAAGGCGGAAGACATCCGCCTTGGTCGTCCCTTGCTTCATCTTGGGGTAGAGGAAGAGTGTGGGACCTGCGAAGACGACGATGTAGGCCGCCATCACCCACACCGGTTGCGGTAGGTCGAAGGAGGTGAACAGCGTCCACTGGCCGGGGATGAACCACAGCAGGTGATAGGCGATGTCGTACAGCGGTTCGAGAAGGCTGCCGAAGGCAACCGCCAGGATGATCAAGACCGGCAGCCAGGAGCGTTCCTTCAGTGACCGGTGGATGGCGATGACGAGCAGCGTTATCGACAGGGCCCACAATCCGTAGGTGGCGATGGTCTGCATCATCAGGTTGAGAGGGTGATCGTAGGGAGGATGCGGCATGGTGCTCTCCTTAAGGGTTTTTGTAGGTATTTTGATAATGCCTCGCAACGACAACGGTATGTCAATGCCTCGCATTCCCTGGAAGATCTTCCAGCATCATGTTTATCGTTTTGGCTTCGTTTTGTGCATCCTGAGAATGATTCAGGCGTTGCCTGTCGTTTCTCCGAATCTCCCAAACGGCGGAGTTCGACGTGTCCATATCCTGATCGGCCTGGGAGATTGGCCCGGCTTACTGCCTGGAAGGGTGGGCTTCACCAGGCAGTAAGTTGCCAGATCAGGTCGTTGCTGTATCCCGAGCCGTGATGGCATTGGCCTTGGGCAGTGTCTGCGCCACGCTGTGGATCAACAGCAGGGCGAACAGGATGCTCAGCAGCGTAGCCGCCTTTACGATGCCTGGGCTCGGGTTGTCCATATGCAGGGCGATGATCGTGGGTGCCCCCGCGCCGAAGTTGGCGAAGTAGAACATGCAGGGAAACAGCACGAACAGAAGCAACAGCGGCAGATGGCTTGTGACTCTGCGGCGCAGCTCGGCAGCTGCGAAGCTGAAGCAGATGACCTGGGCGGTTTCCAGTACGCCGATCACGAGTGGGTACTCGAATACGCGGAATGCATGGGGGCCATAGTACTCGTAGGCACCACCGTTGATTCCGTACATTTCGAATACGCAGGAGCCAAGGAAGGTTATCAGTGCCCATTTGTAGAGCTCTGCTCTGCTCATGCCCTTGTGTATGCGGTCGCAGATGAAGATGGCGTTGGCACCGTAGAGAATGGCGTAGCCACTGATGGTCCAGACCGGCTGCGGGGTGTCGAACGAGGTATAGAGCGTCCATTGGCCGATCGAATAGAAATAGAGCATCTGGCCTTCGTCGTACAGCGGTTCGAACAATCCGCCAAACGCTGCGGCGAGCATGACCAGGATGTAGAAGGGGGTACGTTGTTGGACGCCCATGCGAATGGCGATCAGCAGGGCGATGAAGAAGATCGCGTAACTGCCGGAGGTGAGGACCAACTGTGTGGTCAGATTGAGCGGATGGTCGACAGGTGCTTCATACATGTTGTAATCCTCTGATTGTAGGTTTTATTGGTGGAGTATCAGTTGACCGAGCGTTCGTGTCCGTTCCAGTAGGCTTTGCGCAGTTCGGTCTTGAGCACCTTGCCCATGCTCGATAGCGGCAGGGCGTCGTGGATTTGCAGGCTGCGCGGGACCTTGTAGCTGGCGATGCGTTCACGGCAATGAGCCTGTAGCTCTTCCAGCGTCAACGAATGGCCGGGACGGAGCACGACGGCTACGTGCACCAGCTCACCCCACTCGGCGCTCGGGATGCCGAATGCCACGCAGGTGGCGATGGCGGGATGGGAAGCGGTGGCATTCTCCACCTCGACGCAGTAGATGTTCTCTCCGCCGGAAATGATCATGTCCTTGAGGCGGTCGACGATGAATACATAGCCGTCATCGTCCATGTAGCCCATGTCGCCGGTGTGCATCCAGCCATTACGCAGGGTTTCTGCACTGGCCTCGGGCATGTTCAGGTAGCCCTTCATCATGTTCGGCCCGCGCACGGCGATCTCGCCGACCTGGCCTCGGGGCTGCTCGTGGTCCTGCTCGTCGAAGATGCGGATCTGGGTGTGATAAGCCGCCCGGCCGCCGGAGTGCACCTTGCCGAACTGGCGGCCTTCGAGGGAGTTCATGAAGGGCGGAAGCACGGTCATGACCCCCGACATTTCGGTCATGCCATAGACTTGGGTGAAGACCGCGGCGGGAAAGGCGCGCATGGCGCGGTCCAACAGCGACTCTGAGGCGGGGGAGGCGCCGTAGAGCACCCGCTTGACGCTGCGAGCTCGTTCCTGGGTATCGGGATGGTCCGCCATGACCTGCAGCATGGCCGGCACCAGCAACAGGTCGGTGATACGGTGGGACTCGACCACGTCGAGCACGGCATCGGGGCGGAAGGCGGAAAGCATCACCTGGGTGCCGCCTCTCAGGAGCAGGCAGGCGGTGGTCATCATGTCGCCGAGGTGGAACATGGGCGCTGCGTGCAGGCCTACGGCCGGAGCGTTCGGCCTGGTGCTGTCCTCGGCGTACAGTCCCTCCGCCATCAGGGCCAGTGCGGAGCTGGCGACATTCATGTGCGAGAGGACGACGCCCTTGGCGATGCCGGTGGTTCCACTGGTATAGAATACCCCGAAGGTATCGTCACCGCTTGCGCCGGCATCGGCAATGGCGGTGGATTCCGCGATCAGCCCGTTGACGTCCAGCAGGCCTGCGGGACACTCGGCTTCTCCGATGAACAGCAGGTGGCGCAAGGTTGGCGATGCCGCCCGGATTTCCTCGGCGCTGGCTGCGAAGTGATCATCGAGGAACAGTGCCGAGGAGTTCGAGTCATTGAGCGAGTAGGTGATCTCGGCCAGGCTCCAGCGAAAATTGATCGGGTTGACCGCAGCGCCGAGCCAGGCCACTGCCAGGTAAAACTCGAGATAGCGGTCGCTGTTGAAGCTCAGGATGGCGAGCCGATCGCCACGGCCATACCCCAGTTCGGACAAGCCGCCGGCCAGGCGTTCGACGCGTTCCTGGAGTTGTCTGAAACTCTGTGTCCTGGAGCCGTATATCGTTGCGATTGCTTCGGGGGTCTGTTGCACCGCGCGGTGCAGGCCTTGAGTGAATTGCATGCTCAGGGTACCTCGTTATTTATTGTTGTCGAAGAAAGTCTGTTCTTGCCTGGATAGAAGGCATGACCGGGCCGGCCAAGATGGCGCCGGGTTAAATAAGGGGAGCGATATTGATTGGGGGGGTAGACGGAGGTCATGGCAACATACCGCTCTAGCTGATCATTGTTGTTCTTGTTGGCTGGAATGCTGACGATAGCCGCTAAGCCTTTTTAATCATATGTGGTACGATACATTATGCTAGAATACATGTAAAGGGAGTGTCTGCAAACCTGGTTTGATAACCAGATCGGTGTGTTTGATCATAAACTTTCAGTTCTGCCCTCGTATCTGACGATGGCACAGCCCAATTGTCCTGATGACAGGTAAATCTGGCGCATTTCTGCGCTCATGTGGCCCGCTCTGGACGCACTCATCCCCGCGCACCAATGTATTTCGGTGAACCATCCACCGCTTGCCCAGTGCAAACAACATAGTCAGCCGTGCCGTGTTCTTGGCCCTCCCCCCCCGAAAGCGTACCTTCGCATAACCGGATTGCTGCTTGACGACCCGGCCAGATCGTGTTTCTTCAGCAAATGTCGAAAACGCAAAATCGTGCTATCGTCGGGCAGGCGCGCTGCCCCTTCAAGACTAGCAAAGCGACGGTACAACCGACGCTCGTGCAATTCCTCATGCTGCGCAGCTACCTCCATTCTTGTATCCCCTTGTTGCTCTGGTCAGCCAGAATATGGGAGGATCTGGCGTGGCTATTGCAGATATGTGTATCGCTAGCGTAAAATACGGCATCATAATCTATTTTCGAATAAGGCATAACGAATGGAGAGCGGAAGTCCGGCGGCTAAGCCCCGTACCCCTCAGAAGTCCGAAAGTCCAGCTAGAAAGAGCGGTGCTGCGCCACGGATCGCCCAAGACGAGAACTGGGATGTTCGGCTGGGTTTCTTGATGCATGATGTGTCGCGGCTGCGGCGCATCGTTTTCGACGATTTCATGCGCCCGCTTGGCATCACCCGTTCGCAATGGTGGGTGCTGGCCTACCTGTCACGTCATGACGGCATGATTCAGAGCGATCTGGCAAACGCCTTGGATCTGGGCAAGGCCGCACTGGGGGGGCTGATCGATCGTCTGGAGGCTGCGGGGTTCATTGAGCGGCGGCCCGATGGCGTTGATCGCCGTGCCAAGCGTATTTACCTCTCCCTGGCCGGCGTTCATATCATCAAGGAAATGACAGAACTCAGTCATGAGATGAGTGAGCGGATTTTGCTCGGGATTAACGATAAGTCACGCCAGAAGCTGGTCGAGCTGCTGACTGCGGTGAAGAAGAACCTTCTGGTGATCAAACAGGAGAACAGCGCCGGCCCCGATAATCCGGACGACTAGCCGCATGTCGCGGCGATGAACCATTCCCCTTAGGGAAGGCCTTGACGCTACCGTTCTTCTCGCCTTTTGCCTGCCGCATTGTTGTCTGGCTGTAATGAAATGTTGATGTGGGGCTGCGGAGCCGTATAAAGGCGAGGGTGCCGGTTGTCGGGCGCTCGCGTCGTAAAAATTGATGTACGCGTGGCGTAATTGTGTCTTCCGGGTTTTGTCGGTCGCAGTTCTCGGGAGCACAGGCTCGACGATGATGGCTGGCAATGCACCGGCGCGGTGGGCTAGACGGCCTGTAATTTCCCCTGCAAGGCCACAGGTAAAGAGGTAGAGTCGCGTGTGGGGTTACCTCAAGTGGTTGTGCGGTAGTAGTCGGGACGACCTGCCGTCCAGAGCTCTCCCCACAGGCGCCCGCCACCATCGACTGTGAGCACTTCGCCTGTGATGAAGCGGCCCGAGGGCGCGCTCAGGTAGATGCAGGCCTGCGCGATATCCATCGGCGTGCCCGGGCGTTTCATTGGATTGGCCCGTGGGAACTCGCGCCTGGCTTCGGGGGGATACACCTCCAGCCCCGAGGTGGCGATTAGGCCGGGGGCCACGCAGTTGACACGGATCGCCAGTGGCGCCCATTCCACCGCGACGGTCCGGCTGGCGCCGATGACGCCTGCGCGTGCCGCGACCGTATGGGCGATGCCGGGCATGCCTCGCTCGCTGACCACCACCACGTTGACGATCGAACCGGGAGTCTCCTGGTCACGCCAGTAGCGGGCGGCACGCTGCATCATGAGCCAGGTGCCGTGGAGGTTGTTGTCGATCACCGCCTTCCAGCCATTGACCGAATAGTCGATGGCTGCTTGGGGAAACTGGCCGCCGGCATTGTTGATCAAGGCATCGAGGCGGCCGAACTCGTCGTGTACGCGGAGAAATAGCCTTTCGATCTGCTCCGGTTGCCGGATGTCGGCAGGCAATGCGCGCATGCTGGTGCCACGGGAATTGGCGAAGGCGGCCACGCGCTCGAGTTTCTCCGGGGTGCGCCCACAGATTGCCACGTGGGCGCCGAGCCTGGCAAACAGCAGGGCACAGGCGGCGCCGATACCGCTGCCGCCGCCCGAGACCAGCACGACCTGATCCCGGAACAGATCGGTGCGATACACCGTCGAATCATCCCATAGCGCCTGCAGATCGTTCATGGCTGTGATATCCAGAGGTGGTCAGGCATCCAGCAGTTCCTTGCTGATGATCATCTTGCGTACTTCGGTGGTACCGGCGCCGATCTCCAGCAATTTGATCGAACGGTACAGCCGGTTGATTTCCGATTCCCAGATGTAGCCACTGCCGCCGTGTATCTGCAAGGCGGCGTTGAGCACCTTGTTCAGGGTCTCTGATGCATGCATGACGCCCGCGGCGGTGATCTTGTGGATTTCCCCGCGCCCCCCTTGCTCTTCGTCCACCATGCTGGCGGCACGCAGGACATGGTAGGTGAACTGGCGGATCGACTCGACCCAGACATACATTTCCGCCAGCATCGACTGGATCATCTGGAAGTCGGCAATGGGTCGGCCGAACTGGTGACGCTGTTTGGCATAGTCGATCGACAGCTGCAGGGCGCGCTCGGCGATGCCGAGGCAAATCGGGGCGATCACGGCGCGCTCCAGGTCGAGACCGGACATCAGCACCTTGACCCCGCGGTTTTCCTCGCCGACCAGGTTCTCCGCGGGCACGCGGCATTCGTTGAATACCAGCTCGGCCGTCTGGCTACCGCGAAAGCCCATCTTGGTCAGCTTCTGAGCGACCGCGAAGCCCGGGAAGTTCTTCTCGACGACGAATGCGGAGATGCCTTGGGTGCCGCGTTCCTTGTCGGTCTTGGCATACACCAGGAGCACGTCGGCAATGGGGCCGTTGGTGATGAAGATCTTGTTGCCGTTGAGGTAATAGTAATCGCCCTCCCGGCGGGCCGTGGTGCGCATCGAGCCCAGCGCATCGGAACCAGCGCCGGGCTCGGTCAGGCCCAGGGCGCCGATGCTGGTACCTGCACACATCGCGGGCAGGTACTTCTGGCTAATCTGTTCGCTGGCATTGCGCAGGATGTTGTTCAGGCACAGGTTCTCATGAACGATCCAGCTCAGCGCCAGGGCATGGTTCCAGCGTGAGAAGGCCTGCACGATGAGACCGCTGGTGAATACGTCCAGCCCGGCACCGCCATATTTCTCCGGGGCGGTGACACCTAGGTAGCCATATTCCGCCAGTTTGGGGAAAGTGTCCGCGGGCCACCACTCCTCGTCATCCATGCGTTGGGCCAGGGGGTAGAGCTCATTCTGAGCGAAACGATCCGCCTGGCCGAGTATCTCGCTTTCGTCTGCGGATAGGCCGTGGAATATCTGCTGGGTGGTGGGGGATTCGAGTGCGGCCATGGGTGTTCCTTTTCTTGTTGTGCCCGTCGGGAGAACTCTGCTGTGTTGAGCATACCTCGTTGACGGGGCAGGATGGTCAGGAGGTTACGCCGTGGTGTCGATCATATCGAAGTACTTCCGGCGTGTTGCCGGAGACGTTCATCGCTGCGTGGCGTAACCGCATTAGTATGATAGAGGGTATTTATATATGCATCAATACCATATGCATAATATATCTATTATGCTATGGTCGGCTCGGGCCATCACGCCATGCGCTATCCAAGCCGGGCGATCGATGGCCGGTGCCCAAGTCTGGCAGGTCAAAGCCCATGCCTCCAGGCCATGGAATGCTTAGCCAATAACAATAAAAGGAATGCCAGGCCATGTTTCGATTCCTGCTGTTGCTAACTCTGCCATACCTGTCTATCTCTCTGGTCCAGGCGGACGACCGGCCTTCGGCCAATCAACTGCACATGATCCGCAGTGCTGCCTTCACGGTGTGCAGTAACCTGCTGCTGTACCATAGCTCCGCCGGATACGGCGGCGATGTGCGCAATCTGGAGGCCTACCGGGCAGGTATGGCGTGGCTTGGCGGGCAGGGAGATGCCGAGTTGGTGGAACCGCTGCGGCAGATGGATGAGCAGATCGCTCTGTTGGAGCGTAACCATGATGCGGACCGCCTGCTCAAGCCACGTTGGGTGATTCCGTTGTTACAGGCTCATGCGCAATTTGATGGCCGTTTGGCCGAACGTTACGCGGAACTGGAGGTATCCCCCGAACTGCTCCTGCTGCATGAGCAGAGTCTGGATGCCAGCCGCATGCTGCTGATGTACCAGACCAGGGCCTTCGGCTCTCTGGCCGTCTATTTCATGGCGGTTGACGAGGACACGCCGCAGCTCCTCGACGCCCGGTTCATGGCGCGTTTCCAGCAACTGACGGCACGCTTGCCGGGACAGGCGCAGGCGTTGGCTGAACTGGAGCGCCGCTACCAATTCATCCGATCGCGGCTGCTTGCCGACAGTGGCAACTGGTTGGTGGCTGGAGCGGAATACTATCTGGGGCGGATCGTCGACTCGCTCGACAGGATGGCGACGGAAGAATGAGCGATAGGCTCATGGCCTGGCTAACGACCTTGTTGCGATCACATTGGGGGACATATGGGAAACCTGTTAAATCCAGGCGTCTTATTGATGAGCCGCCTGCGCTTGGGCATGAAGTTCGGTCTGGTTAGCCTGCTGTTCTTTGTGCCCATGTTGGCGAGCAACTTCTATTTGCTGCGTGACACTTACCGGCAGTTCGTCGCTGCCGAGGCGGCGCTTGATGGTCTGGGCCTGCTTGGTGGTGCGTTGTCGCTGAAACGTGATCTGGAGGAGTACGCCGATCTGATGGAGATTGGGGTGACGATCGCCCAGGCGGATCAGGCAACTGGTCTCGACCAGCGTATGGAAGCGATCCACGCCGCGTTGCTCGTGGAATTGCGGGAGTCCTGCCAGCCGCGTTTCAGTGCAGTCGAGTTCGAGCAGCGTTGCAGTGAAATCGCCGCGGGGCTGCAGGCGTTGGAACGCGAGCCGGCCCAGCAGGGGCGTCTGAGCAGGATTCGCCAGTTGCTCGACGAGGCGCAGTTGCTGGTCAGGCTGGCGGCTGCACATGGCGGTCTGGGGCTCGATCGTCAGGAGGACGTGCGGCAAGTGGCTGACTTGCTGTTGCGGATTTCGCCGGGGATGACTGCGCCGCTCCGCGAGGGGCGGGTCATGGGCAGCTACTCCTTGGGCCTGGGGATTCTCAACTCGGTGACCAGTCGGCGCATGGACGAACTGCTGCTGCGCCTGGAGAAGTTGGACGGCGAGTATGGTCTGGCTCTCGACGCGGCCTTGGGCAGCAGTCCGGTGGCTGGCGCCGCGCTGGCCGAACGGGCGGCGGACAGTCGCGCCGGGCTGCGCAAGGCGGCGGCGTTGTTCGACGACGCGGTGGTCGGTGCGGTTGCCCTGGATAGGCCATGGGTCGAGTTCTACCGGCAGGCCAGCGCCTCCCTGGAGGCAAGCCATGCGCTCGACGAGGCCAGCCTGGTGTTCCTCGGGGAGCAGTTGCACCAGCGCCTGGAGAAAAGCCGGGCGCGGATGGTGCTACTGATGGTGGTGCTGGCGCTGGTGCTCCTCGCCGTGATCTACCTGTATGGCTGCTTCTATGCCTCCATTCGTGCCACCCTGGGCGCGCTTGGCCGGGCAATGGAGCGGGTGGCTTCCGGCGACATGACGGCGGCGGTGCGGGTTTCGGGGCGCGACGAGCTGAGCGAACTGGGGCAGGCCTTCAACGGGACGGTGGAGCGGATCAGCGATCTTCTCCGGCGTATTGGCTCCAGCCTGTCCGAGGTGGAGCGCCAGGCTGATCGGGTCGAGCAAGTGTCCGTCGGCAGCAGCCAGGCGCTGGACCAGCAGCGTGAGCGGATTGCACGGGTGGCCTCGGCGATGAGCCAGATGTCGGCCAGCGCCCGCGAAGTGGCGCAGAGTTCGGCATTGGCGGCGGACAGCGCACGTGGCGTCGACCAGGAAAGCGTTGCCGGGCGTTGCCAGGTGCAGGAGCAGGCCAGCGCCATCCAGGGCCTGGCCGAGGGGATCGACGGCTCGGTGAGCGCAATCCATCGTCTGGCCGACGACAGTGTGGCGATCAGTCAGGTATTGGACGTGATTAAGAGCATCGCCGAGCAGACCAACCTGCTGGCGCTCAATGCGGCGATCGAGGCGGCCCGCGCCGGAGAACAGGGTCGAGGGTTCGCCGTGGTGGCCGATGAGGTACGCGGCTTGGCCCGGCGGACCCAATCGTCCACGGCGGAAATCGAAGCCATGATCGTTCGTTTGCAGCAGGGGGTGGAAGGTGCAGTGAAAGCGCTGGAAGCCAGCCACAAGATGGCGGACGGCGCGGTGGCGGGGGCGAGCAGGGTGCGCCAGGGCTTGGAGAACATCCTTGGTGCAGTGGGCATCATCGTCGAGCAGAACCAGCAGATCGCCGCAGCCGCCGAACAACAGCGGGGTGTGGCGCAAGGCATAGACCGGAATATCGTTGAAATCGACCAGGCGGGGGAGCGCACCGCGTCCGGGGCAGAACAGACTGCCCAGGCGAGCCGGGAATTGTGCGAGCTGGTGCTGCAACTGCGGAGCCTGATCGCGGTGTTCCGGGTGTGAAGCGCAAGTCCGGCTTGCGCTTCACACCCGGCGGCCCGAGGCTCAGGTGGGATAGCTGGCCAGCAGCTGGCTGGCCGCCTTGAGATGGGGAATGTCGTACATCTTGCCGTCGATGGCGACCACGCCTTGGCCGTTATTGAAGGCTTCCACGATCCGTCGGGCCAGGGCGATTTCCGAGTCGCTGGGCGTGTAGGCCCGGTTGATGGTTTCGACCTGATCGGGATGGATGGCGATCCGCCCGGTGAAGCCGTCATGGCGGGAGGCGATACAGTGCCGCTGCAGACCCTCGGTGTCGCGGAAGTCGACGTAGAGGGTGTCGATGGCCTCGACGCCCCAGGCATGAGCCAGCAGCAGCGACTGGGAGCGGGCGAACTCGTAGGTGGGCCGCCACTCCCCCTTGGGTGTGCGCGGGTCGCTGGCCTGCAGGGCGGCGCTGAGATCTTCCGCGCCCCACATCACTGCCCGCACGCGCGGGTAGTGGCGCTTGACCAGCTCACCCAGGCGCAATACCACCGCGGGCGTCTCGGTCACCACCACGGCGATGCGGGTCGCACCGGGTTCGATGCCGTGCTCGACTTCCAGGACGTCCAGGTAGTGGCTGACGATGGCGATATCCTCGGGTCCCTCGATCTTCGGCAGCAGGATGCCGGCCGGTCGGGCCGGCACCGTGGCCACCAGGTCGTACAGTAGCTCGCCCGAGGACAGGCTGTTGACGCGAACCCACCAGCGGCTGTGATCGTCGAGCCCTTCGAGATGCCGCTGCATCAGTTTCCGGGCAGCCGGCTTGTTTTCCGGCATTACCGAGTCCTCCAGGTCGAGGATCAGGGCATCGGCTTGTGAGTCGAGCGACCTGGCCAGCTTGCGCTCGCTATCGGCGGGAACGAACAGGAAGGATCTGATCATGGTGTTGTCTCCGCTGGGATCACTGTCTGCCGCCCGCATCGCCGAGCAGGTGCCCCAGGCCGGCGATCACGCCCGGGCTGCCGGCCAGGCCGACCAGGCGCTGCTTTTCCTCGTCGAGCTGCTGCGCCAGCGGTGTGTCCGGGCTGCTGCGCAGCAGGGCGCGCGTGGCGCGTACCGCTGCGCCGGAGGCGATCAGCTTGATCGTGCGGCTGCGGACTTCGGCGAGGAAGGGTTCTTGCTCGAGATCGAGCAGTTCGCTGTAGATCCCGAGTTCACGGGCCTGTTCGGCGCTCATCGGAGCCCCGGACAGGAGGAATTCGATGGCGCGCTTATAGCCGATGGCACGTGGCAGCAGGTGGGTGGAACCGCTATCCGGCGACAGCCCCAGGCGCGAGAAGCCGGCACGCAATACGGCGCCGGGGCGTGCGTAAGCGATGTCGCAGGCGCAGGCCAGGGCCATTCCGGCGCCGGTGGCGGGGCCGTTGATCGCGCCGACCAGCAGCGGGCCGGCCTCGACCAGCCGCAGCAGCGCGCCATGGACTGCGACGGCCAGTTCGTCGAGCAGTTCCGGCAAGGCCTCGGGCGACTGGCGCAGGGCCTGGCCGAACGCCGAGACGTCGCCGCCAGCGCAGAATACCCGGTCGGCGCCGGTGAGAATCACCGCGTCGAGATGGGGCGATTGTTCGACCCGTTCCGCCAGTTCCAGCAGGGCCCTGGCCATGTCGCGATCGATGGCGTTGGCGTTGTTCGGCCGGTTGAGGGTGGCGACCAGCAGGCGGCTGTCGCGGGATTCTTCGATGAGGATCGGAGCTGCCATGTTCATAGGAGATCCAGGTTGCCGAGGCGCATGCCGCCATCGCAGTCGAGAATGGTGCCGGTGACGTATTCCGCCTTGTCGCTGGCGAGGAAGGCCACGGCGTTGGCGATGTGGGCTGTTTCGCCGAAGCGGCGCAGGGCGGTGTTGCGCAGCACCTGGCGCTCGATTTCCGGCGAGGCGGACAGGCGCGCCAGCCCCTCGGTGCCGGCGATCGGGCCGGGCGACACGGCATTGACGCGCACGCCATGAACGCCCCATTCCAGGGCCAGGCACTTGACCAGCATGTCGATGCCAGCCTTGGCGGTGCAGGCATGGGCCTGCAGCGGCATGGCCCGTTGCGCCTGGGGCGCGGAGATGGCGATCAGCGAGGCGCCGGGTTTGCGCAGGCGGGGCAGGGCGAGGGAAAACAGATTGAAGGTCCCGATCAGGTCGATGTCGATCACGGTCTTGAAGCCGTTGGGAGAGATCCGCTCGGCGGGCGTGAAGAAGTTGCCTGCGGCGGCGGCAACCACCAGGTCGATGGCGCCGAAGCGGGCCTGGATATCCTCCAGGGTGGCGTCGAGCCGTTCGCTGTCGCGTACGTCGACCGAATAGCCGGCTGTAGTGCCGCCGGCATCGGCAATGGCCTGGGCGGCTTCTTCCAGTTTCTCCGGCTTGCGCCCGAGAATTACCACGTTGGCATCCTGCCGGCCCAGATGCAGGGCGATGCCCAGGCCGATGCCGGAGGAGCCGCCCGAGATCACCACAACCTTGCCGGCGAACTCGTGAGTGGAGTGTTCGTTGCGCTCAGGGGCCTCTATCTGGGCCACGGGGTTAATCGTCACGTTTGATCACCTTCTTTCTTGTTCGAATTCGATACGCGCAGAAATTCTGAGCATGTCATGTCTCGAGAGGCCGCCTGTTGCGAGGGCTAAGCCTGGGTTGACTATATAACAACAAACAAGTATGGTACAGCATATTATGCATTGATAATAATTATGGTGCGGATGCGGGCTCCACTCCGTCCGCCTGACGGTCACCTACCGAAAGCGAGAACCCAATCGTGTCTCATGCCTATATCTATGACCACGTTCGCACGCCGCGCGGCAAAGGCCGCGCGGACGGCTCCCTCAACGAAATCACTCCGCTGCAACTGGCTACCCAGGTGCTCACGGCCCTGGCCGGACGTACGCAGTTCGATGCCGCGCTGGTCGATGATGTTGTCTTCGGCATCGTTTCGCCGGTAGGCGAGCAGGGTTCGGTATTGCCGCGCCTGGCCGCGCTGAGCGCCGGCTATGACGAGCGCATTGCCGGGGTCCAGGTCAACCGCTTCTGCGGTTCCGGGCTGGAGGCATTCAACCTGGCTGCCGCCCAGGTGATGTCCGGGCAGGTTCAGGGCATCGTCGCCGGCGGCGTGGAGTCGATGTCGCGGGTGCCGCTGGGCTCCGACGGTGGTGCCTGGGCCATGGATCCGGCATTTGCCCACAAGGTCAGTTTCATTCCCCAGGGCATCAGTGCCGACCTGATCGCCACGCTCGATGGCCACTCGCGCGAGGATGTGGACAACTTCGCCCTGGAAAGCCAGCGGCGTGCCGCCTGTGCCTGGGAGGAGGAGCGTTTCGTCGCCTCCATCGCACCGGTGCGCGATGTGATCGGCAATGTCGTGCTGGCGCGCGACGAGTACCTGCGGCCCGGCACCACCGCTGCCGACTTGGGCGGGCTCAAGCCGGCCTTCGAGGCGATGGGGCGTGGCGGCTTCGACGCCGTGGCATTGCGTCGTTACCCGCAGGTCGAGGCGATCCGTCATGTGCATACCGCCGGTAATTCCAGCGGCATTGTTGACGGTGCTGCCGCCGTGCTGGTCGGCAGCGAGGATTTCGGTGTGCGCAATGGCCTGAAGCCGCGGGCGCGGGTGCGTGCCTTCGCCTCGGTCGGCTCCGAGCCGACCATCATGCTGACCGGCCCGGTCTTCGCCGCGCGCAAGGTGCTGGAGCGGGCCGGCATGACGGCTGCCGATATCGACCTGTTCGAAGTCAATGAAGCCTTTGCTTCGGTCGTGCTGCATTTCATGGAGAAGCTCGGTGTGTCCCACGACAGGGTCAACGTCAATGGTGGCGCCATCGCCCTGGGACATCCCCTGGGCGCGACCGGTTCGATGCTGGTCGGCACGGCCCTCGACGAACTGGAGCGCCGTGGCCAGTCCACCGCGTTGATCACCCTGTGCATCGGCGCCGGCATGGCCACCGCCGCGATTATCGAGCGCGTGTGAGCGCCCTTTTTCCTATGGATGTGCATCCCATGACGACACTGAATCTGCAAATCGACGAGCAGGGCATCGCCCTGGTCACCATCGACGTTCCCGAGCGTCCGATGAACGTGTTTACCGATGAGTTCTCCACCGACCTGGCGGCGGCGGTCGAGCGTATCCTCAAGGAGCCTGCGATCAAGGGGGCGATCTTCACCTCCGGGAAGAGCGGTTCGTTCATCGCCGGGGCGGATCTCAAGGATCTGGTCGAGGCGTTCGACCGTGGTATCGATGCCACGCAGGGTGCCGCCTTCTCGGCAAAACTGTCGGGCTTGCTGCGGCGCCTGGAGAGCGGCGGCAAGCCGGCGGCTGCTGCCCTCAATGGCTTGGCCCTGGGCGGTGGCCTGGAGTTGGCGCTGGCTTGCCATTACCGTGTTCTGGCTGATGATCCCAAGGCGGTGGTCGGCCTGCCGGAAGTCAATGTCGGGCTATTGCCCGGTGCCGGTGGAACCCAGCGCTTGCCACGCTTGATCGGCATTCCGGCGGCCCTGCCGATCCTGTTGCAGGGTCGGCCGTTGAAGCCGGCCGAGGCACTCAAGGTCGGGCTGGTGCATGAACTGGCCGCGGCCGACCAGGTGGTCGAGCGTGCCCGCCAGTGGTTGCTGGGCGCGCCCGAGGCCAGCCAGCCCTGGGATCGCAAGGGTTTCAGCGTGCCAGGCGGTGCCGGGCCGCTGGCGCCCCATGCCGGGCAGAGTTTCTCCTTCGGCACGGCGCAGGTTTCCGGCACCAGCCAGGATAACTATCCGGCACCCTTGGCCATCCTCTCGGCCGTCTACGAAGGCACCCAGGTGGCGATGGACGTCGGCCTGCGCATCGAGTCCAAGTATTTCGGCAAGCTGTTGTCTGGTGCGGTGGCGCGCAACCTGATCCGCACGCTGTTCGTCAACAAGAATGCCGCCGACAAGCTGGCGGCACGCCCGCAAGGTTTCGCCAAGCGCAAGGTGCGCAAGCTCGGCGTGCTCGGTGCCGGCATGATGGGCGCCGGTATCGCCAACGTCGCGGCGGCGGCCGGTATCGAGGTGGTCTTGGTCGACGCCACCCGGGAGCAGGCCGAGCGTGGCAAGGCGGGGATCGCCGCCTTGCTGGCCAAGGACGTGCAGAAGGGCCGGAGCAGCCAGGAAAAGGTCGACAGCCTGCTGGCGCGAATACTCGCCACCGATGACTACGCGGCCCTCGACGGCGCCGACCTGGTGGTCGAGGCGGTGTTCGAGGACCGCTCGATCAAGGCCGATGTCACCGCCAGGGCCGAAGCGCGCATGGCTGCCGAAGGGATCTTTGCCTCCAATACCTCGACCCTGCCGATCACCAGCCTGGCCGGCGCTTCGCAGCGGCCGGAGCAGTTCATCGGCCTGCACTTCTTCTCTCCAGTGGAGAAAATGCCCCTGGTCGAAGTGATTGTCGGCGAGCGTACCAGCGAGGCGACCATTGCCGGCGCCCTGGACTTCATCGAGCAACTGCGCAAGACACCGATCCTGGTACACGACTCGCCCGGTTTCTTCACCAGCCGGGTGATCATGAATTACCTCCACGAGGGCATGCGCATGCTGCTCGACGGCGTTGCCCCGGCGCTGGTGGAAAACGCCGCGCGCCAGGCCGGTTTCCCGGCCGGCCCGCTGGCGGTCGCGGATGAGGTCTCGATGTCGCTGATGCTGGACATCCTGCGTAACCAGGACCTCGACGAATTGCCTGAGCGTTATCGCCTGCGGGTCGGCCGTCCGGTGATCGAGCGCATGGTCGATGTGCTCAAGCGTCCAGGCCGCCGTGGTGGTGGCGGTTTCTACGAGTATCCCGCACAGGGCGCCAAGTACCTGTGGCCGGGCCTGGCCGAACAGTTCCCTGCGGCCTTGCAGCAGCCAACGGTCGAGGTGCTCAAGCAGCGTTTCCTGACCATCATGGCCCTGGAATCCGCCCGCTGCCGCGAGGAGGGGGTGGTGCCGCGTGCCGCTGATGCCGATATTGGCTCGATCCTCGGCATCGGCTATCCGTCCTGGACCGGAGGCGTCTTGTCCTACGTCGATACGCTGGGCAGTGCGGAATTCGTCAGGCAGTGCCGGGCACTGGCCTCCGAATGGGGGCCGCGTTTCGAGCCATCGTCCTGGCTGATCGAGTTCGCTGAAGGCGGTGGGCGTTTTCACGGCGCTGCCGGCTGAAGGGCAACCGTAGCAGCGTATCGGGGGATACCGTCAGCAGGTGCAGGGACGCGCCGAATGAACGGGGCCGGCAGTGCCGTAGCTCCGCAACATATAACAAAAATAACCAGGAGCCATGCTGTCCATGAGCATTGCAAACGAGCCTCCTTTGCCGATCTGGCGCCCGGATGCGGAGCGTAGCGCCCAGGCCCGCATCGGCCACTACCAGCGCTGGGTGGAGACCCGCCTGGCGCGTCGCTTCGACGACTACCAGGCGCTCTGGGAGTGGTCGACCAGCGATATCGAAGCGTTCTGGCGCAGCATCTGGGACTATTTCGAGATCCGTTCGCCCGATGAGCCGGGCGTCGTGTTGATGGAACGGCGCATGCCGGGGGCGCAGTGGTTTCCCGGTACCCGGGTCAACTACGCTCGCCAGGTGTTCAGCCAGGCGCGGGGTGCGCAGTCGGCGCTGATCGTCGGTGATGAGGGTGGCGAACCGCGCACCTTGAGCTGGGACGAGCTGGAGCGCCAGGTCGCTTCCCTGGCCGCCGCGCTGCGGCGCTTCGGCGTAGAGCCGGGGGACCGGGTCGGTGCCTGGCTGCCCAACCGCGAGGAGAGCGTGATCGCCTTCCTCGCCTGCGCCAGCATCGGTGCGATCTGGTCGCTGTGTTCGCCGGACATGGGCGCGGCCAGTGTGCTCGACCGTTTCCGCCAGATCGAGCCCAAGGTGCTGATCGCCTGCGATGGCTACCACTATGGCGGCCAGAGCTATCCGCGTCTGGATGTATTGGCCGAGTTGGCGGCCGGTCTGCCAACCCTGGAAAGGGTGGTGCTGGTGCCGGTGCTGGAGTCCATGGATAGCGAACCGTCGGCGCTGTTGCAGGCGGTGTTGCCCTGGGCTGAACTGGTGGCTGAGGAGGTGGAGCTGGAGACGACCTGGCTGCCATTCGAGCACCCGCTGTGGATCGTCTACTCGTCGGGTACCACCGGGGTTCCCAAACCCATCGTGCATGGCCATGGCGGCATCATCCTGGCGATGTCGGCGATGCTCGCCCTGCACAACGACCTGGGGCCCGACGACCGTTATCACTGGTACTCCAGCACCAGCTGGATCATGTGGAACTGCCAGGTCAGCGGCCTGCTGGTCGGCAGTACCCTGTGCCTCTACGACGGCAATCCGGGGACTCCGGACATGGGGGCGCTGTGGCGTTTCGCCGGGCAGGCGGGGGTGACCTTCTTCGGTGCCGGCGCCGCTTACTATGCCGCCTGCCTCAAGGCTGGGGTCGAGCCGCGCCAGGAGGCGGAACTCTCGGCGCTGCGCGCGGTGGGATCGACCGGTTCGCCACTGTCGCCGGAGTGCTACCAGTGGATCTACGACCACGTCGGCGCCGACCTGTGGCTGACACCGATGTCCGGCGGTACCGACCTGGCCGGCCCCTTCATCGCCGGCAACCCGACCCTGCCGGTATACCTGGGCGAGATGCAGTGCCGGGTACTGGGCGCGGCGGTGCAGGCCCTCGACGACAGCGGGCAGCCGCGCATCGACGAAGTCGGCGAACTGGTCTGCACCCAGCCGATGCCGTCGATGCCGCTGTACTTCTGGAACGACCCGGCCGACCAGCGCTACCTGGACAGCTATTTCGATACCTGGCCGGGCATCTGGCGCCATGGCGACTGGCTGCGTATCACGCCGCGCGGCGGGGCGGTGATCTATGGCCGTTCCGACGCCACCATCAACCGCCATGGCATCCGCATGGGCACCGCCGAGCTGTACCGAGCGGTGGAGGTGCTGCCGGAGGTGCTCGACTGCCTGGTGGTGGACCTGGAGTATCTGGGGAGGCCGTCCTACATGCCGTTGTTCGTGGTGCTGCGGTCGGGTACGGAACTGGACGATGGCCTGCGCCAGCGCATCAACGCATGCATCCGCCAGGCCTTGACCGCCCGCCACGTGCCCAACGAGATCTTCGCGGTGGCGGACATTCCCAAAACGCTGTCCGGCAAACGCCTCGAACTACCGGTGAAGAAGCTGCTGCTCGGGCAGCCGTTGGACAAGGCGGTCAACCTCGGCAGTGTGGCCAACCCGGAGAGCCTCGACTGGTTCGTTCGTTTCGCGACCGACTACCTGGCGCGCCAGGCATCATCCAGCCACGGACAGGAGCAGGGCGCATGAGTGACGACAAGGCGGTACTGATACAGATGGGCATCTCGCCGTTCTGCGACAAGGTGCGCCGGGTATTGCACTACAAGGGCATTCCGTTCACCACCCGCGAGGTGCAGGTGGCACGCCTGGGCGCGCTGCGCAAGCTGGCGCCGACCGGCAAGGTGCCGATCCTCGAGTATGCCGGGCAGCGTGTGTACGACTCCACCGACATCAGCCTGTGGCTTGAGGAGCTGCACCCGCAACCGGCCCTGTTGCCCGAGGATCCGGCACTGCGCGCAGAGGTCCTGCTGCTGGAGGACTGGGCGGACGAATCGCTGTATTTCTTTGAGATGACCATGCGCTTCGTCTGGCGCGACGAGAATCGCCACTGGAGCCGTCAACTGACCCGGCACGATAACGCCCTGGTGCGATTCCTGTCGCCCTGGCTGGTGCCGCGCCTGACCGGCACCATCGCCGGTCACCAGGGAATCGGACGCAAGCGCCGCGAGCAGGTGCTGGGTGACCTGCGGCGCCTGTTCGCTGCCCTGCAGGTGCGGATCGAGGGCAGTGGCTATTGCGTCGGCGAGCACCTGAGCCTCGCCGATATCGCCGTGGCCAGCCAACTGCACTGCATCACCGATGTGGCCGCCGGGCGTGCGTTGCTGGCGCAGTTCCCGCTACTGGCCGAATGGAAGGCGCGCATCGACGCTGCTACCCGTCCCCATGACTCTTGCGAGGTGCAAAGAACATGACCGCCATTGCTTCGATGGAACCCGGCATTGCCGATGAACTGCGCCAGACCCTGGCGCTCCAGCGCCAGGCGTTCCTCGCCGAGCTGCCAGTGGGCCTGGCCCAGCGGGTCGACCGCCTGCAGCGGCTGATTCGTTTGTTGCAGGAGAACAGCGAGGCCCTGTGCGATGCCATGCACCGGGACTTCGGCCAGCGTTCGCGGCACGTGTCGCAGTTGACCGACATCGTCTATAGCCTGCGCAACGCACGCCATGCGATCCGCCGCCTGAAACGCTGGAGCAAGCCCAGCCGGCGCAGCCTGGACTTTCCGCTGCGCCTGCTCGGTGGCGACGCCAGGGTCGAATACCAGCCCAAGGGTGTGATCGGTATCCTCTCGCCGTGGAACTTCCCGATCTACCTCACCCTGGGACCGCTGGCCGGGGTGCTGGCCGCCGGCAACCGGGCGATGATCAAGCCCAGCGAACTGACTCCGGCGACCTCGGCGCTGCTGGCCGAACTGATCGAGCGCTACTTCGATCGCAGCGAGGTGGCGGTATTCGTTGGCGGGATCGAGGTCGGCAGCGCTTTTTCCGCCTTGCCGTTCGACCATTTGGTATTCACCGGTGGTGGTGGCGTCGGCCGCCATGTCATGCGCGCCGCCGCCGACAACCTGGTGCCGGTGACCCTGGAGCTGGGGGGCAAGTCACCGGTGGTGGTCAGTGCATCGGCGGATATCGAGCGCGCTGCCGAGCGCATCGTCCTCGGCAAGTTGCTCAACGCTGGGCAGATCTGCCTGGCGCCCGATTACGTGCTGGTCGAGCGCAGTGTCGAGGAACGCCTGGTGCAGGCCTTGATGGACAAGGCGGCGGCGTTCTTCCCGCGTTATGCCGGCAATCCCGACTACACCGCGATCATCGATGCCCGTCACTTCGCGCGCCTACAGGGCTACCTGGCGGATGCCGCTGAGCGGGGCGCCGAGGTGCTGCGCGCGGGTGGCGTGGAGGCCGACGAGGCGTCGCGAATCCTGCCGTTCAGCCTGGTGCGCAACCCGCCGGAGGACAGCGCCATCATGCGCAACGAGATCTTCGGCCCGCTGCTGCCGGTGCTCGGCTATGGTCGCCTGGACGATGCCATCGAGTTCATCAACCGCCGCGACCGGCCACTGGGCCTGTACTACTTCGGCGAGCGGTCAGCCGAGGAGCGCCACCTGCTGGAGCGCACCATCGCCGGTGGCGTCACCCTCAACGACGTGGTGTTTCATGTCATGCAGGAAGAACTACCGCTCGGTGGCGTGGGCGCCTCCGGCATCGGTCGTTACCACGGCCACGAGGGGTTCCTCGAGTTCAGCCATGCCAAGGCGGTCTACCGCCAGCCCAAATTCGATATCGCCGCGCTGCTGGGCGCCAAGCCACCCTACGGTGACAAGCTCGAGCGCTACATCCGCAAGGAATTGAAGTGAACCCGATCGCCCATGGGCGATTTCCAACCCCCAGAGGAGTTATGACAATGAGTCAGACAGAAAACAAGAAAGGCTTCAAGGGTACAGGCCGGATGAATGTCGACACGGCCAAGGACTGGATCCACACCTTCTTCTTCGGTGGCGCGGACGTCATCATCGACTACTATGCCGATGACTTCGTGTTCGAGGACCTGACCTACTTCCAGACCATCGACAACAAGGAAGACCTGTACCGCGCCTTTGTCCAGTTCAGTAACCCGCAGGCTGCCGAGGGTACCAGTGGTACCCACGATTTCGACATCATTCGCTACGACGGCGGCCTGGCTGGCGAGCACCGTGCTGTGATGCAGCCCAAGCCGGATCGCTGGACTCAGGATGAGTGGGATCAGTGGACCGCCGAGGCAAGCCTGGGCGACCACCGCAACGACTACGACGAATGGGCTAACATCACCTGGATCTGGCGCGCTACCCATACCGACGACGAGTTCTGTGGCCTCACCGGGATGAAGGGCAAGACCACCTATGTGCGTGGGCAGACCTTCCACCTCTACAAGAACCGACAGATCGTGCGCGAATACACTCAGTGGAACTTCCGCGAAGTGGCCGTGCAAGTCGGTGCCTATCCCATGCCGGAGAAGTTCTGGCTGGCAAAGTAACGCGTGACCGGCGCTCCGCGCCGGAATGATTGCGGATCGACAACGGGCGGGCCATGCCTAGGTGGGATTGCGTATTTCCATCCAGACATGGCCTGCCCTTTCGACAGGAAATTCTGCCAGCTGTATAGTCGCGCGCCTGAGAGAGGGGGTGCCTCGCCGAGGCTTCCGAACGTCCTGCGCGTTGTCGTTCACCGTGAAGCGTGGCGTTATTTCTCGATTATGTATGCTTGCATAATATATCTATGTGAAATAGAATGGCCGCATTCGGGGAGGCTGCCCATGCCGACCGAACCGCGTCCGCGGATAACCAAGAACAATTAGGCTGTCCGGCGTTCGCGCAGGGCCACTGTATCGCGGTGTTCCACCGCTGTCAGTCGGCATGCGCGGTCGCCGATATCACCAGGAAAATCCTATGAGCCGGATATTGCCCGACATATCTCACTGGCCCTTCGATACCGTGCTGGTCGCCAACCGTGGCGAAATTGCCGTGCGGGTGCTGCGCAGCGTGCAGAAGCTGGGCCTGCGCGGGGTCGTCGTCTATCACGCGGCGGATCGCAACACCTTGGCGCTGCAGATCGCCGACCAGGCCGTGGAGATCACCGGCAGCACGCCGGTGGCGGCCTACCTTGATGGCGAGCAGATACTCGCCGCCGCCCGCGCCAGCGGTGCAGGTGCGATCCACCCGGGATACGGCTTTCTGTCCGAGAACGCCGCCTTCGCCCGTGCAGTGGAAGCGGCCGGACTGGCCTTCATCGGCCCGCGCCCGGAGCAGATTGAGCTGATGGGCGACAAAATCCGCGCACGTAACTTCGTCGAACGCGAAGGCTTTCCAGTGGCGCCCTCGGCGATCGAGGACGACGATCCAGCCACTTTCAATGAGCGGGCCCGGAAGGTGGGCGCTCCATTGCTGATCAAGCCTTCGGCCGGTGGCGGCGGCAAGGGCATGCGCATCGTCCGCGACCTGTCGCTGCTGGATGCCGAGATCGAGCGCGCGCGCAGCGAAGGTCTGCGCTATTTCGGCGATGGCCGTCTGTACGCCGAGCGCTACATCGAGTGCCCGCGGCACATTGAGGTGCAGGTGCTGGGCGACGGCCAGGGCGGCGTGGTGCATGTGTTCGAGCGCGAGTGTTCGGTACAGCGGCGCTTCCAGAAGATCGTCGAGGAAACCCCGTCGCCGGCCCTCGACGAGGCCCTGCGTCAGCGCATCTGCGAGACCGCGGCGGGGATCGCTCGCGCCAACGGCTACCGCAATGCCGGCACCGTGGAGTTCATCTTCGGCCAGGGTGGCGAGTTCTACTTCCTGGAAATGAATACCCGCCTGCAGGTGGAGCACCCGGTGACCGAGGAGATCACTGGTATCGATCTGGTCGTCGAGCAGTTGCGCATCGCCGCTGGCGAAGTGCTGGGCTACGGACAGGAAGCGGTCCGCACCGAGGGACATGCCATCGAGCTGCGTATCTACGCCGAGGACTCGGACAGCGGCTACACTCCGACCACCGGGCCGATCCTGCGCCTGCAACCGCCGCAGGGCGAGGGTGTGCGCTGGGACAGCGGGGTGCTGCAGGGCGGCGAAGTCACCGCCGCCTTCGATCCGATGATCGCCAAGCTGATCGTCCGTGGCCGTGACCGCAGCGAAGCCATCGCCCGTGCGGACCAGGCCCTGGCCGATACCGTGCTGCTCGGCTGCAAGACCAACACCGCTTTCCTGCGCCGGCTGATCCGTCACCCGGCCTTCATCGCCGGCGACGTACACACGGGGTTCCTCGACGCCAATCCGCAGATCGCCACGGATCCGCCGCTGGCGGATCGGACGCTGCATGCGCTGCTCGCCGTTGCCGCGCTCAGCACGCGCCCGGTGCGTGACGGTGCCGACGCCGTTCCCGACCTGCATGCCGCCCTCGGTGCCTGGAGAAACTGATCATGCAACATGCCTTCCGGCTCGGCGATGCCGAGCACAATGTCGCCCTGTCACGCTCGGCGACGGCCTACCGCCTGCATCTGAAGGACGGTCGCGAGTTGCCGACTGATCTGCGCACCGCCGCCGATGGCCGTACCTGGCTGACCCTGGGTGAGCAGCGCGTTGAAGTGATCATCGCCGTTCAGGGCGACGATATATTCATCCATCTCGATGGCGAGGCTCACCGACTGCGTTATTTGCACCCGCTCGAGCGACTTGCGGCCCAGTCCGCCGGCGGCGCCGACGATATCGTCCGGGCGCCCATGCCCGGCAGCATCGTCTCGGTGAACGTGGCCGAAGGCGAGCCGGTGAGCAAGGGGCAACTGCTGCTGGTGATGGAGAGTATGAAAATGGAAACCACCATCAGCGCCCCGCGTGACGGGGTGGTACAGCGCATCGCCCATGAAAAGGGCCAGATCTTCGACCGCGATGCTGTGCTGATCAGCCTGGAACCGGTCGTTCGTCAGGAGTCGGACACGTGAAAAGAATCGAATCCAGAATCAACACCGGCTCCGCCGAATTCCTCGCTAACGCCGAGCATAACCGACGCCTGGCCGAAGCCTTCCGGGAGAAACAGGGCGCAGCCAGGGAGCAGCGCCCTGAGCGCGACGTCGAACGCCTGCGCAAGCAGAACAAGCTGCTGGTGCGTGAGCGTATCCGCCTGCTGCTCGACCCCGGCACGCCGTTCCTCGAGTTCTCCTCACTGGCCGGTAACGAAGCCTATAACGGTGAGGTGCCGGGTGCCGGCTGCGTGACCGGCATCGGCATCGTCGCCGGGCGCGAAGTGGTGATCAACGCCGGCGACCCCAGCGTCAAGGGCGGTGCCTGGTACCCGCTGACGGTGAAGAAGACCGTGCGCGCCCTGGACATCGCCGTGGAAAACCGCCTGCCGGTGGTGCACCTGTGCGACTCGGCTGGCGGTTTCCTGCCGCTGCAGGCCGAACTGTTCGCCGACAAGTACTATGCCGGACGCATCTTCCGCAACCAGTGCCAGCTGTCTAAGATGGGTGTGCAGCAGGTCGCGGTGGTGCTCGGCCACTGCACGGCCGGTGGTGCCTACGTGCCGGCCCTGTCGGACTACAGCGTGATCGTGCGCGGCACTGGCGCGATCTTCCTGGCCGGCCCGCCGCTGGTCAAGGCGGCCACCGGCGAGGAGGTCACGGTGGACGAGCTCGGCGGCGCCGACATGCACACCAGCATTTCCGGCACCTCCGACTACCCGGCCAGCAGCGAAGAGGAAGCGATCGCTATTGCCCGCGACATCGTCGGCCAGTTCAAGCGTCCGCAGAAGGCCCATGTCGAATGGCAGGAGCCGGAGGAACCGTTCTATCCGCCCAGCGACCTGTACGGCATTCTGCCGCGCGACATCAAGCAGGGCTTCGACATGCACGAGGTCATCGCCCGCCTGGTTGATGGTTCGCGTTTCCATGAATACCAGCCCGGCTACGGCAAGACGCTGATCTGCGGCTACGCCCACCTGTGGGGCTACAAGGTCGGCATCCTCGCCAACAACGGCGTGCTGTTCAACGACAGCTCGCTCAAGGGCGCGCACTTCATCGAACTGTGCAATCAGGCGCGCACGCCGATCATCTTCCTGCAGAACATTACCGGCTTCATGGTCGGCCGCGAATATGAGCGGCGCGGTATCACCAAGGACGGCGCGAAGATGATCATGGCGGTGGCCAACAGCGAAGTGCCCAAGTTCACCGTGATGTGCCACGGCTCGTTCGGCGCCGGCAACTATGGCATGAGCGGGCGCGCCTTCGACTCGCGCTTCCTGTTCTCCTGGCCGCAGTCGCAGATCTCAGTGATGGGTGCTGAGCAGGCGGCCAACGTGCTGGCCGACGTCAAGATCCGCCAGTTGGCGCGCCAGGGCCAGACCTTGAGCGAGGCCGATATCGCCGCGATCCGCGAACCGGTTCTGGAGGAATTCAAGCGCAAGCAGTCGGCCTATTGGTCCACCTCGGAGATCTGGGACGACGGCATCCTCGACCCGGTCGACACCCGTAACGCCCTGGGCATCGCCCTGTCCGCCTCGCTCAGCGCGCCGATCGGCGAGCCGGGCTATGGCGTGTTCCGCATGTAATCCGCAGGAGAACGACATGGGACCCTTGCAGGGAATACGTGTGGTGGAACTGGCCGGAATCGGGCCGGGCCCCTTCTGCGGCATGCTGCTGGCCGATATGGGCGCCGACGTGTTGCGCATCGACCGCCAGGATGGCGCCGACAGTGGGGTGCGCATACCGCCCAGGCTCGATTTGCTCAACCGTAACAAGCGCTCGGTGAGCGTCGACCTGAAATCGACGCAGGGGCGGGAGACCGTGCTGCGCCTGGTAGAAAAGGCCGACATTCTCATCGAAGGCTATCGCCCGGGCGTCACCGAGAGGCTTGGCCTGGGACCGGTCGATTGCCAGGCGCGCAATCCGCGCCTGGTCTATGGCCGGATGACCGGTTGGGGCCAGGATGGCCCGTTGGCGCAGATGGCAGGGCATGACCTCAACTACATCGCCCTGACTGGCGCCCTGCATGCCATCGGTCCACAGGGCGGTCCGCCGCAGGTGCCGCTGAACCTGATCGGCGACTTCGGTGGCGGGGCGCTCTACCTGGCGATGGGCGTGCTGGCGGCGACCCTGGAGGCCCGAGCTTCCGGACGGGGACAGGTGGTCGACGCCGCGATGGTCGACGGGGTGGCCAGCTTGATGACCCTGTTCCATTCCCTGCGGCAAATGGGGCAGTGGGGGCTGGAGCGTGGCGACAACCTGTTCGACGGCGGTGCGCCGTTCTATGCCGTCTACGAAACCCTCGATGGCCGCCACGTTTCGGTGGCGGCGGTGGAGCCGCGTTTCTACGCCATCCTGCTGGACAAGCTTGGCCTGGCGGGCGAGGCATTGCCCGGGCAGTACGATCGTGCCGGCTGGCCGCGCTTGCGCCAGCGGCTGGCCGAAGTGTTCCGTAGCCGCAGCCGTGACCAGTGGGACGAGCTGTTCGGCACGGCCGATGCCTGTTTTGCCCCGGTGCTGGATCTCGACGAGGCTCGGGACCATCCGCTGGCGCGTGAGCGTGGCATGTACTGCGAGCGTGATGGCGTATTCCAGCCGTCCCCCGCGCCACGTTTCAGCAGAACCCCGGGCGGGGTGCTGCTCCCGCCGCCGGAACCGGGCCAGCATGGGCGGGATGCCTTATGTGACTGGGGCGTGGCCGACGACTGAGCGGCTGCCTGGGTAGTAGGCTTTTTTCGTATTAATGATATGCTTGCATAAGATATTGCATTGTATATGTTGCGCTTAGCGGCATGCCTTCAGGCATTGAGGAGATAGTAATGGCAGGGCTTTATTTCGATGAGTTGAGGGTGGGGCAGGTGTTCAAACATGACATCCAGCGCACCATTACCGAAAGCGACAATGTGTGGTTCAGCGCGATCACGCACAACCCGGCCAGGCTGCACCTGGACGAGGAGTACTGCCGTGAGCACACCGAGTTTGGCCAACGCCTGGTCAACAGCGCCTTCACCTTGGGGCTGATGGTCGGTATTTCGGTGGGCGATACCACGTTGGGGACGGCGGTGGCCAACCTGGGCTGGGACGAAGTACGCTTTCCCAAGCCGCTCTTCCATGGCGACACCATCCGGGTCGAGACCGAGGTACTGGAGTTGAGGGAAAGCAAGTCGAGGCCGCAGGCCGGGATCGTGGTGTTCCTGCACCGTGCCTACAACCAGCATGGCGATCTGGTGGCGCACTGCAAGCGCAGCGGCCTGCAGCTCAAGCGCCGTGCTGCCGATAATTAATAATAAAGTAGTCATTGAATATAGTATTCTAGTGAACTATATTGCTGGTGCGGCATCTCTGGATGATCAAGAAGCCGGTGTTGCCAAGCCGCTCATTGCTCTGCCTTGCGGGGAAATGAAGCGATGTTTCATAACAAAAACAAGAAGGTGAACATGATGGGATACACATTCGCCAGGACCAAGAGCCTGGGCTCATGCATAGCTGCCGCGACCGCCATGCTGGCTTGCGGCGGAACGGCGCAGGCAGTTGATTTTCAGTTTGCAGACGGTTGGGAGGGGAGCTGGAACTCCAGTATTTCGTTATCTTCCAACTGGCGCTCGCGTAACGCGGACTCGGGGCTCTATGGGCAGGACAACGGCCCCCTGGTTGGCAAGTATGACGGCACCGGCAACAACGGTACCGACGAGGGCAACCTCAACTATCGGCGTGGCGATGTCATCTCGACCCAGGCCAAACTTATCACTGAAGTCGGTGCCAACAAGGGCGATCTCGGTTTTTTCCTGCGCGGCAAGGCCTGGTACGACTACGCCCAGAATCACAAGGACGTCCACTACGGCAACCAGCCCAATGGCTACCGCAAGGACAAGCTGTCTGACAAGGGCTTCGAGCGCCTAGCCCGCTTCGATGGGACCTACCTGCTCGACGCCTATGTCTACGACACCTTCGACATCGCGGGTAACCCACTGCAGGTACGGGTCGGTAACCAGGTGGTGAACTGGGGTGAGAGCATGTTCATCCAGGGCGTCAACCAGATCAACCCGATCGATCTGCCGTCGTTCCGCAAGCCGGGGGTCGAGGTCAAGGAAGTGTTCCTGCCGGTTCCGATCCTGCTGGCCACCCAGAGCCTGGGCGACTTCGGCACCGTGGAGGCCTTCTGGCAGGCCAAGTGGGAGAATACGCCGATCGAAGGGGCCTGCGGTAACTACTGGGGCGTGGCGGCAGGCTCGATCGGCGCCAGCCCCGGTTCGTGCAACTCGGTGCTCGGCTTCGGCAACCTGGCCGGTATTCCCGGCGGCAACCCGGCGTCCTACGCTGCCGGTGCCTATATTCCTACGCTCAAGGGCGACAAGGCGCGGAACAGCGGCCAGTTCGGTGCGTCCTTCCGTCGTTACTTCGAAAGCATCGATTCCGAGATCGGCTTGTACGCGATGAAGATCCACTCGCGTACCCCGGTGGTCTCCGTGGTCTACGACAAGGCCGGAACCAACGGGACCCTGAGCCCGATCAGCGCCAAGTGGGAATATCCGGAAGACGTCAAGGTGTATGGCGCGAGTATCTCCAGCAGCCTGGCAGGCTGGTCGGTGTCCGCGGAGTTGGGCCACCATCGTGGCGTGGCGGTGCAGAAGGATGCCAACGACTTCCTTTATTCGGCACTCTTCGCCAGCGGTTTCGGTGCTCAGCTCGGGGTTCCCGTCGGTACGCCATTCGGTCCCTACGGTGACCAGGCCGTCTCCGCCTATAACAACGGTGACTACTACTCGGGTTATGCCCGCGCCAACAAGACGCAATTGCAGTTCAACGCGATCAAGGCCGGGAACAATGTTTTCAAGGCCAACCAGTACATCCTGGTGGCTGAACTGGGCATGCAGTGGAACAACCTGGATCGGGACCATCGCTACGGGCGCGGTTTCATCTTCGGCCCGGGCTCCCACAGCTCCTGGGGTGACACTGGCGCCACCAACCCGATTCTGGGCGGGCCGCTGAATGTCTCCAAGGAAGGGCGCAAGGACGATGGCTATTTCACGCGTTCGGCCTGGGGCTACCGGCTTCTCGGTCAGCTGACCTACAGTAACATCTTCAATACCGGGGTCAGCTTCACCCCGAGCCTGTTCTTCTCCCACGACGTGCGCGGCTGGTCGATCGACAGCCAGTTCGCCGAGGATCGCATGGCGCTGGGACTGGGCGCCAAGTTCAACTACGCGAAGAAGTACACGCTGGATTTGGGTATCACCGAATTCAACCGCAATGCCGACTATGATCCGCTGCGTGACCGGGGTTTTTATTCGGCCGCTTTCACCATGAATTTCTGACGAGTACCTTGCGATGTGCTTTCCGGCGCATCCCCTGATGATTGAGGAGACCAGAACAATGTCAAAAACTCTCTCCCGAGCCCTGCGACTCACAATGCTCGGTCTGTTGGTCGGCGGCTTGCAACTGCCGGTGCTGGCAGAGGAGCTTACTCCTAACGGCGCGACCAAGGCGGGTAATGCCGACGGCTCTATCCCGGCCTGGGATGGTGGAATGACCGCTCCACCGGCTGGATGGAAGCCCGAGCAAGGCTATGTTGATCCATTCAAGGATGAAAAACCGCTGCTGGTGATCAATGCCGGCAATGCCGAACAGCACAAGGACAAACTGACGCCCGGGCAACTCGCTATGCTGGAGAAGTACCCGAGTTTCAGTGTGTCGGTCTATCCCAGCCACCGTACCTTCGCCAACCCGCAGTCGATCTATGACGCGACCCGGGAGAAGGCTGGCACTGCCCGCATCAATGGCCACAAGCTGGAAAACTTCAGCCTGCCCGGTACGCCCTTCCCGGTACCGAAGACCGGTACCGAGGCGATCTACAACCACCTGATGCAGTACTACGGCGGTTACAAGGCGTGCACCGACTGGCTGCCGGTACGTAGCAACGGTTCTTTCTACCGCACCGGCTTCTGCCAGCACCGGGTGCAGGGCACCAACATGAGCCCGGCCAAGCCGGACAACCTGTACTCGCTGATCGCCAACTATGATCGGCCATCCAGTCTGGTTGGTACCATTTACTTGGTACTCGATCCGGTCGATAAATCGTTTGAGGGGCGCCAGGCTTGGATCTATAACGCCGGTCAGCGTCGTGTTCGGCGCGCTCCCGACTTGGCATACGACGGGATTGAAGACGGATCCGAGGGCATGCGCACCATCGACAGTTTCTTTGGATTCCAAGGGGCCATTGATCGCTTCGATTGGGAGCTTCTGGGCAAGCAGGAAAAGTACGTGCCTTACAACGTCTACAAGCTGATGGATCCCTCGTTGAAGTATGACGACATGCTCGACAAGGGCTTCGTCAAGTCCGATCTGGTGCGCAATGAGCTGCATCGCGTATGGGTGGTGGAGGCGACGTTGAAGGAGGGGGCTTCGCACATCTACTCCAAGCGGCGTTTCTATATCGACGAGGACAGCCAATTGATCGTGCTCTCGGAAGCCTACGACAGCCGTGGCAACCTGTGGCGCGCCCAGTTCTTCCCGCTGTTCCAGGCCTATGACGCGCAGGTCATGTTCCAGACTACGATGATCGAGTCCGACCTGAACAATGGCAACTTCATCATCACATCCATCACCAACGAACGTAAGCCGCCGGTCTACCAGTGGAACCAGACCGGTAATGCCAGCGACTTCGCTGTGGATGCCATCCGCCGGCGCGGGACGCGTTGATCGTTGGTTTCCAGGTGCCGCCACGCGAAGGCGCTGGCGGCCTTACCCAAAGGTGTACGCCCCTTACATAAGGAAGCCAATGGTCGTGAATATTCTGATGAGAACCCTGCTGGCCTGTTTGTTGGCGACTCCGGTCGCTTCCGCAGCCATGGCCAGCGAGTCGCTTCTCGCCAAGGTCCAGGCACAGCGGACCGCCCTGGTGGAAATAAAAAAAGCCGGTGACAGGCTGATCGCCGTGGGTGAGCAGGGCGTGGTCATGCGCTCGTTCGACCAGGGGCGGGGCTGGAGCCACCAGCCGACGCCGACCGACCGGGCGCTGACCTCGATCGCGGTGCTGGATGAGCGGACCCTGCTCGCTGCCGGGCATGGCGGGGTGATGTTGCGCAGCGTGGATAGCGGCGAGAACTGGCAGCGTATCGAGGTCGAGGACGCAGGCAGCGATTCATTCCTCGGGCTGAGCGTCCTGCGCGATGGCCGGGTTCTGGCCTACGGTGCCTACGGCCTGTTCTGCATCTCCGACGATGGCGGCCAGACCTGGCGGCGTCAGCCGGTGTTCTCCGAGGATTTCGACTGGCACATCGCCGAGGTGGTGGAGGCCGGCACTGCGCTCTACCTGGTGGGCGAAGCCGGTACTGTCGGTGTTTCCCACGATGGTGGCAAACAATGGGAGAAGCTGGAGACGCCTTATTCGGGTTCGTTCTTCGGTATCAAGGCCCTGCCGGACGGTGCGCTGCTGGCCTTCGGCATGCGCGGCAACCTGTTCCGTAGCAATGATGGCGGGCAGCACTGGGGCAAGATCGAGTTGGGCAGCAACAGTGCTATCAATGGCGGCTCGGTGACCCGCGACGGGCGCGTGGTACTGGTCGGCAACAAGGGGATGATCCGAGTCAGTAGTGATCAAGGACAGAGTTTCACCAATCTCGATCTGCACAGCGCTTCGTCGATCGGCAGCGCGTTGTACGCCGAGGACGGCGCTCTGGTCTACGTCGGCTACATGGCTGCTGGCCGGATAGCCAGCGATGATGCCGCCACCACGAATTAGTACATGAGGTGTATTTGTGAATATGCAAGCCGGCAAGGGCCCAGTCTTCTCTTCTGCTGTGGGCGACGACGCGGTCAAGGATGGTTTCATCGACCGCTGTGCACGGTTGATCATCCGTTGGCGCCTCCCGCTGCTGATCATGGGTGTGATCGTAACCGCCTTCTTCACCTGGTCGGCGAGCCGGCTGCAGTTGAGTTCGGGCTTCTACAAGATGCTCCCGGCCCACCACGAATTCATGGAAACGTTCTTCCAGTACCGCAATGAGTTCGGCGGTGCGGACAAGGTGATGCTGGCGATCCAGGTCAAGGATGGCGACATCTTCCAGAAGGACATCATCGAGCTGATCCAGAAGGTCACCGATGAGGTGTTCTATGTGGATGGCGTCGATCGCAATTCGATCACCTCGTTGACCACCACCAACGTGCGCTACAACGAAGTGGTGGAGGAAGGGTTCCGCAGCGGGCGCCTGGTGCCGGGCGAGTTCTTCGGCACCCAGGCCGAGCTCGACCAGATTCGCGAGAACGTCCTCAAGTCTGACTGGATCGGACGGATCATCTCGGATGACATGAGCGCCACCATGGTGGTCGCCATGCTCAGCCCGACCATGCCCGGCAGCGAGGAGCCGCTGGATCTGATCGCGGTTGGCAAGAAGCTGGAGGAGATACGCGGCAAGTTCGAGAACGAACGCATATCCCTGCACATCATCGGCTTCGCCAAGGCGACCGCCGACATCGCAGGTGGCACCAGCAGCGTGATGCTGGGTTTCCTGATGGCCTTCGTGATCACCGCAGTGCTGCTCTACTGGTATTCGGGCTCGCTGATGCTCTCGGCCTGGGCGTTGATCGTCGCGCTGTTGCCGGTGATCTGGCTGCTGGGTTTCCTGCCGCTGGTGGGGCTGGGGCTGGATCCAATGTCGATCCTGGTGCCTTTCCTGATCTTCATCATCGGCGTTTCCCACGCAGTACAGATGACCAAGGCCTGGAAGCTGGAGACCCTGCGTGGCTGCGATGGCATGCAGGCCTCCTACAACTGCTTCCGCAAGCTGTTCGTACCGGGTATCACTGCCCTGGCCGCCAATGCCCTGGCCTTCGTCACCATCGCTGTGGTCGATATCCAGGTGGTGCGTGAACTGGCCTTCACCTTGAGTATCGGCGTCACCGGGATGATCCTGACCAACAAGATCCTGCTGCCGATCCTGCTGTCCTACATGCGCTTCTCGGCGAAGGAAGCGGCCCGCCTGAGGGCCAAGCAGGACAATGGCAGCCGGGTCTGGGATCACCTTGGCGTGCTGGCCACGCGCAAGGGGGCGCTCTTGCCACTGTCACTCGCCGTGCTGATGCTCGGGCTGGGGCTGTGGAAGGCTCAGGACTTGCAGATCGGCGACATGGGCAAGGGGGTGCCGGAGCTGCGTGCCGAGTCACGCTACAACCAGGATGTCGAAGTGGTCACCGGCAAGTTCGCCATCGGCGTCGACTTGCTGCAGGTAATTGCAGAAATACACAGCGACGAGGAAACACCCTGCGTCAAGCGCGAGATCCAGGAGAAGATCGAGCGTTTCGACTTCCTCATGCGCCAGACCGAGGGCGTGGCGGCGGTGCGCAGCCTGCCGGGATTCATCAACCAGGTGACCCAGGAGTTCGCCGAGGGCTGGTACAAGTGGCGGATGCTGCCCGAGACCGTGCCGCAGATCGCCCAGGGCGTGGGTATGTCGACCCGGTTGGGCAACGAGTACCTGAACTCCGGCTGCACCGCCATTCCGATCTCGATCTACACCAGTGACCACCAGGCCACCACCATCAGCCACATCATCGAGGTGATCAAGGCGTTCAAGGCCGAGAACGACAGCGATGAGCTGGTGTTCCGCCTGGCCTCTGGCAACATCGGTGTGATGGCGGCGACCAACGAGGTGGTCGAGCGCTCCGAGCTGCTGCTGCACTTCACCGTATTTGCTTCCCTGGGGCTGATGTGCCTGATCATGTTCCGCTCGTTGCGCATCACCCTGTGCGTGGTGCTGCCAGCGGTTCTGGTGACCCTGCTGTGCAATGCGGTGATGGCCATGCTGGATATTGGCATCAAGGTCAATACCCTGCCAGTGATCGCCATTGCGGTGGGGGTCGGCATCGACTATGGCATCTACCTGTTCGAACGGGTCAAGCACGAGATGGAAGCGGGCCACGACTTGCGCGAGGCCTTCGTTATGGCCCTGCGCGAACGTGGCTCGGCGTCGCTGTTCACTGCAGTGACCATGTCGCTGTCGATCGCCACCTGGATCTTCTCGACCCTCAAGTTCCAGGCTGACATGGGGGTCCTGCTGGCCTTCATGTTCATCGTCAACCTGTTCGGCGCCATCCTCCTGGGTCCGGCTCTGGCGGCCTACATGATGGGGCGTGGGAGCCGTCGTTCGGCGGATCGTGCCTGATGAGGCCATGCCGCACCATGGTGCGGCCCGGCCTGTCAGACCGTGGCGGTGCGCAGGGAATAGGATATCCCGGAGAGGAAACGGATTCCGGCGCGCAGTTCATCGACGGAAATATTGGTGAGTTGCGCGGACAAGTGGTCGATGGCGGCATCGACCATCTCGTCGACGAAGGCCTGGCCGGCTGGCGTCAGGCATACCACTTTCTCTCGGCCTGACTCCGGGCTTTCTTCCTGGCGGATCAATTGCAATGTGGGGCCAGCCAGCTCGCGCAGGAGCTTGGAAACGTTGGAGTTGCTCATCTCGAACCAGATCGCCAGGTTGGTTTCGATCTCCTTGCGGCGCACCCAACTGCCCGCCGTCTCACTGGAGTGGATCAGCCACAGGATGGCCGCCTGCTTGCGTACGATGCGTCCCCGACACATCACCGTCTCCAGGTCCATACCCAGCCGGTAGTGGATTGGATAGAAGAAGCCGAGCAACTGCTCTACAAGCGCCCGGGGCGATTGGGGCGCACCGAGGGGGAGGATTTCCTTTGTATTCATGGTGATTGCGCTTCCTGTTCGATCAAGTGGTCACCGCTTCCGGTTCAGAACCTGTATTCTATCAAAATTAAAATGTTCATTAAATGCATTGTTTCCTTATTGCATAGTATGTATGGATATATTATTCTTGGCTTCACGTTGCGGGAAGGAGACCGCTTCCCGGCGCTGCATGCGGACCCGACGCCATGCCAGGCATTCCGCTGGAGCTTTCAGGCAAGACTTCTAATAGGAAGACACGAACGTGGCAGAACAAGAATATTCCCCGTTTATCGTCGGCATTGGCGGTACCACCAGGCCCGGTTCCTCGACGGAGCAGGCATTGGCGCTGTCCCTGGCCGCCGCGGAGCGCCAGGGTGCCCGCACGCAACTGTTCGGCGGCGCCCAATTGGTGGCGTTGCCGCATTACCTGACCGACGCCGCCAAGGCGTCCGCCGAGGGCCAGGCCCTGGTCGAGGCGATTCGCGCCGCCGACGGCATCATTATCGCCAGTCCCGGCTACCACGGTAGTATTTCCGGCCTGGTGAAGAACGCCCTCGACTACATCGAAGAGACCTCGAAGGACACGCGCGCCTACCTGGACGGCTTGCCCGTCGGGCTGATCGTCACTGCCTGGGGCTGGCAGGCGACCGGTTCGACCCTGGCCACGTTGCGCTCGATCGTGCATGCCCTGCGGGGTTGGCCAACCCCGCTGGGGGCGGCGATCAATACCTCACAGACCGCGTTCGGGAAAAGCGAATGCTCCGATTCCGGCGTTTCCGGCCAGTTGGAAATGGTCGGTCGCCAAGTGCAAGAGCAGGCGCGTCTGCGTCTGAAGACACAACACTGACCCCACGAGGACAGGATCATGGAAAAGCAAAAACATCATATCGAGATTACCCCGGCCGAAAGTGCGGCGCTCATCGAGCGTGCCCACAAGCTCGCCGAGAAATTTGCCGAAGTGGGCGCCAAGGCCGACACCGAAGGCAAGCTGCCTCTGGAACTGATCCCTCATTACAAGGAGAGCGGCCTTGCTTCGCTGATCGTGCCCAAGCGCTATGGTGGTCACGGTGCCGATCTGTACACGGTAGCCCAGGTCGAGAAGGTACTCGCGTCTTACGGGGATCCGGCGATCACACTGTCCTTCAACATGCACCATGTCATGGTCGGCATCTTCAGTGGCATGCTGCCTGAGGAGCCCCGTGCCCGCCTGTTCAAGCAGATCGTCGAGGAACAGGCGCTGATCTCCGGGCCTTTCAGCGAACAGCGCGCCGGCTTCTCGACCATCGCCGATACCGTGGCGGTGCCGGATGGCAAGGGCGGCTACCTGGTTTCGGGGAAAAAGAACTGGGCGACCTTCATCGAGGGGGCGGATATCGTCACCTTCAACGCCACCATTACCGATGCCGACGGCAAGCTTCCGGAAGACTACAAGGAGCATGCTGCCCGTGAGTCGGTGTTCATCGTGCCGGCCAAGCTGCCGGGGATGAGCATCGATTACACCTGGGATACCTTCAGCATGCGTGCCTCGGGCACCCATACCTGCGTGATGGACAAGGTGTCGGTGCCTGCCGAGAGCTACGCCGGGCCGTTCCGTACCGGCCTGGTTGGCGAGATGGAGTGGGTGGCGTTCCCATTCGGCGGTGTCTACCTGGGGATCGCCGATCGCGCCTACCGCCTAGTGCGTGATTCGCTGGCGAAGAAATCCCTGGGCCATACCGTTTCCGGCGACAACATCATGGTGCGCGACACCGGGTACGTCCAGTACCAGCTGGGCCAGGCCCTGGTGGAACTGGAGATGGCCGAGCGTGTGCTCAAGGGCACTGCGACCCTGCTGTCCGAAGGGGTGGACGCTACCTGGAGCGCCGCCGAACGACCAGCACGTATCTCGATCGCCAAGATCGCCGCTACCGAGGCCGCGATCAAAGTCAGCGACATCGCCATGCGCCTGACCGGAGGCAGTGCTATCCGCCGTGGTGGTGCGCTCGAACGTGCGTTCCGCGACGCCCGTGCCGGCATCTACCAGCCCTTGGCCGGCGATGTGATCTACGACATCCTTGGCAAGTCACAGCTTGGCGTGCTGGACAAGTGACGACGTAGTTGTCATGAGCGAACTGGTATGGCCTTTTATGGTTGTGAGAGGTCATATCGGGTTGCTCTTGTTCTGGTTCATCTTCTCATCAGGTGCTCCTGATGAGAGCAGCACATCAGGCCCTTGGAGTAACATGGCTAGTTGCTGTTTCTGCGATCTGCGTTTCAATGCATTATCACTGGCGCGACTAGTAACGCTTTAGGAAAGGAATGGTCCGATTGAGCCCCTGACGAGAAAGGAGAGTTGAAGGGGGCTCAGATGCTCAGCGTATGTCGCATCATTATCTTCTCGGTCGCATCGAAATCGAATTGGAGACGCCCACCGAATCGGGCCACAAGCACCATCGTGCTATGGAGCAACCTACCCGCGCACATCGCAGCGACCCTAGCTCGGTTGTGCCGCAAGCGCTGGCGTATTGAGGGCATGTTTGGCCGTCTGAAGTCTGTGGATTCTGTTGGAAAAAGCGGTTCTGCGACAGCCGCTCAGCCAGGTGCAGCAGCTGCAAGCCACTTCAAGTTGTCTTCCGCCGTATCACTGAGCGTCTTTGCTCAGGTTTGGGGGGTAATTCGAGAGTTCTTGCTCGCAGTAGGCGTACCTATCCGTGAGTGGTGATCCTTGAGGCAAAAGCCTGGCCATACGGCGCAGGTTCTGCACCGTTGCTTCCAAGGTGAACTCGTCAGCAGCACCTGTCAGGCCACGCAGTCATAAACGGTCGATTTTCATGATCCGTTTGAGATGGGCGAATAGCATTTCCACCTTCTTTCGCTCGCAGCGAGAGACGAGTACTCTGGTGTCTTGGCAATGCGTAGGCCACGTCGCGGGCAGCCTGATGCATGCTACGGCCGATCTGGAGTGTTGGGGCAGCACTTCGCTTTCAATGGGCAGGTGCGCAGTCGGTTCGGCTGGAGCGGTAGATGATGGTATTGGCCTTGGTCAGCCGTGATCTTCGCTGGTTGAAGGCGCGCAGCAGGACATCGGCACCATCACCATTAGCGAAACCGACCACGGCCTGTTGTTTACCCCCGCGCTGACTTCCTTGCCAGCAGGGTACACGGTTTTCATGTGCACCAGAACGGCAGCTGCGACCCCGCGGAGAAGGACGGCAAGATGAGTGCCGCCGAAGCAGCGGGCGGTCATTACGATCCGGAGCAGACCGGCAAGCATCTGG
>Ga0172382_10001745_pt1 | contig 38115 bp, 32 predicted proteins | sample Leawel138RmetaG_FD_122245 | JGI IMG/M metagenome (GOLD analysis project Ga0172382, IMG submission 122245) | Leachate microbial communities from a municipal landfill in Southern Ontario, Canada - Leachate well 138R metaG | ecosystem: Engineered > Solid waste > Landfill > Unclassified | place... | reverse complement strand
TTCGCCCATTAAAGTGGCACGCGAGCTGGGTTCAGAACGTCGTGAGACAGTTCGGTCTCTATCTATTGCGATCGTTAGAAGTTTGAGTGGGCTTGACCCTAGTACGAGAGGACCGGGTTGAACGAACCTCTGGTGTATCAGTTGTGCCGCCAGGTGCACCGCTGAGTAGCTACGTTCGGTTAAGATAAGCACTGAAAGCATATAAGTGCGAAACTTGCCACAAGATGAGACTTCTTTTTCAAGGGTCGTTGGAGAATACAACGTTGATAGGCTACAGGTGTAAAGGCAGCAATGTCAAAGCCGAGTAGTACTAATTACCCAAAAACTTTGCTAACCGCCGTCGTGTGGAGTTATTGTATTTTGAGTTATGGAAATTAAGTTAAAGACGGGCGACTGTCCGTCTGTACAGAGATTGAATCCTTATTTTTTCTTCCATTGTGTCAACCCATACGCTTGGGGTTAATCCCCGGGCGAACGATTTTGGGTGGTTACAGCGGCAGGGCTCACCTCTTCCCATTCCGAACAGAGAAGTTAAGCCTGCTTGCGCCGATGGTACTGCTAAAGCGGGAGAGTAGGTAGCCGCCAGTCTTTTATTAAAGCCTCATTGTGTTTACAGTGAGGCTTTTTTGTTTTTTAGTTTATCACAACCCACAATATCCTGTCTGTGGTTCAATTGTTTGTCCTCCTGTAATGTCTGGATGTACTCATGACTACTTGAATCTGATGATTCTTTGTAGGTGAAATTAGGTTTGAATTGTTGACATTGTAAATATTTTGGACTTCTGTTTTGAGAGTTTCGTATAGGTTTGTTTTACAAAATCTAAAATTATGAAAAACTTGTACTTTTTATCTTGCTTTATTTTTTTGGGAATCATTATACAAGCACAGGACCCGTCTATTTTATGGCAAAAAACCATAGGTGGAAGTTCCTCAGATGTTGTTTATTCGCTCCAACCTACAATTGATGGCGGATATGTACTGGGAGGCTATTCCAATTCCAATGCCTCAGGTGAGAAATCTGAAAATAGCCGAGGCTTAATTGACGGCTGGATTGTAAAAACGAATGCAAACGGAACAATTCTTTGGGACAAAACCATTGGTGGATCCGGCGATGATTTCTTAACAAGTCTCAACCAGACTTCGGATGGAGGTTTTATTGTAGGTATGGGGTCAAATTCCAATATTTCAGGTGAAAAAACCGAAAATTCCCGGGGCGGACTGGATTTTTGGATATTGAAGTTAGATGGTTTGGGAAATATTGAATGGCAAAAAACCTTTGGAGGTGCACAGCCTGATTTTGATACCCATGTGTTTCAAACAGTTGATGGAGGTTACTTTGTTTCAGGCTATTCAGATTCAGATATTTCGGGTGATAAAACCGTGCCGTCAAACGGACAACGGGATTATTGGGTGCTAAAATTAAATTCTTCAGGGACAATTGTCTGGCAAAAAAGCTTGGGTGGATCGACCCTGGACAGAGGCATAATCAGTATAGAAACAACAGATGGCGGATTTTTGATCGGAGGACATTCCGATTCCGGTATTTCTGGTGATAAATCAGAGAATTCGAGAGGGCTTTTTGACAATTGGCTGGTAAAATTGGATGAAAACGGTAATAAAGAATGGGACAAAACCTATGGCGGAAGCGACAATGATATTGTTCGTGATATCATCCAAATTGAAAATGGGTACATAATAGGCGGGTATTCATATTCAGGTATTTCGGGAGATAAAACCGGAGAGCTGAGAGGTGTAGTGGATTACTGGATCTACAAAATAAACGAAAATGGCAGTATGATTTGGCAGAAAACAATCGGTGGAAGCCAAACTGATTATTTGCGTACGGTTCGACAGAAATCTGACGGTAATTTACTGGTTACCGGATATTCGAATTCCAATATATCAGGTGAGAAATCGGATAATTCAAACGGTGGGTTTGATATGTGGTTTTTATTATTGAATCCGACAGGTGAAATTGTAGGTCAAAATACCATCGGAGGTTCAGGAGATGAATCTGCCGGCTATTCCGTTGTTTTGGCGGACGGATATATTTTTGCAGTAGCTTCAGATTCAAATCAATCGGGTGATAAATCGGAAAATTCAAAAGGCGGGGAGGACTATTGGCTATTTAAAACTACAGACAATCTATTGGGAACAGTAGGTTTGGAGGAGCAGGCCTCAATTTCGATATTCCCCAATCCGACAAAAGGAAATTTCACGGTTGATTTTGGAAAAAATTATTCCAGAGCTGAGATTACGGTAATCAATATAGTTGGAAAATCAGTTTTCAGCAGAAATTTCATATCCACTTCAAAAGAAGAAATTCAATTGTCGGTACCCTCCGGAGTGTATTTGGTAAAAATAAAAGTGGATAATAAAAAAGTGATGACAAAAAAATTAATTGTAGGTGAATAATTGTTTAATTTTTAATCTGCCAAAATTTTTTTTCAAATTTTGGCAGATTTTTTTTAGACCGATATTTGGGTAGAAAATGAATCATTTCAAATTTCTCCATTGCCCTGTTCCGATTCCAATTCTTCACAGCCGTATTTGTAACTAAATTTTATTTACTTTTGAATTCAATTCAAACTGAGCATGGAAAAACTAATTCCCAACAGCACCCTGAGACAAATTCTTTTTATCATCGTTTCCATTGTGTTGCTTCTTGTTGTGGTTGCTAATCTGTGGCAATTCTTTCCGGGGGTACTCGGCGCATTCTGTCTCTATGTGCTTATGGTGCATCCGCTCAGATGGTTGACCATCAAATGGAAAATGAACAAACTGCTTGCTGTCCTTATTCTGATGATAAGCAGTTTTGCAATTATCATTACACCTCTTTTCTTTCTGGTTAATATGCTGACTGACAAGGTGGGAGTGGCGATTCAGAATAAAGCTGAAATCCAGGATAAAATCCAAAAAGGACTCGAACAGATCAATCAGAAATTGGGTGTCGATCTGCTGAAGGAAATCAATCTGGGAGATTTGACCGCATGGATCATAAAATTGATTCAGGAGATTTTGAATACCTCACTCAACGGTGTGATCCAGATTGCTGTTGCCTATCTGATCCTATTCTTTATGCTCACGAATTATAAAAAAATGGAAAATTGGTTTTATAAGAACATTCCCTTAAAAACTGAAAACCTGACCATATTAAACAAAGACCTGAGAGATCTTGTGGTTTCAAATGCTGTCGGAATACCTCTGGTTGCGTTTTTTCAGGCATTGGTTGCCTATGTCGGATACATCATCTTTGGACTATCAGATCCGTTCAGCTGGTTTCTGATTACATTCTTTGGCGCAATGCTTCCGGTAGTCGGTGCAGCCATTGTCTATGTGCCAGCCTCACTTTATCTGCTTGCTGCAGGAGATACTGCAAACGGATATTTGCTGCTTGCCTATGGTTTTATCGTCGTGGGACTGACTGACAACATACTCAGGTTCTGGCTTCAAAAAGTAATGGCCGATGTGCATCCGCTCATTACAATTTTTGGTGTGATACTCGGTGTAAATATTTTTGGATTTATCGGTATTATTTTCGGCCCGATTTTTATTTCACTGACCATCTGGATGTTCAGAATCTATAAGTTGGAATTTACCAATGAATTGGATGAAGAGGAAAAATCAGAAGAATCTTCAGCCGTTTAGCCCAAAATTGGGCCTTCAGGTTTTAATCTTTGAAGAATTTTTGTAAGTTTGTAATTCGAAAAAACAGAATAATATTTTTATTCTCTTTTGGGGGTCGTTTTTGGTCAATTGCCTTTCTGCCACCTGGGTTTAATTAGCATCTGCAATTAGATCCTTCTGAAATGCAAAAATGCCTTGAATTGAACCCCCTTTTTTAATGCCTGAAAGGTATATGGATCAAAACACCGATTTGACTACCCGCCAACCCTTTTGACTTTGAATCCTTTTTCCTTTAGGAACTGCATGATTTTGTCCCGATAATCACCCTGAATGATGATTTTGTCATCCTTAAAACTGCCGCCCACACTCAACAGTTTTTTTATTTCCTTTGCAAGCTGTTTGAAATCCTCATCCGCACCGGAATAACCTTCCAATATGGTATGAGGTTTACCGTTTCGCTTTTCAAATTTGCATATAATCGGGTCATCCTGCATCCACAAATCATCGGCAGGCTTTTCAATTTCATCTTCTGATGTGATGTGATCCGGAAATAATTTCTTTAATTGATCCTGTAAATCCATATTCAAAAATACATAAAAATCCTTCATGTCCTTCAGATGAAATCTTTACAAATTCTACAAAATATCAGATTTTTCTAAAATGACTGTTTTTAGAATTCTTCATCATTCATTTAGACACGAATTAAAACATAAATCATAATATTTCCCTATTTTTGTCAATCGGTTTGAAACTTCCTTAATAAAATGAGTTCGATGAACAATAAAAGATCAGGTCCGAATTGTAACGATTGCCCAAACAGTTCAAATAATATTTTCTGTATGATCAAGGGTATCAGACTTGATGAACTCACTGATGAAAAGACCTATACAAAATACTCAAAAGGCGAATTTATTTTTAAAGAAGGAACCCGTCCGTTTGGTATATTTTGTCTGAATTCAGGAAAAGTAAAACTGGTCAAAGCAGGTGAAGACGGCCGAAATCATATCCTGAGACTTCACCGCCAGGGCGATCTTCTCGGGTATCGTTCTCTTTTCAGCGAAACCGGTTACAACGCCAGTGCAATCGCGCTGGAAGAATGTCAGATTTGTTTTATTCCGAGAGAATTGTTTCTGAAATTTATTAAAGAAGACAGTGATTTGGCATTCGAACTTTTGAAAATGCTTTCAGATGACCTCAAAAGAGCTGACACCCATCTGACCAATCTTGCTCAAAAACCGGTCAGAGAAAGAGCTGCAGAAGCATTGATTTTTATTCAGGAAACATACGGATTTGCAGAAGACGAAAAAACAATTGATGCCATTTTTACTCGTGAAGACATTGCAAATATCGCCGGCACCGCAACCGAAACCATCATCAGAGTCTTGTCTGATTTCAACAAGGAAGGAGCCGTAATGCTCAAAGGAAAGAAAATAATCATCCCTGATATTCAGGAGCTAAAGCGGATTGCCAACTCTTTTGACTGATTTCAATTCTGACTAAAGTCATATTTTTACATTTTCAGCATCATTTTTATTGGCAAAAGTTCAACTGATTTTTGTATGAGTATTATTGGCTCTTGTATAGAAGTTAAGTAGGAATCTATGACGGTTGAAGATTTTAAAAAAAAGAAAGCTGAAATTTTGGATAGTGATTATCAAAAATTCTTTGATGATTGCGAATCTTTGATTTCAGAAATTGAACTGAAGGTCGAAAGCCCGATAGTTGAAAGAATTTTGACACGTGTCGAAACCATTCAATCAGAGATCAAACAAATATTTTACAAGGAAAAACTGATTCTGTTTCCTTTTCTCGAAAAATCATTTGAAGTAGAAGGACTGATCGAATTCCCGATTTCTGTATTCCAGATAAAAGAACAGACTGCTCAGCTTGGCAAAAAAATAAGACAGTTTGAATCCGATTTTAAGAAAATTGAAACCGGACTGACTGCCAAGCAAATCGATCAAATCTACAATCAAATCGACCAGCTTTGCAATCTTTGGAATCATATCGATCTGCAAAAGGAACAACTTTTCGGTTCTTTCATACTCAAAAAAACAAAAGAGAGATGATTTCTACAGAATCAAAAGCTGATTTGCTTTGTTACCATTGCGGTGATGACTGTGGAAGCAAACCGATCGAATTCAACGAAAAAAAATTTTGCTGTCATGGTTGTCTGAGTGTCTTTCAGTTGCTCAACAGCAATCAGATGGGCGAATATTATTGTCTGAACGATCGTCCAGGTCAAAAAATAGAAAACCTTCCAAAAGAAAAATTCGCATTTCTTGAGGAAGAATCAATCATTCAAAAATTACTTCTTTTCAGAAGCAAAGAACAGGCGCAGGTTTCGTTTTATCTGCCGCAGATGCATTGCAGCTCCTGTCTGTGGCTGCTTGAACATCTTTCAGAAATCAACTCGAATGTCATTGATTCTCAGGTTAATTTCAATTCAAAAACATTGAAAGTTACATTCAGAATCAATGATATGAGTTTGAGACAGCTTGCCGAACTTTTGGCACACATCGGTTATGAACCGGTCATCGACATCAATGATGAAAAAGCTGAAGCAGACAGATACAATTCAAAAAGAGCTTATCTGAAACTCGGTGTGACCGGCTTCTGTTTTGCAAACCTAATGATGATTGCATTTCCGGAATATCTTGGTCTCGATCCGGAAAATCAGCCAAAACTTGCACTTGCATTTAAACTGGTCAGTGTTTTTCTGTCTATTCCTGTTGTCTTTTACGGTGCAAGTGAATTCTTTGTAAATGCATTCTACAGTTTTAGACAAAGATACCTGAACATAGATGCACCGATTGCCCTTGCCATCGCAGTGACTTGGCTGAGAAGTCTTTACGAAGTTTTTTCACAAACCGGCCCCGGATTTTTTGACAGCATGTCGGGCATCGTATTCTTTATGTTGCTTGGCCGAACCATACAGAATCGAAGCCGAACGACCTTAAAATTCAATCGTGATTTCAAATCTTATTTTCCGATTGCCGTAACCGGAATCAGAAACGGAGAACGAAAATTAATTAAACTCGAAGACATTGAAGAACACGACAGCCTGCTGATCCATCACCAGGAAGTGATTCCGACCGACTGTCTGCTTTCAAAAGGAACTGCAAAAATCGATTACAGTTTTGTGACCGGCGAGGACAAAGTAGAACCGGTCGATAAGTCCAAAGTCATATATGCAGGCGGCAGGAATGTAGGTGAAACCATTGAGGTGGTTTCGGTCAAGTCATTCAATCAAAACAGTTTCACTCAGCTGTGGAACAGCAATGCATTCAGAAAAACCGAAGATGACCGCGAAAGCCGTGTTACACTGATCAGCAAATATTTTTCTATCGTTGTTTTGTTACTTTCACTGGGCGCATTTGTCTTTTGGAAATTTCAGGGCAATTCTGATCTGGCGTGGAAATCAGCAACTGCGGTTCTTATTATTGCCTGCCCCTGTGCGCTTCTGCTGACTGCCTCCTTTACAAACGGATATCTGATGGAAAGATTTGCAGCGGCCGGCGTCTATTTAAAAAATTCATTTGTGATTGAAAAAATGGCGGCTGTTGATCTGATTGCATTTGACAAAACAGGCACACTGACCGAACCCAATGCATCCAATCTTGAATTGGAATTTTCGTATCTGACTGACGACGAATTGTCAAAAACACTTTTTCTGGCTTCTCAAAGTCTGCATCCGCTGAGTCGTGCATTGGTTGAGTATTATTTTGAAATTCCTCAAAAAAGATTCAAAACAAAGATTTTGGAAATTCCGGGAAAAGGTCTGAAAGCTGTGATTGACGGAATTGATTACAGAATAGGAAGTGCCGAATTTACAGCTGCCGATCCTGAAGAGAGCAGCGGAAAGACTGTGGTTTATATTTCGGTGGACGATGAAGTCAGAGCGAAATATAATTTCAAAGTCAGTCTGATTCCCGGAACTGAAAAACTGCTTTCAGAATTATCTGAAAATTATGAATTGTCACTGATCAGCGGCGACAATAAAGTTTCGAGACAACAGTTGGGTCAATTTTTTGGCAGTCAGGAAAAAATGCATTTTGAGATGAATCCGGAGGATAAATTAAATTATGTAAATCAAAAACAATCCGAAAAACATAAGGTGATGATGATTGGCGACGGATTGAATGATGCCGGAGCGCTTAAACAGAGCGATGTGGGCGTGTCGGTTGTCAAATCGGCATTTGCATTCAGTCCTTCCTGTGATGTGATCATGGATGTTTCAAAACTGAAATTTCTGCCACGATTTATGAGATGGGCAAAAGGTGCCGAGAAAATGATCAATATCGGTTTTGGATATTCGCTGATATTCAATGTCATCGGATTGGCATTTGCACTTTCGGGCAAACTGTCACCGTTGGTGGCGGCGATTATTATGCCGTTGTCATCACTCGGAATAATTCTGATTGCATGGATGGGTGTGATGATGATGACAAAATCGGAAGGAATGACAGCAGGCAGAATAAAAACTGACTAAGGTCATATTTGTGAATGGATATTCTCATAGGAGAGCAGACGCGAACTTTATTATTTAGCAGATAATTCGATGAACACTCAATATACTGCAATGGGGATAATGATTTTTCTTTTATGTGTTTCACTATCAGTGGCACTGGTGTTTTTGGTTGTGTTTATCTGGAATGTAAAATCGGGTCAGTATGAAGATGATTACTCGCCCGCCCACCGTATTTTGTTTGAAGCCAAAGTTGAAGAAAAGAAAGATGAACAATAAAAATAATTAAAAGGGATGATTCAAAAAGAACAGTTTTATTATGACAACAAAATTGTAAAGCAATTTGGGATTGCTACAATTTTTTGGGCAGTCGTAGGTATGTTGGTTGGGGTGATCGCAGCCTTTGAGATTGCATTTCCTTCTCTCAACGGCGGTATTCCTTATATCACTTTCGGCAGGCTCCGTCCAATCCATACCAATGCTGTAATTTTTGCATTTGTAGGTAACGCTGTGTTTGCGGCTTCTTATTATGCATTTCAGAGAGTACTGAAAACCCGTATGTACAGCGATCTGCTGAGCAAAATCCATCTTTGGGGCTGGCAGCTGATCATCGTTTTTGGGGCAATCACGCTTTCGTTGGGATATACTTCAAGCAAAGAATATGCTGAATTAGAATGGCCTTTGGACATTGCGATTGCGATTATCTGGACCATTTATGGTATCAATATGATCGGTACCATGCTCAAAAGAAGAGAACGTCATATCTATGTGGCGGTCTGGTTCTTTATTGGGACTTGGGTGGCGGTTGCTATGCTGCACATCGTTAATTCATTTGCGCTTCCGTATGCATTTTTCCATAGCTACAGTGCTTTTGCAGGTGTTAAAGATGCATTGGTTCAATGGTGGTACGGTCACAATGCGGTTGCATTCTTTCTGACCACTCCAATGCTGGGGCTGATGTATTATTTCGTCCCAAAAGCAGCAAATCGTCCGATTTATTCTTACCGATGGAGTATCATCCACTTCTGGGGATTGATCTTCATCTACATTTGGGCAGGCCCTCACCATTTGCTTTATACTGCTTTGCCACAATGGGTTCAGGCAGTCGGTACTGCATTCAGCATCATGCTGATTCTGCCGAGCTGGGGCGGTATGCTCAACGGTCTGTTCACCATCAGAGGCGCTTGGAATGATGTGAAGGACGATCCGGTTCTGAAAATGTTTATCGTAGCACTGACCTGTTACGGTATGGCAACGCTTGAAGGACCGCTGTTGTCACTGAAATCACTGAATGCAATTTCTCACTTCACAGACTGGACTGTTGCTCACGTTCACGTGGGTGCACTCGGATTCAACGGATTCCTGATCTTCGGTATGCTTTACTGGCTGATCCCGAAAATGTGGAATACCAATCTGTTTTCAAAAAAGATGGCAAATACCCACTTCCTAATCGGTACAGTCGGAATTCTTCTTTATGCAATTCCACTATACTGGGCAGCATTTACACAAAGCCTGATGTGGAAACAGTTCACCGAGTCAGGTCAGTTGAAATATCAGTTCCTTGAAACAGTAACCCATATCTGGCCTGCTTATGTACTGAGAGGAATCGGTGGTCTTCTGTATCTTACAGGAGCAATATTGGCCGCCATCAACCTATACAAAACCATGAAACAGGGTTCGTTTGTAAGCAACGAATTGGGAGAAGCCGTTCCATACAGACTGCTTCCAAAACCTGAAGATGAAAATCATAAAACCTACTGGCACAACCGTGTGATCGAAAGAAAACCGATACTGCTGACCGTATTGAGTCTGGTCGCAGTCGGAATCGGCGGATTGGTCGAACTGACACCTAGCCTTCTGGTCGAAAAAGATGCTGCGGTTATTTCGGTGGTCGAACCTTACACTCCGCTTGAACTGACCGGCCGAGATATTTATATCCGAGAAGGCTGTTATCTGTGCCATTCACAAATGGTCAGACCGTTCAGAGATGAAATTGCCAGATACGGAGAATATTCAAAAGCGGGTGAATTTATTTATGACCATCCTTTCCAGTGGGGAAGCAAGCGTACCGGTCCGGATCTGCACAGAGTCGGCGGAAAATATTCGCATTCCTGGCATTATATGCACATGGACGATCCGCAAAGTACCAGCCCGGGAAGTTTGATGCCGCATTATCCGTGGCTGCTTGCCAATAAAGCGAACTATGCATTGCTGCCTTCAAAAATCAGAACGCTTCAGAAACTGGGTGTTCCTTATCCCGAAGGTTTTGATGAGAAATCAATAGAAGAATATCACAAACAGGCAGAACAGATTACAAAAGAACTGCATGAACAGAAAATCAAAGGGGCAACAGCCGACAAGGAGATCATTGCACTGATCGCATATCTTCAGAGACTGGGTACAGATATTAAGAAATTGGATTCAGAGAATATTACACAATCTGAAAATTAATAAAGATGAAATTGTCAAATTATTTAAGAGATATTGAAAATGTGGATATCTATCCGATCATTTCACTGGTTATCTTTTCTGTCGTATTTCTGATTGCGGCGCTGTATGCCTTCACGGCAAGCAAGAAAAAGATGGATGACAATGCAAATATTCCGTTGAAATAAAAAAACAAAGCGATATGAAGATTAAAAATTTTAATAAACTGTCGATTTTAACCGCCGTTCCAATTGGACTGGCACCGCTTCAACTGACTGCTGCACCTGCCTCAGCCGATGACGGATTCAACGGATGGCGATGGTTGATCATCATTCTTGCTGTAATTTTTGCTTATTTTATTTACAAACTTACCTCAATGGCGCGTAAATCACATGTGTCAAAAGTAAGAAGAGCAATGAGAAAAGCTGCAAATGATTCTAAAACACTGATTGCGTTATTATTTATTTCGTTCCAGTTTCTGGTGACCGGTGTGTATGCACAGAAAATTGAAACCGTTGAAGCCGGAGCAGAGACCGAAGTTTCTGCGTTGAGTCTGATTCCTGGTGATATCTGGTTTGGAATTTTGGTGATTCTGATCGAATTGGTTCTGATATTTTATCTGCTTCCGATCGAAAAGAAACTGTTCAATGAAAATGAAAAAGAGGCTGAGTCTGAAGCAAAAGCGCTTGGCCTTAATTATGTGCCCAATAAAATTTGGTGGAAACGTGTGATCAATGCTTTTGGTGCTGACAACACTGCAGAGGATATTGAGAAACTCGATCTTCATCACGATTATGACGGAATCAGCGAATTGGACAACAGCATTCCTGCCTGGTGGACCTGGACATTTGCGGGAACCATTGTTTTTGCGATTGTTTATCTGATCAGATTTTTCATCACAGGCGGAATTCCGGATCAGGTCAAAGAATTGGCAGAAGCACAGAAGATGGAGGAAATCAGAATGGAGGAATATTTGAAAACTGCAGGCGGCCTGATCGATGAAAACAATGTGGTCTTGCTTGACGAAGCCGGTATTGCCAAAGGAAAAATATTGTTCGACAAAAACTGTGTGGCTTGTCACGGTACAGCAGGAGAAGGCGGAATCGGACCGAATCTGACGGACGATTACTGGTTGCACGGCGGAAGAATCAACGATGTGTTTTTCACAATCAAATACGGTGTGCCCGAAAAAGGGATGAAGTCTTGGAAAGATGATTTCTCGCCCGAACAAATGGCACAGCTTGCAAGTTTTGTGAAATCGATTCACGGAACCAATCCGCCCAACGGAAAAGAACCTCAGGGCGATAAATATACAGAGGCGACTGAATAACAGCCGGGTGATTTGACATTCAAATCCCGTCTCAAAAAAAATGAAAAAATAAAACAATAAGGGATTGAAGATGGCGACAAAGGAGTATTTTATACCGGAGCACTACGGCAACAAAATTTCGACCGTAGACAACGAAGGGAAAAGAAAATGGATTTATGCCTTCCAGCCAAGAGGTAAGTTCTACAAATACAGAACCTGGCTCAGCTGGTTTTATATAATTTTGTTTTTTGGGATGCCGTTTATCAAAATTAACGGCAATCCCATTTTTTTGTTCAATATACCTGAAGGAAAATTCAGCCTGTTCGGACAATTGTTTCTGCCTCAGGATTTTGTGATTTTGGCTATCGCAATGCTGCTCGGCATTGTATTTATCATCGTATTTACACTTTTATTTGGCCGTGTCTTCTGCGGCTGGGTTTGTCCGCAAACGATCTTTATGGAAATGATGTTCAGAAAGATTGAGTTCTGGATTGAAGGACCGGCGCATGTTCAGATGAAAATGGCCAAACAAAAGGTCAAACCAAAAAGTTATTACATCAAAAGAGGATTGAAACACATCATTTTTTTTGGAATTTCATTTGTAATTGCAAATACATTTCTTTCCTATATCATCGGAGTTGATGCCTTGGTCGAAATCATCAGAGCGCCTTTGGGTCAGCATCTGGTCGGATTTATTGCATTGCTTGGATTTACTTCGGTTTTCTATTTTGTTTATGCTTATGTGCGTGAAATCGTTTGTACCGTGATTTGTCCTTATGGAAGATTGCAGAGCGTACTGATGGACAAAAATTCGATGGCGGTTGCATACAATTACAACAGGGGAGAACCGAGAGGCAGAAAACGAAAAGGAAATGACGATCTCGGCGACTGTATCGACTGCGGAATGTGCGTAAATGTCTGTCATACCGGAATCGATATCCGTGACGGTCTTCAGATGGAATGTGTAAATTGTACCGCCTGTATGGATGCCTGCGACGATATGATGATCCGTGTCGGCAAACCGACCGGACTGATTACGATTGCAAGTGAAAAACAGTTGGAAACCAATACAATTGGTGAGAAATCATTTGATTTGCGCAAAAAACTGATGATTACTCTGCTGATCGTACTGACGGGTGCATTTACTGCATTGATCGTCAGCCGTTCGATTTTTGATTCAACCGTGATGCGTGTTCCGGGGCAGCTGTATCAGGAAAATCCGGACGGTACAATCTCAAATCTGTACAAAATCAAACTGGTGAGCAAAAGCGCACAGACGCTTCCGTATCATCTGGAAGTAAAAGAAAAAGAGGCAGAACTGATCTATGTAGGGCAGGCGCTTGATTCACTGAGAACCGGTGAACACATGGAAGAAACTTTCTTTATCAAAATTCCAAAGGATAAGATAAAGAGCAGAAAAGAGGATCTGCATGTTCAGATCATGTCTGACGACAGGGTAATACAGACCAAAAAGGTCTCATTCCTGAGCGGTTATTAATTTTAAGATTTATTAAATGATTAAATTTTTGAAACATCCGGGCAATCTGATCATCGTTGGTTTTGTGCTGTTTGCAGTCTGGATGGTATATTTTTCATGGAAAACTTCGCAGGTCAAATTTGAAATGGCGGTAGAAGGCGATTATTACCAGCTTGAAAAAGATTATGACAAAAAGCTGGCAGCAGAGAGTCTTGCCAATCAGTTTGGAAATCAATTCAGTTTTAAAAGGAATGGAAACAAACTAACGGTTCAGATTCCGTCAGAGCTGAGTTCAAACCTCGAAAACGGAACCATAGAATTCTTTTGTCTTTCCGATTCAAAATCAGATACCCGGCAGAAACTTCTAAAAAGCAGTGACGGAATCTATGTTTTTAATCGAACCACAGTTGCACCCGGACACAATTATATTGTGAAAATATCACTCAATTCGTCTGGAAAGAATTATTACAAGGAATTCAAATTGTTTTAAAATTCTTGAAATGGATTGGCTACTGTTTGGATCTATGTTTTTGCTCGGTTTGGGCGGAAGTCTGCATTGTCTCGGTATGTGTGGGCCGCTGGTGATGGCAGTCCCGTTTCCAAAAAACAGACAGACTTCGGGAGCCAAATTTCTCTATTTTTTCGGAAAAGCAATGGCATACGGAATGCTCGGAATCTTGGTCGGAACAATCGGACTGAAAGCGATTTGGGGCGAATCCCAAAGATTTATTTCAATTCTTGCCGGTGTGCTGATTTTACTGATGGTCATTTTTCCGCTGCTGAAACCGAGAATCGGAAAATTTCCGTTTCAAAATCATTTCAGATCGGTTTTTGATCAAATCAAAGAAAACCCGAAATGGCAACATTTTTTTCAGCTTGGATTCATCAACGGACTGCTTCCCTGCGGAATGGTTTATATGGCGCTGGCGGCTGCATTGGCAAGCGGCGGACCGGTCAAAGGATTTTTTGCAATGCTGATTTTTGGCTTTGGAACCACACCCATACTGTGGGCGCTTGCGGTATTAAAAACCAATCTGAAATTTGATCTGAAGAAAAAACTCAAACCGATAACCGTTGCGCTTTCAATCCTGGTCGGTCTGCTGCTGATCCTGCGCGGACTGAATCTCGGGATTCCATACATCAGCCCGCAGATGAACACTTCAACAAAAGTTGAAATGAACCATCATCACCATCATCATTGATTTGAATTATCTGATGACAAACGAAATCTTCTGCCATTGCTGGTCTTCAATATACTGAAGTACATAAATTCCCTTTTTGAAACTGCTCAAATCGATTTGAAAGCTTGAAACGCCATTCAGTTCACCGGATTTTTGAATAAGCCCCGACAAATCATAAATCCTGAAGTTTTTTATTTTCTCGGCATTCAGCAGCATTCCCTTTTTCTGTCTGCTGACTGCAAATCTGACCTTTGATTTTTCAAACTGTTGAATATTTAAGACTGATTCACAGTCGATTCCCATCTGATCGTCATGAAAATAGAGATTCTCATTTTTCCAAAAACAGCTCAGCTGACCCACACCAAAATAATTGGGATCACCGCCCGGCGCATTGATCAGCGAAAGCGAACCGACGCCTTCCACCCAGACTGGCAGATAACCGAAACCTTCATGATTCGAATCGGTTGCAGAAAAATAAAAAAATCTTGACTGCTGATTTTCAAGTCTTGGTTTTGAACGGATCGAATCCAGTTTGAAATATCCCAAATCCGGTGGAAAAGGACTGACAGGATTTAGCATCCGGATGCTGTCACCCTCTTCCAGACTGAAATCATAAAGAAGATATTCATTTGTATTGCCCGAATAGGTGATGCTCAAATATATTTTTTTCTCCTGGATTTCTTCTCTCAGCAGAAATTTCCTTGAGATATAATGATAACCGTCCAAAATCTTGTACTGATGACCAAATGCAATGGTGTCACCGTCGGTGAAATAGGAATCTGTATTGCAGCCGAAATCGTCACAATAGCCGATCTGCCATTCGTTCCGGTTGTCGAGCATCGGTACATACGACTGACTGAAAACCGAAGCACGAATCATTACAAAGATCAAAAATAAAACGAACCTCATTTGTTTTGTGTTTGAACAAAACTAACTAAAAAACTGATTTATTCTTTGATGAATTTTTTGGTTTGTAATTTTTTGCCGGTTTTAATTTGAATGATATAGATACCTTTCGGGAAGTTTCGGGTTTGAACTTCAAATTGATTCAGATTGATTTTTGATTTTTTATAAATTGTTTTGCCCGAAAGATCCGTAATTTCAATTTGTCTGATCTGAGCGTCACTTACTATATTCAGCAGATTTTGAACCGGATTCGGATAGATTTTAATTTCTGATTCTGAATTCAATTCATCTGTACTTAAAACCGAACCTGCAATTTGGCAGATCACATCAGATTTAGGATTCGGAACAAAAGAAGTCACATTAAAACCAAGATCATTTACCTCAAAATTCTGTTGCTGTGCACTGATTTCAAATCTTCTGATTTCTTTCTGACCGGCGCTTCCTCTGAATTCAATTTCAAACGGAGTATGAAAAAAGAGAACCGAACTGTGTGAACCCGTCTGACTGAATCGCACCGTCAACTCATTGCTGTTGGGCGTTTTGTCAACCAGAATATTAAAAATCGGATGGCCTTCGCCATAGATCCAATCGTTGAAGTAATTGGACCAGTCATTTCCGGTCTGGGCTTCAAGAAATGCTTTGAGATCTTCGGTGTCTGCATAGCCCCATGCAAATTCCGGATCATTCAACCAGTTTTTAAGGGTTTGATAATACAATTCATCGTCGTTCATCATAAACCGAATCAGATGTGCCGCCATTGAACCCTTTTTATAAGTCAGCCGGCTGTTGAAAGTTCTGCTTTCGCTTTCCGCATCAGGATTATAAACCGAACCTCCGTTTTGAGCTGTGATCTCCTGCACCCTTGTTGATTTCCAGGATTGGAAACTTTGTTCACCATCATAATATTCTGTCAGCAGACCGGTACAGTAATCTGCAAAACCTTCGTTTAGCCAGATGTCGTGCCAGGTTGCACAGGTCACTTTGTCTCCAAACCACATATGGGCAAGCTCGTGAACCACCAGATTGAATGTGAATTTTCCCATAAAACTCATTGTGGAATGTTCCATTCCGCCGTTTCTGTTCCATTGGGCATGACCGTATTTTTCATTTTTATAGGGATAATCGCCAAATTTTTCACTCAAAAACTGAATATGTGAAGGAACCTGATCCAGCTGATCGGTCCAGTTGGACATGGTTTCTGGATACAGATAATTGATAATCGGAACGGTCGTACCATTGATTACCACCGAATTGTTGTATTCCGCATAATTGGTCACCGCAATCCCGATCAGATAAACCGGAATCGCATAATTGTGCTGCCAGTGGGTAACCGACATTCCGTTTTCTGCCGGTGTTACAGATTTGAGCAAACCGTTTGAAGCTGCCTTGAATTCATTGGGATGAGTCACATAGACATCTAATTTGGTCACTTTATCGATCAGATCATCTTTGCAAACCCACCAGCTCGATGCGTGCCAGGGCTGTGCAATGGTTTCGATGATTGGAACTCCTGCATGCTGACCCAGCGTCAAGCCGGTCGAAGTGGTTGAATTTCCAGAAAAACTGATCGATATTGAATCGAGCTTTCCGGACGGAAGCATTTCCGGAAGCGTAATATTCAGCACATCTCCCGCTCGGGTGTAACTGCTGATTGTGTTTTGATGATAACTGATCGACTGTATATTCAAATTTGATCTTGCATTGATTTTGAATAAAGACAGTTCATCCGTAGTGTTAAAATGAACCGTGGTCGTACCCGAAAAAGCCTGCTGATTCGGATTCAGATTCATTTCCAACCGATAATAAATCGGTTTGTATGCTGTGTCTAACTGAGTGCCTTCGGTCTGATTCTGTGAAAAGACAAATGAAAATGTCAGTATAAAAAAGAGCTGTAAAAAATTCCTCATGACTTAAATCCAATTTAAATTCAGTTTAAAGTTACAGAATTTGAAATTAACAGCCGGAATTTTAACCAAATCGAAATTAAATTTTAAATCCGAAATCAGCCTATCTTTTCTTCTTCTTTTTCAGATTCAAAACTGTTCCGGGTTTTGGCTGCTCGCCCGGTCTCATCCGGTTCAGCGTATATAGTTTACTGACCTTGATACCGTTTTTCTGAGCAATCAGATACATATCGTCGCCCTGCTGAACTTTGTAATTGGCAACTTTTCCTTTGTTTTTCTTTTTGTCAAAAAACACAGGCTGACCCGGTCTGAGTTTTCCATTCAGCGGAAGTTCATTGAATTCTGCCAGTCTTTTGGGTCTCAGATTATAAAGTTTTCCGATGCTTTTAAAAGTTTCTCCTTCGGTTGCCATTACATAATTCACACCGATCGGATGTCTTTTTACCCTTTGTGCCGGGCTCAGCGGACGGGTTTCCATCTCAACCGTACTTGGCTGAACCGAAGGTTCTTCAAAAGGAATATGAACAGCAACCGTCTCTTCGGGTTGGTCAATTGAATAATTTGAAAGCGCCAGTATATTGGATGGACCATACAGCTCAATGAGTTTGGTCTCCACCTGATCGGGGCTGAGATGGTCAAACTGATTGAGATGGTATCTTTCAATGCTTGAAATCAGCAACTGCGGATATTTCGGGTTGGTCGCATAACCCGCCTTTTTCAGACCGTTCGCCCAGGCTTTGTAATCGGTCATATTGAGTTTGAACAAATCTTTGTAATAGGGCCGCTCAGCCAAAAATTTTGAATGATCGCGATAACTTTCCTGAACCGAACCGTAGGCTCTGAAACATTCGTTGGGCGCATCGTCGGTGTGGCTGATCACCGGACCGGTCCATTCGGTTTTGCACTTGATTCCAAAATGATTGTTTGCAATATCTGCCAGTCTGCTCTGCCCACCGCCGGTCTCCAGAATTCCCTGAGAAAGCGTGATACTAGCCGGAATATGGTACAATTCCATTTCCTCAACTGCCAGACGTGCGTGTCTTCTGATGTAGTCTATGTTTTTTGACTCCTGTGCGAAAATGATTGCTGATAAAAATAAAAAAATTGCAACCGCATTCTTTTTCATCATTCGATCTCTGTTTTGTTATTCCTTTTCAATCTTTGATTCATTGGTTCAATCCCCTGTAAGCCACCTGTGTGTATGGACAAAATGCTGCTTCCTTGTTCAAAATTTCCTCTTTTGATCAGCTCGATGATACCATACATCATCTTGCCGGTATAAATCGGATCCAAAGTTAATCCGAAATTCTTTTTAAAGTTGTTAATGAAATCTATAAGTTCATCATTTGTTTTTGCAAATCCGCCAAAATGAAATTCTTCTGTCAGCTCAAAGTTTGAACGCCGGCTGTATTTTTTTATTTCTTCGGTCAGAAATCCCGAATCTTTCAAAGCCGGAAAACCCAATACTTTCTGATGATCTTCCGAAGTATTGATGATCCCGGAAATCGTTCCGCCGGTTCCGACTGCACAGCAGACAAAATCAAATTCTTTGGTTTGATTCCCCAAAATTTCTTCACATCCCTTGACCGCCAAATGATTGGTTCCGCCTTCGGGCAATATACAAATCTGTCCGAATTCAATTTTCAGTTCTTCCAAAAATTCCGGATTTGTCTTTTGTCTGTATTTTTTGCGATTGACAAATTTGAATTCCATACCGCATTCTTTTGCAAATTTCAGGGTCGGATTGTCATCGATTTTGTCCAGGACTTCCTCACCCCGAATCACACCGATGGTTTTGAATCCAAATTCCTTTCCGGCAGCGGCAGTTGCAAAGATATGATTTGAATAAGCACCTCCAAATGTGAGCAGTGCACCATAATTTCCTTGCTTAAAAGTTTCCAGATTGTATTTTAATTTTCTGAATTTATTGCCCGAAATCAGCGGATGAATCAGATCTTCTCTCAAAACACTGACACTGACTTCATTCAATTCAAACAGAAATTGGATTTCAGATTGTATGTCCTGAAAACTGATCATAAATATTTCGTAAATTGCCAGAATCTCCTTTTTTTCAAATAATCAAAATTCGATTCGTTTGAGTAAGCTTCTCTTTCAAAGCAAATATTCATATAAGCCAGATGTGCATTTTTGTATTTGATCCAGCGAATCAGAAACTCAATCAGATACCACAGAAAAAACAGTATCCAAAACAATTCCAACTGTTGTCTCAAATGAATCCTTTCATGAAAAATCACGATTTGATTTTCCTTTGTCGCTTTATCTTTTAAAAAAATAAACGGAAAAATGGTCAGTCCTCTGAAGTTTTTCACAAATAATTTAGGAAAGATGATGATAAACATGCTGTAAAAATAACTGTTTTTATTCTGCCAAATTGAGTTTGTGTGATTCTGAAAATTTATTTTGTGCCTCCTTCAGCTGATCTTCAAATTTTGACAACGTATTCAAATCTTTTTGAATGATAAACAATCGGCCCGAATCCAGTTTTTCAATTCTTTCATCTGAATTCAGCAGATAAAAAATACTGTCCAGATTTTCATCCGAAAAATAACTTCCGACAAATGAATAATATTTGACCGCCTGATCTTTGAATTCGCTGTTTTCGTCAAATGCTCCGGAATTCAGTGTTTCAGACAAACCGAGATTTGCGGTTTTCACAATTTCTTTTCTCAATTCTGTAATTTTTTCAAACGAAGTATTTTTATTAAAAATTGTATCCATTAATTCAGAAATTCTTACCTGAGAACCGATTAGCATATCGTTATAGCTCAAAGCAGTCTGTTTGCAGGCGCTCAGAAAGACAGAAATCAAAATCAATATCGCAAAGGGTTTGCATCTCATTTTCAATGATTTTTTCAAAGATAGAAAATTCCTGTTTTTTCAGACTTTGTATTATTGAAAAAACTGGTTTTGCGAACTTAGTCGGAGTTGAATTTTTTTATAATTTTTCATACTCGGTTTTTTTTATGAATTTTGGAATTATTTTCAATCGGATGAAACTGAGACAAGCCAATCTGACCCGTTACATACTTCCGCTGCGCGAAGGCGGTTCGTTGCCTGCGTTGGCCGAAGCGGATGACGGTTTCAAATATGTAGTCAAATTCAAAGGTTCGGGACATCGGGAGAAATCTGTGATTGCTGAACTTTTGGGCGGTGAAATTGCAAGAAAAATCGGTTTGAGAGTTCCCGAAATTATTTTTCTCTATCTCGACGAAGCATTTGGCCGAACCGAAGGCGATGAGGAAATTCAGGATCTTCTCAAACTGAGTCAGGGAACCAATCTGGGTCTGCATTTTCTGTCGGGCGCTGTAAATTATGATCCGAATGTAATGAAGATCGATCCCGAAACTGCCTCAAAAATCGTTTGGCTGGATGCATTTATCACCAATGTAGACCGGACTTTTAAAAACACAAATATGCTGATGTGGCATAAAGAACTGTGGCTGATTGATCACGGTTCCAGTTTTTATTTTCATCACAGCTGGGAAAAATGGGAAAAACAGTCGGTCAGCGAATTCAAATTTATCAAAGATCATATACTGCTTTCTGAAGCTTCAGAACTTGAAAAAGCAGATGAAGAATTGAAACCCCTGATTACCGATGAATTTGTATGTGAACTGGCAGATTTGATTCCCGATGAATGGCTGAAATGGGATTTGAATCATACGCCGGAAGAATTAAGAAAAGTCTATCATGATTTTATAATCAGAAGAAGAGAACATTCTGTAAATTTTGTAAAAGAAGCTTTGGATGCAAGACAGAATCTTATATGAATATGCGGTAATTCGGATTTTCCCGAAGATTGAAAGAGAGGAATTCATCAATGCCGGGATTCTGATCTATTCAAAACCTGCAAAAATGCTGCTGGTCAAAACTCATTTTAACCGGCAGAAATTTGATTCTTATCATTCAAAACTCGATCCGGATGAAGTGAAACTCAATCTCAAATCATTTGAACTGATTGCAGCCGGCGATTCTGAAGGCGGGCCGATTGCAAAAATGGAGATTGGCGAAAGATTCAGATGGATGACCGCTGTAAGGAGCTCATGCATACAGACTTCACGGCCACACCCCGGGTTTTCGACTGATCTCGAAAAAACAATTGAAAGACTTTTTGAGGAACTCGTTCTGTAGTTTTTATGCTCAAACTTATTTTGCCAGATAACCACCGTCGATCGGAAAATAGGTTCCGGTGGCAAAAGATGATTTATCCGAGGCAAGCCAGAGAACCAACTCAGCTACTTCCATCGGTTCACCCAATCGCTGAAAAGCATGCTGGCTTTCCAAAAACTTTAGGGTATCCGTATCAAGCGCATTGTCCACCAGCGGTGTCCTGATAAAACCCGGTCCGACCGCATTGATTCGTACATTGTCTGCACCGTATTCCCATGCAGCAGTTTTTGTCAGCCCAACCACACCGTGTTTTGCAGCCACATAAGCAGATGAATTTGCAAAACCGACAGAACCGAGGATGGACGCCATATTGACGATGCTTCCACCGTTCTTTTTGATTTCAGGAATCTGATAATGCATACCGTAAAAGACACCGTTCAAATTGATGTCGATCACTTTTTTCCAGCCTTCCAGAGACAAATCCGCAACCTTATTGGCTTCACCGCCGATTCCTGCATTGTTCAATGCAATATGGAGCGCACCAAATTTTTCAACGGTTTTTTGAACGATCATTTGATTGTCTTCTGCCGATGAAGAATCCGCTTTTAGAAACATTGCATTTTCACCGAGTTCTGAAGCTGTTTTGTTGCCCAATTCTTCATTCAGGTCTGTGATACAAACCTTTGCACCTTCCTTAACAAACAATTCGGAACATGCTTTTCCTATACCCGAAGCACCGCCTGTAATGATTGCAACTTTGTTTTCCAATGATTTCATCTTTATTAATTTTACAGTTATTAAATAGGTATGAAAGATACAATCATACAATCTGCAAAAAAATGAGCTGTATCAGTTCAAAACAAGATATTGATTCATGTCAATCAGTTGCTTCAAATCATTAGTTTTGCAAAATGAAGATACTTCCGTACAAAAATCTGTTTGTCGGCATCAATGAGGCTTTGGAAAATATTTTTTTCAACAGCAGATATGCAGACAGGGAAATCGAACGAATCCTGAAATCAAATCCCAGATGGGGCAGTAAGGATCGCGGTTTTATTGCCGAAACCGTCTATGACTGTGTTCGTTGGAAAAGAATGCTGGAAGCTTCGATGGGTAAGGAGCTGAATCCTGAGAATCTGTGGGAATTTGTAGGTACCCGATTTGTATTGGAAGGCGTAAAACTTCCGGATTGGGATGAATTCAAAGGAATCAGCACAAAGGAAGTGTTGAAAAGGAATCATTCGGCGACCAACGGTCATTTTGCAGTCAGGGAATCAATTCCCGATTGGCTGAACGAACTGGGATTGAGTGAGCTGGGTGAAAAGAAATGGCAAACAGAAATTGAAAAAATGAATCTGACCGCACCAACCGTCATCAGAGTGAATACATTGAAGACCAATAAGAAATCACTTCAAAAAAGTTTAAAAGAAGAAGGGATCCAAACCGAGGCGCTTTCAAAATATCCTGATGCATTGGAACTGGTTCAAAAAACAAATGTCTTCAGAACAGAAGCATTCAAAGAAGGATTGTTTGAAATTCAGGATGCAGGTTCACAGATGATTGCTCCATTTCTCGATGTCAGGCCAGGAATGCGGATTGTGGATGCATGTGCAGGGGCCGGAGGCAAGACGCTTCATCTTTCGGCTTTGGTTCAGAACAAAGGTCAAATTTTTGCGTTGGATCTGCACGAATGGAAATTGAAAGAATTGAAAAAAAGAGCCAAAAGAAACGGCGCACAGAATATTCAGACCAAAATCATTGATTCGACCAAAGTAATCAAACGGTTAGAAAATTCTGCCGATCGACTGCTGATCGATGCGCCATGCAGCGGTTTGGGTGTTTTGAGCCGTAACCCGGATTCGAAATGGAAACTTTCTGCCGAATTTATTGAAAAAGTTAAAAAAGAACAGCAGAAAATTCTAAACGATTATTCAAAGATGGTCAAAAAAGGAGGTGCAATGGTTTATGCCACCTGTTCGATTTTGCCGTCTGAAAACAGTCTTCAGGTCAAATCCTTTTTAGAAGATCATCCCGAATTCAAACTAATCAGAGAAAAACAACTGTTTCCGTCACAGACCGGATTTGACGGATTTTATATGGCTTATTTGGAGAAAATCAATTGATTTGAAATAAATTGAATCTAATAATTTTGGATATAGAGTTTTGCGAATTACAAAATATTGAAAATTAAAAAGTTAAAATTTTCAAAAAAATAATTCTCGTTGCTGAAATTTAATTAAAAAATATTTAGCTTTGTAAGATGCAGGATGTGGAAAATTTGTTTCTGGAGGTTGGCAGAGCAATAGATGGTTGCGACATAGCCTCGGCCAAGGACCTACTCGAAGAAATTCTATTGATTGACCCGGCGTACAGCAGGGCCCATAATCATTTGGGCTGGATTTATGAAACCAAGCTCGAAGATTTCAACAAAGCAAAAAGACATTATGAATTGGCAATAAAATTCAGCAAAGGCGATTATCCGGTAGCCTATGTGAATTTTGCCTATCTGCTGATTAAATTTGAACGTTTTGAAGAGGCTGAAAAAATCATCGAAGAAGGATTGAAAATTCAGGGTGCTGATTATGCCACTTTGATTTATCAAAAAGGAAAAATAGCCGAAGCAAGAGGTAAATATACAGAAGCCTGCCGTTATTATATACTTGCCGGAAAATTGAGCTTCAGCAAGGATTTTATCATCATGCTCGATCATGAGTTTGACAGAATAAAGGCCAAAATGAACTTGTGGCAAAAATTGGTTGTCAAAATCGGTAATTTTTAAGAAACTTATTTGACTTATTTCCCAAATATTTCTAATTTTAGACAAATTTAGAAACTGACAAAGATGTTTTTAAAAACATTGGTCGGTTCTCATGAATTTGAATTTCACAAAATTAAAAACTAAAATTTTTAGAATGAGCTATTATAAACTTGGGAAAATCCCGCACAAAAGGCATACTGTCTTTAAAGACGATAAAGGGAATTTTATTTATGAACAGTTGTTCGGTACCGAAGGCTTTGATGGAATCGCTTCATTACTGTACCACATTCATCGGCCAACCCAGATGCTGAGTATAGGTGATCCTGTTGACGACAGCCCGAAGGCTGCCGTCGAAAAAAATATTTCGCCAAGACTGGTAAGAGGTTTTGAAGCCAAACCGGCTGATGATTTTATCGAATCAAAATCACCAATTTTTTTTAATGACGATGCAGTACTCGGTGTTGCGGCACCCAGGAAGTCAATGACCGATTATTTTTACAAAAACGGACATTGCGATGAATTGTTTTTTGTTCACAAAGGAAGCGGAACATTCAAAACACTTTTGGGTGATTTGAAATTCAAATACGGCGATTATCTCGTAGTGCCGAGAGGAACCATTTATCAATTTGAATTTGACGATGAAGACAACCGTCTTCTTTATATCGAATCATTTTCACCGATCAAAACACCTGACCGATACAGAAACAATGTCGGACAGTTTTTGGAACATTCTCCATTCTGCGAAAGAGATCTGAGGATGCCTGAATATAGAGAACCGATTGATCAGAAAGGAGAATTTTTGGTGAGGGTAAAAAAACAGGGCAAGATTTATCCGGTGACCTATGCAACTCATCCGTTTGATGTGGTCGGCTGGGACGGATATTTTTATCCTTATGCATTTTCAATTTTTGATTTTGAACCCATCACCGGAAGAATCCATATGCCGCCCCCTATCCATCTGCAATTCCAGGGAACCAACTTTGTGGTCTGTTCTTTTGTGCCGAGACTTTACGATTACCATCCGCTTTCGATTCCGGCGCCATACAATCACAGCAATATTGACACAGAAGAAATTCTGTACTATGTGGACGGTGATTTTATGAGCAGAAATCATATTGAAAAAGGATACTTTACACTGCACCCGGGCGGTATCGCGCACGGACCTCATCCGGGCGCAATCGAGAGGAGCGTGGGTCAGAAGGAAACCAAGGAACTGGCTGTGATGGTCGATTTCTTCCATCCGGTTAAACTGACTGAACAGGCAATTGCATTCCAGGATCCGGAATATGTGAGAAGCTGGCTGGAGCCCTAAGAAGATTGTAATTAAAAAAACGTTAAATAAAAAATCCCGTCATCCAATGACGGGATTTTCTTTTATGTATTGCACGACCAATATCAGTCTCTTCCTCTCATTGCAATCATTACAAAATAAAGCAATTGTGCAAGCGAACCGAGCGCAGCAACCAGATAGGTTCTTGCAGCCCATTTCAGCGCATCCTGAGCACCTTCATATTCGTTGGGCATCACCATATTTTTCTGTTTCAGCCAGGCAAGTGCACGATTGCTTGCATCATATTCAACCGGAAGGGTGACAAATGCAAACAGCGTAGTTACCGCAAAAAGCGCAATTCCGACCCAAAGCACGATTGAATTGCCGGATGAAAAATAAAGGACAATTCCACCCATCAGCACCCATTGGAGCAGACGACTCGAAATATTGACCGCCGGAACCATTTTTGAACGCATCTCAAGCCATTTGTATGCTCTGGCATGCTGAACTGCATGACCGCATTCATGCGCCGCAACCGCAGCTGCAGCCGCATTTCTCTCATGATAGACCACTTCTGACAGATTCACTGTTTTGTTGGCAGGATTGTAATGGTCGGTCAGCTGACCCTGAACAGAAATCACCTTCACATCATGAATGCCGTTGTCTGACAGCATTTTTTCTGCAATTTCTTTTCCGCTCATTCCATTGGCGAGATAAACTTTTGAATAATGACTGAATTTGCTCTTCAGTTTTGAACTGACATACAGGCTCAATAAAAATGGAACACCGATGACAATCAGGTAAATTGGGTCGAATATCATTTCTCTGTTTTTAGTTTAAAATTAATTTCTTTAAAAAATTCCTGTCCGTTGATTTCAAAAACTATTCCATCTGAACGGCTGTCAGTTTCGGGCGATTTAAATTCTGATATCAATTGTGAATTCACCGGAAAAAACTGATCAATGAAAACTTCATTCTCGGTCATTTGGGTTGTGAGAATCGAATCAAATCTATTGTTTTTCAGTAGGATTGACTTGATTTTATCTGTATTTTGAATTTTTGCAATCACCATAAAAACCGAAAATCCCTGTTCGGTTCCGTTGAAATTTTTTAATTCATATTCGGCTGTCAAAATTTCAGGCAGACTTTCTTTTGCCATATTGGTGCATGAGTTTTGAAACAACATCAAAATCATCAATCCGATCAACCAATTTTTTTTCATACCTTTAAAAATACAAATATTTTGAAAATGACAAAGAAAATATTTTTGATTCCGATGATTTCAATTCTGTTTGCCGGATTGATTTCATGCAACAATGACGACGACCATTCAACACCCTCCGCTTCGGTCAATGATTTTATCTGGAAAGCGATGAATTATTGGTATTATTGGCAAACCGATGTTCCGAATCTGGGCGATCAGCGTTTTCAGTCAGATACCGAATACTTGAATTTTCTGAATTCAAAACAACCGGATGATTTGTTTTACAGCCTGCTTTTTGATTACGGAAATACTGATCGTTTTTCCTGGATTGTCAGTGATTATCATGAACTTCAGAATCAGCTGTCAAATCAGAAATACAGTTTTGGCATGAAATACGGTTTGGTATATGTCAGTCAGGGTTCGAATCAGATATTCGGTTATGTTCAGTATGTACTGCCAGGCACACCCGCATCCGATGCCGGTCTGAAACGGGGAGATATCTTTACCCGTATCGACGGTGTGCAGCTCAACGATTCAAATTATACAGAACTGTTGGGTGCACATTCTGCTACTTTTGGAATGGGGTACATCCAAAACGGTCAGCTTTTCGACAGCACACTTCAGGTTTTTTTGAATAAAGTCAATGTGCTTGAAAATCCGATTTTTATCAATACGGTCATCGAAAAAGACGGACACAAAATCGGTTATCTGATGTACAATGCTTTTCGGTCAAATTTCAATGTCGAACTGAACAATTCAATTGGCCAACTGAAGGCCCAGGGGATTACCGATCTGGTAATCGACCTCAGGTACAACGGAGGCGGTTCGGTTCAGACCTGCGCCTATTTTGGCAGTATGATAACCGGTCAGTTTGAAGGTCTGGATTTTACCCGTTTGACTTTTAATTCAAAAAGATTTGATTACAATTCGATTTTTAAATTCGAAGATCAGGGAACTTCTTATGACAACGATATGAACCAAAACGGAACTTTTGGAATCAATCATTTGAATTCAAACAAAGTATATGTGCTCACACTTTCAGGGACCGCATCTGCAAGCGAAATGCTGATCAACAGTCTGAGACCTTATATTCAGGTGACCACCATCGGAAGAAAAACATACGGAAAAACCGTCGGGTCGATCACCCTTTATGATTCACCGTCGAGTCATTATACATCGACAGACGGAATAAACCCCAATCATACCTGGGCGATACAACCAATTGTTTTTGATTCAAAAAATTCACAAAACCAGGCTTCACCGGTGATGGGGATCAGTCCGGATACGGATGTCAGTGAAATTGCATATCTTGAAAATCTGCCGCCTCTGGGAACTGAGTTTGATCCTCTGCTTGGTGCTGCAATTTCAAAGATTACAGGCGGCGGAAGACCAGCACCGGCATTTGAACTTTTCAATACCGGGAAAATGTTTAAAAACTCATTCGAACTCGAAAGATTTGGAACGGAAATGTATTTGGAAAAAGACTTTGAATTAAAGCAGTAGTTACATTATCTTTGCCGGCTGTATGAATATAGAGGTCAGAGAAATAAAGACGAGAAACGGTTTGAAGGATTTTGTGAAATTCCAATTGAATCTTTACAAAGGACATCCTTATTTTGTTCCGCCATTGATTTCAGAGGAAGTTAACAATCTGGATGCAGAGAGAAACCCGACTTTGAAAGACGTGACCCCTTTTTATTTTATGGCTTTCAGAAATGGTGAAACAGTTGGTAGAATTGCAATCATGATCAATCATTTCGAAGTTGAAACTCAGAAAATTAAGAAAATCAGATTTGGTCATTTTGATGTAATCGATGATTTGGAAGTCAGCCGTGCGCTGTTTGCAAAAGTTGATGAGATTGCTCGTGCAAACGGGCTTGAATATATGGAAGGCCCGATGGGTGCTTCAAATCTGGAAACCGCAGGTATGCTGACTGAAGGATTTGATCAGCTTGGAACCGCAATCGCATTGTACAATTATGATTATTATCCCAAACATCTTGAACAGCTCGGTTTTGTCAAAGAAAAGGAATGGGTTGAATTCAGACTGATTGCGCCTCAAACGATTGACGAAAAGATCTATCGATTTTCTGAAATGGTGACCGAACGTTATGGTTTGAAACTGATTCATTTCAAATCCAAAAAAGAACTTCAGCCATACATCAAACCGCTTTTTGATCTGATCGATGAATCTCATGAGGTGCTCGATACTTATGTGCCGATTTCAAAAGAACAAAAAGAGTTTTATGCAAAGAAATACACCAAAATTCTGAATCCGGAATACATCACATTCATCAAAGACAGAGATGACAAGCTGTGTGCATTTGCAATCACGCTGCCAACTTTTGCAAAGGCGCTTCAGAAAGCAAAAGGAAGACTTTTTCCTTTTGGCTGGTATCATTTGATTCAGTCTCAAAAGAAAAATGACACCTGCGAATTTATACTGATCGGTGTTCATCCGTCCTATCAGCGGAAAGGAGTTACTTCAATTATTTTTAGAGAAGCCTATGAAATTTTCAAAAGGAACCATATCAAATATCTGGAAACCAACCCTGAATTGATAGAAAACCAGAGTGTTCAGGCTTTGTGGGCAGATTATCAGCCGACTTTGCACAAAAGAAGAAAAACCTTCAGACGGGACGTCAAGTAAATGATATACACAGGGATTAAAATTCGGTTTTGGATAATTCAGCTTTCGGTTTCATTAATTTAATGTTGTTTGACTAACTTTGCATCGATTTTTTAAAAATGCCGAAATGTCAGACAATCAAATAAAAAAATATCCGATTGACCGTTTTACTTACCCGATTCAGAAATTTATTCATAGCGGCAGATCCGGTGGTCTGGTGCTGATTATCAGTGTGATTGTTGCGCTTATTTGGGCAAATTCTGGCTGGGCATCTGAATATTTTGAGATTCTCGAATACAAACTTGGCCTGACTTTCAGAGGTGAATCCTATCTGAACCTCGATCTGCTGCACTGGATTAATGATGGGCTGATGGCGATTTTCTTTTTTGTGGTCGGATTGGAACTCAAACGCGAATTTGTGGGCGGCGAACTCAGAAATCCGAGAAAGGCGATGTTGCCTATTGTGGCTGCAATCGGAGGGATGCTGGTGCCTGCTGCGATCTATCTCGCACTCAATCCGAGCGGCGAAGTTCATCACGGCTGGGGAATCCCGATGGCGACAGATATTGCTTTTGCATTGGCGGTTCTGTATGCATTGGGCGACAGAGTTCCGCTTTCGTTAAAGGTGTTTTTGACCGCATTGGCGATAGTTGATGATTTGGGTGCGGTGCTGGTGATTGCATTTTTCTATTCTTCAGATATTTCGATAATGAATCTGGCAATCGGACTCGGCTTTGCGTTGGCCATGTTTATTGCCGCAAGGGCAGGATTGAGAAGCGTACTTTTTTATGCGATTCTCGGAATCGGCGGCGTCTGGCTCGCCTTTCTGCTTTCAGGTGTTCATGCGACCATTGCGGCAGTGATTGCAGCATTTATGATTCCTGCGGATGTCAGAATCAAAGAAGCAGTCTATGCAAATCGGATTAAAAATTACCTGAATGAATTTTTGAAGATTGATCCGAAAAACGATATTCCGAATCTGACCGAAGAACAGTTGCTGGTTATGGAAGAAATCAAAAAAGATACAGATCAGGCGATTCCGCCGCTTCAGAGATTGGAACATGCACTTCATCCGTGGGTTACCTTTTTTGTGCTACCGATCTTTGCATTGGCAAATGCCGGAGTGGCACTCGATTTTGAGCTTGACCACCTGTTCAGTACAAATGTTGCGCTGGGCGTAGGATTGGGGCTTTTGGTCGGAAAGGTAGTCGGAATAATGGGTTTCACACTGCTGATGGTCAAACTGAAACTGGCTCCGCCTATGGAAGGAATGACTTACAGAAATCTTTTTGGAATCGGACTGCTGGCCGGAATTGGATTTACAATGTCTCTTTTTGTAACTTCACTTGCATTTTCCCATGAAGAATACATGATGCAGGCGAAAATCGGAATCTTTGCAGCTTCTTTTTTTGCTGCAATTTCCGGCTATCTGGTACTAAATTCGGTGAAAATCCAAAAGTAGGATAAAGTTTCTTGCTCAATAACAAATACGCCCGGAATCATCTTGATCCTTCATCTGTTATTTCAAAAATACAATGAATCCTGATGCGCTGAAAGATGATTTTCTATCGGTGCTGCAAGTAGTTATATAAGTAATTTTCAGGTGCTTCACTGTTAATAATGAGGTGCTCTTATTTTTAATTAATTACCAGGTACATTGGTTTTAAGGCAAGGTTATTAAAAAATTTTGGAAATCATTTTATGAAAAAACAAATATTCAAACTGAATGAAAACGAGGAATTTATTCCTTTGGACAAATTGTTGAAAATCATGAGATTGGTTAATTCCGGCGGAGAAGCACATTCTCTAATTACCGAAGGAATGATCAAAGTAAACAACGAAACCGAACTTCAAAAAAGAAAGAAAATCCGCGTTGGCGACATTGTCATTTTTGATAATCAGCAGATTGAAATAACGAAATAAGAGATATACTTCTACTGAGATTCATAAATATAGCTTATGTAATTTCAAAATATTTTTTTATGTAAATTCAAAATTATTTCTATGTAAATCCAAAATTCATCTGATTTCTATTTTATAAAACCTACTGATTATCATTTAGTTGTATCAATAATACAATCAAAAGAGAATATGTCATTTTAATTGAAATGAAATATATCCTTTCATCCTTTCCGGATGATAAAAAAGCACTTAGAAAACCGTCTTATTTCTTAAATCTTACACAAAGCGGTATAAAATTTTTGCCGGATTCGGTCAATATAAAATTTTGATTTAACGTTTTTTTATTTTCCGGGTCAATCAAAAAAAATCTTAATTTGCATGGTAATTGCTTTTGGTTTTTTAAATCATTCATTATGAAAAAGCTAATCCTCTTTTTGTTGTTGATTTTTAATTACACAATCATTATGGCTCAAACTCAATTTGATTATAAATCCGCATGGGAAAACATAGAAAAACAGGAAGAAAAAGGTTTGGGTAAAAGTATGCTGAACCAGGTAAATACTATATTCCGGCAGGCCAAAAAAGACCAAAACTCACAACAATTGATTCGCGCATTGTTATATCAATCGAGAATTCTGCAGGAAACCGCGGATAACGAGGATATTCAGCTTGAAATTGTTAATAATTTCAAAAATGAAATCAATTCTGCAAAAGGTGTAGAAAAACAAATTCTGGAATCCATACTGGGAGAACTTTATGCTGATTATTACAATGAAAATCGTTGGGAAATAGAAAACCTGACGGAGTTGGAAGAAAGCGCAGGAGAGAATTTCAGAACCTGGACCGAAAATCAGTTTAGAGATGAGATTATAAAACTTTACAAAAATTCTCTTGAAAATCCGGGAAAATTAAAAGCAGAACCGATTGAAAACTGGGTCTATCTTTTGAAAAGAGAAAAAGAAACCGAAAAATTCAGACCGACACTTTATGATTTTTTAGCTTATCGTGCACTTGATTTTTTGGCTGGTGAAAATGATTATTTCTCCCGGCCAAAATTTGATTCGGAATATGAAGCCGAAAAGAAGGAATTTATCACATCGGTCTATTCAGATTTAATTCAATTTCATAAAAGCAAAGGAAATCAGGATGCACTGGCCTACAGCGAACTTGAATTTTTGAATTATAAAAAACAGAATTTAACGGATGAAGCTTATGAAGAAAAGTTGATTAATCTTTCAAAATCCTATTCCGATAATTCCTATTCGCCCTATATTTTAATGGAGCTTGCAAAATTCTATCAAAAACAGGTTGACAGCCGGGACGAAAATGATTATTCCTCGCGAAAAGAGCTGACCGAGAAATCCATTTCCTGGTTGGATAAAATCATCACTAAATTTCCAAAATCCGATTTATCAAAAGATGCTCAAAGATTCAAAAACCGTTTCAATGCTGACCGATTGACGATTCAGATTGAAAACTATATTTCACCCAACCGGAATACACCGATAAAAATTACGCACAGAAATCTTGATAAAGTCTATTTCAAAATATTGAAATATGATGAAAAAACGATTGAAAATTATTCAAATTTCAGAAATACGGAAAAAAACAAAAAACAAAATCTGCTGAACGCATTGATTCGCAACGCACAAATAATTGATGAATATTCGGTTGATTTGAAAGCTTTTGATGACTATCAGGATCACACTACCCTTATAAAACTGAATCCTCTGCCGGCAGGAAGATATTTGGTATTTGCAGGAAATAATTCCGATTTTAAAATCAATGATGACTTTACATTAAACAATTCCATAGTCAATGTTACCAATTACGCCATCGATACCAGAGGAATGGAAGTTTTGGTTACCGAAAGAGAAAGCGGAAAACCCGCAGCCTATAAAAATGTGGAGATTTTCCAATATAAAGATGGAAAAGACCGGAAAATTCAAACGGTTAAAACCGATGAAAACGGTCTGGGAGTTATAACTTCATTGACAAGCGGCAGAAACAGCACTTATAAAATTGAAGGAGAAGAGGTTGAATATTCAAGTTATTTCTACAATTATTTTGGTGAAGAACCAAAGAATACAAAAACAATGGTTCGGTTTTTTACGGACAGAGGAATTTATCGTCCGGGACAAATCGTGCATTTCAAAATCATCGCCTACAATGAATTTCAGGATCAGGCAAAAAAAGTCATTCCCAATAAGAATATCAATATAAAATTATTGGATCCCAACAATAAGATTTCTTCAGAAATAAAGGTAACAACCAATGAATTCGGGTCTGCTTCGGGTGAATTTGTTCTGCCTTCGGGCGGTTTAACCGGGAATTACAGCCTTTCGGTTAAGCAGGGGGAATTTTACAACAGTTCAGATTATTCTTTCAGTGTTGAGGAATATAAAAGACCAAAATTTGAAGTGGAATTTGACAAAGTAGATGACATTTTTAAGTTGAACGAAGAAATTACAGCCAAAGGAAAAGCAACCGCTTTTTCAGGTGCAAACATCGACAATGCGGATGTGGTTTACCGGGTTTACAGACAGGCGGTTTATCCTTACAGACCGTGGTGGATGAAAAATATTTATCCGCAATTCGAACCACAGGAAGAAATCACACATGGCGAAACCAAAACCGATTCGGACGGGAAGTTTGAGATTAAATTTAATGCGATTTCACCCAACTCTACAAAAGCAAAAGAAAACTCCTTCCCTTTGGGGAGGCCGGGTGGGGATGTAAGAACCTATATCTATAAAATTACTGCGGATATCACCGACATCAACGGTGAAACGCATTCTTCTGAGCAATCCATCACCGTCGGGGATTTGAGATATATGCTTGATTTCCCGGTTGCAGAACGGATTGAAATTTCAAAATTAGATTCGATTCCGGTCAGCACCAAAAATCTGAATGGTCAATTTGCAGCTGCAAAAGGAAAAATCAGCCTGACCAAAATTAATCCGCCAGAAAGAGTTTTAAGAAATTCTCCTTTGCGCGGAATGGATTATGAATTGTATTCCAAACAGGATTTTGTTTCCTATTTTCCGAACGAAGCTTACGGCGGTGAAAATGAAAAACAAAACTGGGAAAAAGATTCACCGGTTTTGGAAGAAAACTTTAATACAAAGATTTCCGAAAGTTTAAAAATCAATCCAAAAAACTGGAAAGAAGGTTATTATATTTTGAAAGGATACATCATGGACGGGAAAGATACAATTCCATCCGAAAAATTGATTTATCTCTATAAGAACGAAAAGAAAAATCCGGTGGACAATGAATTATTTGCCATTCAGACGGATAAAGAGAGTTACAAACCGGGAGAAACGGCAAAAATCACCATTTCATCGGCAAGTCCGGATTCAGAAATTTTGATTCAGCTGGAAGCAAACGGAGAAATCGTAAAAACCGACAGAATTCAAATCAATAATTCGGTAGAAACTTATTTGATTCCGATTAAAGAGGAATACCGCGGGGATGTTTTTGTACATTATTATTTTGGGAAATTCAACACGGCAATGCCGGGGAAATTAACCATCAACGTCCCTTATGAAGATACTTCCCTAAAAATTACAACTTCCACCCTGCGGGATAAATTGCAACCCGGACAAAATGAAATATGGGAGTTGACCGTCAGTGGAAATAATAAGGACAAATTTCTCGCCGAAATGCTGGCCACGATGTATGACAAATCGCTTGACCAGTTTCGTTCCCGAACGATTTCCTTTCAAACAGGTAAATCCGCCAACTATTCAAAATTCAATTCTTGGGATACCTATAAAGCACGTGGTTTAAGTTATTCCGGCAGTTTATTTAGCAATTCCGACCTGAACTTTTATCCAAACTTTTATATGAGTTTTGACAAACTGAATTGGTTTGGGTTCAATTTTGGAAGATATTTACAAGAATTAAGTTATATGTTAGGAGGAGAAGTTGCAGGAATTGTATTAGAATCTTCTGATTATGGCGGATATGCCATTGCAGAACAGATGCCCGCTCCGGAATCAGAGTCTAAAGCTGTCATAAGAGGGAATAATTCTATGGACATTGCCAAACAAAAAGCATTGTATGTAGTTGACGGAGTTTTTGTTGAAGGCGGAGACATTGACCCTGACCTGATTTCATCTGTCTCAGTTTTGAAGGATTCAGCTGCCACGGCTATTTATGGTGCAAGAGGTGCCAATGGAGTTGTGATTATTACCACCAAAAAGGCCGAACAGCAGCTCAATCAGGTTCAGGCAAGAAAGAATTTACAGGAAACAGCCTTCTTCTATCCAAATCTGAGAACGGATGAAAACGGCAATGTGAAAATTCAGTTTACCACACCGGAAAGCCTGACTTCCTGGAAATTTATGGCGATGGCGCATACACCCGATTTGAGAACCGGCTATTTTGAAACAACCGTTCAAACCCAAAAAGATTTGATGGTTGTGCCCAATCCGCCAAGATTTTTGAGAGAAGGCGACACAATTACGTTTTCTTCTAAATTAACCAATCTTTCTGATAATGAATTGACCGGTCAGGCAAAACTGATGTTGTTTGATGCTTTTTCGATGCAGCCGGTGGACAATGAATTTGAAAACCAAAATGCTGTTCGGAATTTCAAAGTGAGCAAAGGTCAAAGCGACAATATTTCTTGGACATTGAAGGTGCCGAAAGGTTTGGGGGCAGTGGTTTACAGGGTAGCGGCTTCGGCAGGTGATTTCTCAGATGGCGAAGAATCTGCGCTGCCGATACTGACCAACCGGATGTTGGTTACCGAAACTCTGCCGATTTCTGTTCGTGAAGGACAGACCAAAACCTATTCTTTTGATAAACTCAAAAACAATCCGTCTTCAACACTGGACAATTTCAAACTGACCTTTGAAATGACCACCAATCCGATTTGGATTGCAATTTTTTCATTGCCTTACCTGAGAGAATATCCGTATGAATGTTCGGAACAGGTATTTGCCAGATTGTATGGAAATCTGATTTCGCAGCACATCATCAATTCCAATCCAAAAATCAAGAATGTTTTTGACGACTGGAACCTAAAAGGCGAGTTGAAATCAAAATTGGAACAAAACGAAGAATTAAAATCCATTCTATTGGAAGAAACGCCATGGGTGCGTGAGGCTGAAAGTGAGGAAGAACAAATGAAACGAATTGCGGTTTTATTTGATTTGAATCAGATGAGCAACGAGCTCACGAATACTTTTGAAAAACTTAAAAACAAACAATCCACAAACGGCGGATTCCCGTGGTTTGAAGGCGGTTCGGAGAGTTTTTACATCACTGCGCATATTATCTCCGGCTTTGGTCATTTGCAAAAAATGAAAATCGACCTGAATCAAAAAGCAAACGCCAACCCCGATTCAATGATACAAAACGCCATTCGTTTTATTGACAGCGAAATGGAAAAAACCTGGGATAAATATCAGAAAAACAAAGATTTCAAACCTTCCAATTATACCGGAATTCAATATCTGTATGCAAGAAGTTATTTCCTGAATCAATATCCGTTATCGCAAAAAGGGAAAGTCATCAGAGATTACTTTTTGAAAGAACTGGAAAAAGACAAATTCAAACAACCGCTTCAAACACAGGCAATGCTGGCAATGATTTTTAACCGTTATAATAAAAAATCTTCTGCAAAAGAATTGCTGACTTCGGTAAAAGACAATTCGGTGGAAAGCGATGAAATGGGTATGTATTGGAAAAACAACCAACCCGGCTGGTTCTGGTATGAAGCACCGGTTGAAACCCAGGCGATGCTGATTGAGGCTTTTGACGAAATAACCGAAGATGTGGAAGTCGTTGAGGCAATGAAAGTCTGGCTGTTGAAAAATCGTCAGGCCAATCAGTGGAACTCAACCAAAGCAACCACCGAAGCAGTTTATGTACTGATGAATACCGGAAAAGACTGGACCAGCGCCGAAGACGGAATCACCGTAAAAATCGGAAATCAAAATTTAGATTTGAAAGCTTTGGAAAAAGCACCGCAAAGTGGAAGCGGTTATGTAAAAACAAGCTGGCACAAATCGGAAATCAAACCTGAAATGGGCGAAATAGAGGTTCAAAAAACTTCACCGGGTGTCAGTTGGGGAGCGATGTACTGGCAGTATTTTGAGGATTTGGATAAAATAACGGATGCAAATACATCGGTTAAATTCAAAAAAGAATTGTTTTTGAAAAAGAACACTGACAAAGGCTCGGTTTTGAGAAAAATCACGGAAGAAACACCAATTGAAATTGGGGATTTGGTAACGGTTCGTCTTGAAATCCAAACCGACAGAGACATGGAATTTGTTCACATCAAAGACATGAGAGCAAGCGGTTTTGAACCGGTCAATGTAATTTCGAAATACAAATGGCAGGGCGGTCTGGGCTATTATGAGAGCACCCGCGATGCCGCTACCAATTTCTTTATCGACCGGATGCCAAAAGGAACTTACGTTTTTGAATACGATGTAAGAGCCAACAACGCCGGAAACTTTTCAAACGGAATCACTTCCTTGCAAAATATGTACGCACCGGAATTGAGTGCACACAGCGAAGGGATTAGAATAGAGATTAAATGATAATTTCGAATTCCAAAGATAATATGGAACGCGGATAACGCTGATTCATAAATGAAGACACAGATAGTCACGGGTTTTTTCTGTGTTAATCTGTGTCTTGCGCAGCAATCCGTGTCATCCGTGTTCTATATACCTCATTACTAATAAAGTTGGAACGCGGATAACGCCGATTCATAAATGAAAACACAGATAGTCACGGGTTTTTTCTGTGTCAATCTGTGTCTTGCGCAGCAATCCGTGTCATCCGTGTTCTATATATACCATTGCTCATAAAGTTGGAACGCGGATAACGCCGATTCATAAATGAAAACACAGATAGTCACGGGTTTTTTCTGCGTTAATCCGCGTCTTGCGCAGCAATC